>Ga0187775_10000278_pt1 | contig 12600 bp, 12 predicted proteins | sample 0216_BV02_MP12_1_FD_132441 | JGI IMG/M metagenome (GOLD analysis project Ga0187775, IMG submission 132441) | Tropical peat soil microbial communities from peatlands in Department of Meta, Colombia - 0216_BV02_MP12_10_MG | ecosystem: Environmental > Terrestrial > Soil > Wetlands > Peat | place... | reverse complement strand
GCGAAACGAAGTCACTGCATCGCGCGCTTTACTCCGAAGAGAATGGTCAGCGATACGTGTTCGAGGTCTACCGCGATCTGGACGAGCATCACGTGCGCGCCATCGCGCTGCATTCCACGAGCGGACTCAAGCGCGGCATGCCGGTGTTTGACAGCGGAGGGGCGGTGCGGGTGCCGGTCGGGCCTGAATGCCTAGGCAGGCTTGTTGACATGTTTGGCGCTCCGCTCGATGGCGGTCCACCACTTGCGACATCGGCGAATCGGGAAATTGTCGCCGCGCCGCCGCCACTTGCGCAAACGATAGGTTCAGAGGGGATTCTCGAGACCGGCATCAAGGTCGTTGACCTACTGTGCCCATTCGTACGCGGCGGCAAAACTGGGTTATTCGGTGGCGCGGGCGTTGGCAAAACCGTGCTGCTTACCGAATTCATCCACGCTATCGTGCAGCTCCACCAGGGGGTTTCGGTATTCGCCGGCGTCGGCGAACGCATCCGCGAAGGCCATGAACTCTGGCATGATCTGAAGGATGCGGGCGTGATGGCGAAATCTGTGCTCGTCTTTGGACAGATGGATGAGTCGCCGGGCGTGCGTTTCCGTGTTGGCTTGACAGCTTTGACCTACGCGGAGTACCTGCGCGACAGCCTGCGCAAAGAAGTGCTGCTGCTGATCGACAACGTGTTCCGCTTCATACAGGCGGGAAGCGAGATATCCGGGCTGCTCGGCCGCATGCCGGCCACCGTGGGATACCAGCCTACGCTCCTCTCCGAAGTCGCCGAACTAGAGGAGCGCATCGCATCCATTTCCTCCGGCAGCATCACGTCGGTGCAGGCCGTCTATGTGCCGGCCGACGATATGACGGATCCTGCAGTAAGCTCCATCTTTGCGCACCTCGACACGGTAGTCGTGCTTTCGCGCGATCAGGCTGGGAAGGGAATTTATCCGGCGATCAATCCGCTACGCTCATCAAGCCGATCGATGGATCGCACTGCGCTCGGCGACCGGCATTTTCAGATTGCAGAGGGCGTGCGCGAACATCTTGCGCGCTATCGCGAGCTGGAAGACATCATTGCCATGCTCGGCATCGAAGCGCTTTCCGAGAGCGATCGTAAGATGGTTCTGCGCGCGCGGCTGCTGGAGCGTTACCTGTCGCAACCTTTCCACGTCGTGAGCCAGCATACCGGCATCGCCGGGACATCGGTGCCGCGTGCCGAAACGCTGAACGATTGTGATGCGTTCCTGCTGGGCAAATATGACTCGCTACCCGAAGACCAGTGCTACATGCGCGGCTCGATGCGCGAGGCAAAAAAATGACCACATATACCCTCACGCTGCACGGTGCTACCCAACGGGAGCGGATAGCCAATGTAACCCGTTTCGTCGGTGAAGACGAGAGCGGGCAATTCTGCGTGCTCGCGCACCACGCGCGCTTGATAACCGTGCTTGTCTATGGTGTTGCCCGTTATTGCGTCGGGAATGATGATTGGCGCTATATTGCGTTGCCCGGCGCGGTGCTTCGCTTTGCTGGCAATGAGATGCATATTGCCGCGCGCCGCTACATCCAGGGCCCGAATTTCGACGCGATTTGTCGCGCCCTGTCGGAGCAGTTGATGGATGAGGAGAAACGTCTGAGAAGCTTCAAGGAGAATCTGAACAACCTGGAGCAACAGATGCTGCGAAAGTTATGGCAGATGGAGCGGTGATGAGCGACGAGCACAAGCGGGATGGAAATCTGCAGGCGGAAGTCGAGCGCCAAGCGCGCCGATATGAACGGGCACGGCGTGAAAGCACCACGATACTTGCCCAAACTGTTTTTCTGGGAACGCTGGGCGGGCTGTTCGTGCTACCCGTTGTTGTTGGAGCGTACTTCGGCAACTGGCTGGACGATCATGCACAGGGGTATTCGATTCACTGGACCATCATCATGATCTTAGTGGGGTTGATCGTCGGCGCGACCAACGTTTACCTTTTTATCAAGAAGCATGACTGAGACCCAGCGCATGAATCCGAACACTATTTTCCAGTTCGGCCCTTTCGGGATTACACGCACCGTGGTGACAACCTGGGGACTCTTGCTTGTGCTCGCCGCGCTTGCCTGGCTAGCTACGCGTCGGCTTGCGCTGCGCCCATCGGGAATGCAGGCCGCTGTTGAGGGAATCGTGGAAGTCATCGACAATTCCGTGCGCGCGCTGCTACCTGACCCGCCCCAGGGACTCGTCCCGCTGATCGGGACGCTTTGGATTTTCATCATAACAGCGAATCTGGTCGGCGTAATACCGGGCCTGTCTTCGCCAACCGACGATCTTTCTTTGACCGCCGGGCTGGCGTTATTGGTGTTCTTGTCCGTGCATTGGTTCGGAATTCGCCGCGGAGGCGTAGGCCGCTATCTGCACCAGTACCTCGAACCCAATCCCATGTTGGTGCCGTTTCACATCGTCAGCGAAATGTCGCGGACAGTCACGCTCGCGGTGCGGCTGTTTGGCAACATTATGAGCCTTGAGATCGCCGCCGCACTTGTCTTGCTGGTCGCCGGATTGTTGATCCCGGTCCCGATACTCATGCTGCACATTGTCGAGGCACTGGTGCAGGCCTATATATTCGGCATGCTCGCGCTGGTCTATATTTCGGGCGGCATTCAATCGCATTCATCATCCGGAAAAGGAGAACAACCATGAAAGATATGACGTGGTTCACGATGCTCTCGACGGTCGGCGCGTTGCTTGCCATGGCGCTTGGGGTAATGTTGCCGGCGATCGCGATGGGCCGCGCCATCAGCCAGGCGATCGAAGCGCTGGCGCGGCAACCTGAAGCGGAGCGGTCCATCACGCGCACGCTCTTGATCGGACTCGCGATGATCGAATCGCTCGCGATCTATGTGCTGGTAGTGGTGTTAATCGTGCTATTCCGCAACCCATTGCTGGAATATCTGATCAAGTAAACTGGGCGTGCGATTATGAGCTTCGACTGGACCACCTTTATCCTTGAGCTTGTCAATTTTCTTATCCTTCTATGGATCCTGAAACGGCTGTTTTTTCGGCCAGTTCTGGAGATGATTGCCAGGCGCCGCGCGGTTGTCGAGAAAACGCTTGCCGACGCGCAAGCCATCGAGGCGCAGGCCAACGAAACCAAGTTGAAGTACGAAGGCCGGATGGAGAATTGGGAGACCGAGCGTAACGCGGAGCGGGCCAAACTTTCCGACGAAATCGCGGCTGAGCGGCAAATCCGCATGGCACGGCTCGAGCAACTGATCAGCGCCGAGCGCGAAAAAAACCGAGTTTCAGAAGCCCGGAGGCTTGAGGAACAGGCGCGGACCACGGAAACACGGGCAATCGTACAAGCCGCCGCATTTGCAACACGTTTGCTCGAAAGGTTTGCGGGCCCCGAACTTGATGCACGCGTCGCCGAACTACTTGCCGAGGACTTGAAGCAATTGCCCGCTGAACAAAAGCAGGCACTGAGCGAAGCGGCGCATAGACCGGGCGCACAACTGGAAATGGCCAGCGCGCGCGAGCTGCCAGAAGCACTCCGCGCCCAGTTGGCGCGCGCGGTAAAGGAGACGCTGGGCATTCTGCCTGCAGTCGCAATGCACATAGACCCGAGCTTGATCGCTGGAGTGCGTCTCACGCTTGGGCCATGGATACTGCAGGCGACGCTGGCGGATGAACTCGCTTTTTTCCGAGATGGGGCACGCCGTGTCGGGTGACATCCTGTTCGCCCCCGAATCGCCTCTTGCCATGCAAGCAGAGGCGATCGCACGCTATCGCTTTGGCCTGCGCGTCGTTGAACGCGGCGAGTTGTATTCAGTAGGAGACGGTATCGCGTGGATCAAAGGCCTGCCGTCAGCGCGCATCGAAGAGCTGGTTTCGTTCGAAGACGGCAGCGAAGCCGTGGTGTTTTGCCTCACGCCAGAAATGATAGGCGCCATCGTGCTGCGACAGACGCCGGCTCTCAAAGCGGGCATAGCGGCGCTGTTGTCAGGGCGGAGCCTTGATGTCGGTGTCGGGGATCCACTGCTTGGGCGTGTGGTCGATCCGCTCGGCCGGGCGCTTGACGGTCAGCGCGACCCCTGGTGTCTTATGCGACGCGCGCTGGATGTCAAATCACCCAAAATCATAGAGCGCGATTTCGTGACGCGCCCGCTTTATACGGGCAGCAAGATCGTCGATACGATGCTGCCGATCGGCAAAGGTCAGCGCCAGCTCATCATCGGCGACAATGGCACGGGCAAGAGCGCACTCGCGCTCGACGCGGTGGTGCACCAGCGCGGACGCAATGTGCGTTGCGTGTATGTGCTGATCGGGCAGAAACGTTCGACCGTGGTCCAGACTATCGATATATTGCGCCGTTCCGGTGCAATCGAGCACACGACGCTAGTTGTCGCCGAAGCGACTGCAACACCGGGGTTGAAGTACCTCGCCCCGTTCGCAGGATGCGCGATGGCAGAAGAATGGACGCACACGGGACACGATGTGCTCATTGTATATGACGATTTGTCCACGCACGCGCGTACCTATCGCGAACTTTCGCTGCTCCTGCGCCGCGCTCCCGGGCGCGAGGCGTATCCTGGGGATATCTTTTACCTGCACGCACGCCTGCTCGAACGCTCGATATCGCTCTCGAGCCAGGGCGGTGGTGGCTCGATGACAGCGCTGCCGATCGTCGAAACTGAGGAGGGCGAGATTGCGGCCTACATTCCGACGAACTTGATCTCAATTACCGACGGGCAGATTTATTTTGATCCCGGCCTGTTCGCTCGTGGCGTGCGGCCGGCGATTGATATCACTCGTTCGGTTTCGCGAATCGGCGGCAAAGCGCAGACAGAGGCGATCAAGCGTGAAGCGGGCCGGATGAAACTGGATTACCTGCAGTTCCTGGAACTGGAAGTGTTCACGCGTTTTGGTACCAAGCTCGAAGCATCGATGCAGGCGCGCATCGCACGCGGGCAGCTGCTGCGCGAAATTCTTAAACAGCCGCGGCTCGATCCAATGCCCATCGAATACCATCTCGCATGGCTTATCACATTCAACGCGGGAATGCTCAACGAGCTGCGGAAAGATGCTCTTGCAGATGCGTTGCAGAAACTGCGCCACGGCGTTGAGCAATCAACGCTGGCGCTCGATGCTGACCGCAAGCTGTGGCTCGATGCTGTGCGGGCGTGGCTGAACGGGGGCAGATTTGGGCAAGCGGCGTGAAATCCTCGACCGCATCACTGCTCTGAGCGAGATAGGAGATATTCTCGGCGCGATGAAATCGCTCGCGTTTCTGGAAACGTGGCGCATCAGCGCGTTTATCGAATTGCAGCATTCGGCCGTGCAGGTCATTGAGACCGCATTGGCAGATTTCACCGCCTTTTATCGCCCGGACGGATCATCCGTGGTCCCTCAGCGTGACATGCTATGCGTTATTGGCGCCGAGCGCGGATTCTGCGGTGATTTTAACACGGGCTTGGTCAATGCCGCCGAATCCATTCTCGCCGCTACAGCGCGGCCGACGGAAGTTATTGTCGCTGGCAACCGGCTCGCGCAAAGTTGGGGCGAACGAAGACCGTTACCTTCCGTTATCGAAGGCGCAAGCGTGGCGGAAGAAGTACCAGAGGTCCTTAACCGGCTGCTGGATCGATTCAGTTCCTTGCTTGACAATGGCGAACAAACGCAGTCAGTGGGCCTGACCGTGCTTTATCACCGGGAGCAGAGCATCGCATCGTGCCGCCTGCTTCCTTATCCCGAGCTGCCACAACCGTCCCGTCTGCCGGCGTATCCGCCGTACCTAACTTTACCGCCGCGGAAATTGTTCCTGGAACTGGATGACCAATACCTGTACGCACTGCTGCACGCGGTGTATTACGATTCATTGTTGGCGGAAAACCAGAAGCGCCTCGAGCATATGGACCGGGCGATAAATAAGCTCCACGAGAAACTCGAGGTTCTCAGCAGGCGGCAGAACCAGCTGCGGCAGGGGGAGATCATCGAGGACATCGAAGTCATACTTCTCGCGACGATGGCCTAAGGTCTGCTGCTGGCGACTAAATAAACTGGCAAGCAAAAAGCAACCTGCAAAACGGATTAGCGACGAGAACGACATGAATGCGACAAATGTTGCTTTGAATGCGGAGCGGCAGCGGCTGGAAGCCCAGCATCAAGGGCGCGAAAACTGGCGGCTGTGGGGGCCGTACCTGGCAGAGCGCGCCTGGGGCACGGTGCGTGAAGACTACAGTCCCGGCGGCAGCGCGTGGGAATATTTAGACCACGACCAGGCGCGTTCGCGCGCGTATCGGTGGAACGAAGACGGCATGGGCGGCATTTGTGACGAGCACCAGCGACTGTGCTTCGCGCTGGCTCTATGGAACGGGCGCGACCCGATTCTCAAGGAGCGCGCGTTCGGGCTGACTGGCGATCAGGGCAACCACGGCGAGGATGTCAAGGAATATTATTTCTATCTGGACGCGATGCCTTCGCATAGCTTCATGCGTTACCTTTATAAATACCCGCAGGCGGAATATCCCTATCGCTGGCTGGTGGAAGAGAACGCCCGCCGCTCGCTTCAGGATCCGCCATTCAACCTGCTGGACACGGGCGTGTTCCGCGACAGCCGCTACTGGGACGTGGAAGTACGCTATGCAAAAGCGAGCCCGGATGAGATTCATATCAGAGTCATTGTTTCCAATCGTGGCCCGGAGACCGCAACGCTGCAGGTGCTGCCGCAAATTTGGTTCCGCAATACCTGGTCGTGGGGCGATCCGGGCGTGAAACCCGAACTGCATGAAATGGCAGCGCCCAAAGACACCATGTGGGCGGTGCAGACGCACCATGAGACGCTGGGCGATTACTTTTTGTACGGGCGGCATAAAGCCGAGACGCTGTACACTGAAAATGAAAGCAACGCCCGGCGCCTTTGGGAACTACCGAACTCGACACCCTATGTCAAGGATGCATTTCATCGTTACCTAATTAACGGGGACAACAGCGCGGTGAATCCAGAGAAGCGAGGCACCAAGTTCGCCGCTCGACACGTGCTCAAGGTGGAGCCTGGACAGTCAACGACGATAGGGCTCACGCTTGCAGCGCGCAAGCTGGATACGCCTTTTGCCAAGCGGGAAATAATTTTCTCGCAGCGCGAGTCGGAAGCCACTGTGTTCTACGACGAGCTTTTGCCCGAAGCGAGCCCCCAGGACCACAATATTCTCCGCCAATCGCTGGCGGGAATGATTTGGAGCAAGCAGTTCTTCCATTACGACGTGGCGCGCTGGCTCGACGGCGATGCACTGCGGCCCCCTGAAAGCCGCAAGTGGGGACGTAACCGCAACTGGCGCCATCTCAAGGCGGCGCACGTGATTTCCATGCCCGACAAGTGGGAGTATCCGTGGTTCGCAGCGTGGGACCTTGCGTTTCATACTGCTGCGTTGGCGCTGGTGGACGTGGATTTTGCCAAGGACCAGATCGAGCTCTTGTTGAAGGAATATTACCTCCACCCCAACGGCCAGATTCCGGCGTATGAATGGGCGTTTGGCGATGTCAATCCGCCGGTGCTGGCGATGGCGGCGCTGAAAGCGTTCCGCGCGGAGCGGGTGCAGCGCGGTAAAGGCGATTTGCGATTTTTGCAACGGGTCACCCATAAGCTGCTGATGAATTACACCTGGTGGCTGAACCGCAAGGATTCCGACGGTCACAATGTTTTTGAAGGCGGTTTTCTAGGGCTGGACAACATCTCAGTCTATGACCGTTCGCATCCGCTGCCGCCGGGCTATTCGCTCAAGCAGGCTGATGCCACCGGATGGATGGCCATGTTCGCCCTCAACATGACCCTGCTGGCGCTCGAGCTCACCGCAGAACAGTCAGACTACGAAGACGTGGCAATTCAGTGCTATGAGCAGTTCCTGGCGATAGCCAACGCCATAGCCGGCAATGTCGGAAGCTGCATTTCGCTGTGGGACGATAAGGATGGCTTTTTCAAGGACCAAGTGGTTACGCCGGACGGCATGTGCCGCCCTATAGATGTATTTTCCTGGGTAGGAATTATTCCGCTTTTTGCCTGCGAAATCGTGGACAGGCGGCTGCTCGATAAAGCCCCGCGCTTCGAGAAGATCCTGGAGAAACATTACCGCGGGCGCTATGACGGACATAAAGTGAGTTCCTGCCCGGTCGCCACCAATGCTCGTGGGGAGCATTTATTGGCGCTAGTCAACACCGAATGGCTGTCACGAATCTTGATGCGCCTGCTCTCCGAGCATGAGTTCCTGTCGCGCTATGGCATCCGCAGTGTCTCGCGCATTCACGCCGAGCGCCGTGACCTCGGCACGCTGCCTGGAATCGGCCAAGCGCTCATTGAATACGTCCCCGGGGAATCTAACAGCGGCCTGTTCGGCGGCAATTCCAACTGGCGCGGCCCGATCTGGATGCCGACCAATTACACGCTAATCCAGGCAATCGAAAAATTCCACCGCTACCTAGGTGACGGCTTCAAGGTGCTGGTGCCTTGCGTGGGCAATCAGGAGATGACGCTGAAAGAAATCGCCAACCTGATATCGGAACGCCTGGTAGACATGTTCCGCCGTGATGAAAACGGGTGCATTCCGGCTTTGCCGCAGGATAGTCCGTTCCAGAACGATCCGTATTGGAAAGATTTGCTGCTTTTTAATGAATACTTTCATGGCGAGACCGGATTAGGCTTGGGCGCGATGCACCAGACGGGATGGACCGGATTAGTCGCCAATCTGGTGCAACGCCGTTACCGTTCCGATATCCCTGCTTTCTGGAAGAGGCGGTCGCGCGTAGCTGTTGCGGAAACAAGAGCGAACACCGCCGCTTAGTGATGGAGCGCTAACCGCCGGTATATCGGTTGAAACCAGATATTGCTGTGCGCCGCGCGACCATGCCGATGCTGAAATACTCTGCCGCCCACATTTGTGAGGACAGTGCCCGTTAGTCCGGCAGATAGGGTCAAATGCGGTGAGCAGTAACTCGATGTGCTTGTTTCCTTCGATAATGCTGAGCAGCGTTTTGGTTGAGCCTATGATACTATTTTCTTCAGGGGGCTCATTCGGTTCCCCCGCTCTTGTGCCCAACGAGCGCAAATAAGGCGGCGTAACCCGGAACCGCCGGTACGTAGCAAAACTTTTTTCTTCATGGGGAAATATAATGTACAAGAGGATACTACTGCCTATCGACAGCAGCAGCACATCGGCACAGGCTTTGGCAGAGTCGATTAAGCTTGCTTCGGAAATGAAGTCAAAATTGCGCATCGTTCACGTGGTGAAAGTGGGCCTACCGAGCGACGATGACCTGGAAAGCATAATTGATATCGGCGAACTTACAAAAAAACTGCACCATTTAGGCCAGACGTTGCTGGACAAGGCGGCTGATACGGCCCGCAAGGCCGGTGTGGAACCGGAAATAGGGTTGCTCGATGCGAAAAAAAACCGTGTCGCGGCCGTACTCGGGGAAGAAACGGCCAAATGGCGAGCTGACTTGGTGGTCATGGGCACACACGGGAGAGTCGGCTTCGAGTATTTGTTGATGGGAAGCGTAGCAGAAGAATTTATTCGCATTGCCAATGCGCCTATCCTGATCGTTCGGGGATAGTTCGACTGCCGCGGCGAACGGTCATCAAGACCCGGAACAATTCATTGAAATCCGTATAAGCGCAGGCGCACCCAATGAAAGTAGAAGCCGGCTTAAGACCTGCAGTTGCGGTATTTAGCGCAACCGCATAACCAAAAGGCGGCCATGGAAACTTCAGTTCGTTCGCGCTTCCCTGAATTCGAGGGGCTAGAGCTGACTGAGCAGCAAATGATTGCCTATGACCGCTATCGCTTCTGGCGCATCACGGTCATGGCGTCGGTATGGTACAGCTTTTATTATCTGGGGCGCCTTGACTGGAGCTTTTGCATTCCTTGGATCATCAATGATCTGAAAATCACTAAATTCGAAGCCGGAATGGGCGCAACCGCAATCCTTTGGGCTTACGCGCTGGGCGTGTTTCTCAGCGGACGCTTCGCCGACAAATACGGCGCCCGTATCATGGATACCATCGGCGGAGTCGGCACCACCATCATGAATATCGTGATCGCAGGCCTATCCAACCTTAATTTCATTCTGGGCGCGCTTTTTATGAACGGTTTCATTCAGGGGCAGGCTTATGCTTCAACCAACGGCATGATTAGTCAATGGTATCCGAAATCCAAGCGCGGTTTTGCAACTGGAATCTACGCGACATCGATGGGGATTTCGACCCTGGTCGTTTGGCTTATTACCGGCTACTTCGTTACAAAATACGGCTGGCGTGCCGCTTTTACTTATCCGGTGCTGCTATTCACATTACCAATAACGATAGTTATGTTCCTGGTCGTGCGCAGCAAACCCGAGGATGCCGATTTCCCTCCCTACAGGGAGACGCAGACCGAGTCAATTTCAGCCCAGGCGGAACATTACACGCAAGAGGAAACTCGCGGTGTCAAAGCGTGGAAGATTCTCTTCGCGAACTGGAAATTCATGCTGTTTGCGGCGGCATCGATGTTAATGCATGTCGGGCGTTACGGCCTTCTCACCTGGATTCCGCTCTACTACGCCGAAACATCTGGTGTCGCAATCTCGAATATTCCTGCTGCGACTGTGGCGCTACCGCTGGGGATCATGGTGGGGCCGCTTGCGGCGGGATGGATAGCCGACAGGTTCTTCCGTGCCAAGCGCTATCAGGTACTGAACATCTATATGGGTTGTTTCATCGTGATCATGCTCACCATGGCGCATTTTGGAATCAAGGAAATCGGACTGTATGCTTCATTCACGCTGCTAGTGCTTGGTGGTTTTTTCGTGCTGGGCGCGGTCGGTGATCTGTTTGCAGCTGCTTGCGACTTCGGTGGGCGCAAGATGGCAGCCACCGCGGTTGGCGTCGTCGATCTGTTCAATTATATTGGGGCCGGTTTGCAAGGCGTTGCGATTGGCGGACTTTTGCAATGGACAGGCAATTGGCCTATTGTGTTCTACACGCTATCCGCGGCGACCGCGCTGGGCTTGATACTCGTCAATATTGTGAGAGAATAAAAGGTACCGAAGGCCGGTCTTTCCCTGACGTGCAAGCAGTACCGCGTTGTGCTGGTGCAGTTTTGACATAGATCAAAGCGGCATCCCGCCTGAATGAGCATAATTAACTTGCTTTTAAAAGGAAAATATCATGGCGATTGGAGAAATCTGCAGCCGCGAAGTTGTGTTCGCACGCAGGGACACCACCATAAAAGCGGCAGCGAGGCTGATGCGTGAGTCTCACATAGGAAGTCTGGTAGTGGTAGACGAACCCGACGGAAAGCGCATTCCTGCGGGAATCCTGACAGATAGGGATATTGTGGTAGCGGTAGTGGCGCTCGGGCTTAACCCGGATGCTATTCAGGTCGGGGACGTAATGGGGCAAGAACTCCTGGCGGTGCGCGAGGACGCGGGGGTTGCGGAGACGGCGGAGCTGATGCGGCTGAAAGGCGTGCGGCGCCTGCCGGTTACTGACGACGCCGGCGCGCTTGTCGGCATCGTTGCGGCCGACGACCTCCTGCTGCTGCTCGCTGAGGAACTGTCTGCGCTTGCGACAATGATCTCACGCGAACACAAGCGAGAGAAAGAAACAAGACGAACCGGCGTCTAATTATGGAACCTCTGATTAACTCCTCCGCGGAGCGCGTTTCTGGCGCAATGTGGATGATTGCAAGGCGCGCGACGACGGTGCCTAGCCGTAGCTTAAGCACGAGGAGTGCAGCGACGCAAGCGCCGCATTGCGCCGAAACCCGGATGGGACGGCTGCCGCGGCGCTACCCCGAAAAGCCAGCGTCGCGCCCTCGTGGGACTTGATCAGAGGTTCCTTAACGTGCAAACACCCTTGCAAATTGATTTCCACGGGATAAGTCACTCGGATGCGCTCGAGGCGCATATTCGCGAAAAAGCCGAAAAACTGGACTTATTTCATCCGCATGTGATGCGCTGCCACGTCACCGTCGAACAGCCTCACAAGCATAAACATCAAGGCAATCACTTCAATGTCAGAATCGCTGTGCATGTGCCGGGTGACACAATTGCGGTCAATCGCGATGCCCACGAGAATGTCTACGTCGCCTTGCGCGACGCTTTTGAAGCGGCGTGCCGGCGGCTGGAAGACAGCATTCGCCGCCTGCGCGGCACGGGAAAACATCACCGGGAGCAGCCGCGCAGCGGAAGCGAGGCAGACTCACAGTAGCGGATAATTTCGGAGTCGTTATGGACAAAAAAGAACCCAGAGCTCATCGCCATCATCATCTTGATCGCCAGATTGAGGAAGTGGTGCACGACCCGTATCAGGCGCGCGGCAAGCCCCGGGAACCGTCGGCGTGCCCCAAGTGCGGTATCGTGTTTCACCAAGGCCGCTGGCAGAGGTTGCCGCGCCCGGCTGCGGCACATGACCATGTCTGCCCAGCATGCCACAGGACGCAAGATCGATATCCTGCGGGTTATGTGACACTCAGTGGCAAGGTCTTGACTACTCACCGCGAAGAGCTGAAGCGGCTCGTCCGGCATGAGGAAACAAAGGAAAATTCAGATCACCCGCTGCACCGCATAATGGGAATTGACGATCAGCCGGATAAAATAAT
>Ga0187775_10000275_pt1 | contig 12715 bp, 12 predicted proteins | sample 0216_BV02_MP12_1_FD_132441 | JGI IMG/M metagenome (GOLD analysis project Ga0187775, IMG submission 132441) | Tropical peat soil microbial communities from peatlands in Department of Meta, Colombia - 0216_BV02_MP12_10_MG | ecosystem: Environmental > Terrestrial > Soil > Wetlands > Peat | place... | reverse complement strand
TCCAAAACCACATTCCGGCCTTTTGGCCCCAAGGTGATCTTCACCGCATCAGCCAGAATGTTCACGCCTGCAAATATCTTGGCGCGTGCGGCTTCACTGAACTTCACATCTTTCGCTGCCATTTTGTTCTCCTTCGAATCTATTCGATTAAGCTTCAACGACGCCCATGACGTCTTCTTCCCGCATCACAAGCAATTCTTCACCTTTGACTTTCACGGCCTGTCCTGAATATTTTCCAAACAGCACCTTGTCGCCTACTTTCACATCGAGTCCGCGCACCTTGCCATCTTCAAGAATCTTGCCTTTGCCAACGGCAATGACCTCGCCTTGATCGGGTTTCTCTGCCGCAGTGTCAGGGATGACAATTCCGGACGCGGTTTTGCGTTCTTCTTCCAGCCGCTTGACGATAATGCGGTCATGTAAAGGACGAATCTTCATAGCTCCTTACTCCTCACTTAAAAGATGAACTGACAAACACTAGCAACCGGTTAGCAATGCTGCTAACGGGCCAAATATAGGTTCGCTTTTTAAACTTTCAAGGGGCGCTAGGAATTAAGGCAAAAAAATCATTATCGTTATTTATCATATATTAACTGACATGCTTTAATGTCACTTATTAGCTTGCCTCTGCCGTAATTGGCGCTTATTTCAGAAAAACGCCATCGAGTATGATTTCCACAAACGTCCCGATGCCGGGCTCCTTGGAAGCTCGCGAGCCGGCGATGTTGAGCACATTAACTGGATACCGCCTGAGCAACCGACGGATCCGGCTTACGGCATCGACCTGGGGATGCACATGCAGCCAAGGCTTGCGGTACCTTGCACAAAATTCCCGCGCGAGCTTTGAGCCGCCTGTCAATCTTGGTGCAAGAGAAAAAATCAGGGTGGCATCGCTGTCGCGCACATTCCATTCAGTGCGCTCAGCATAGTCCCCGGAAGGCGTTTCTGAGAGCAGATAACAATCGGCAATTTTGCCACGTTCGGCCCGCCTGCCTGCCGGGCACCACCCCCCATGTGGAAAGCCGTGCTCTATGGCCCAATGCAACGCAGCTTGATCTGCACCCGATTGGCCGCCAGAAACAATTTTCGGAGTCTTGTTTTTAATGTTGATAGGTGCCGATCAATTCGACCCGCGCGAGTATGTGGCCTTGCATTGCTTTTTCAAGCGCTCCCTTGGTCGGCGTGCCTAGGTCAGCTATGAAGCTATCCAGCGCGTAAAGTTTGTGAAAATAACGATGACGACCGGTCGGCGGACAGGGGCCGCCGTAACCCGTGCGTTTCCAGTCATTCAAGCCTTGCAAGGTGCCGGCCGGCAATTTTTTTGCTGAAACCGCTTCCGCCAACCCAGTTGTCCCGGGAGGAATGTTATAAAGTACCCAGTGCACCCAGGTCATTTTTGGCGCAGCCGGATCTGGAGCATCGGGGTCATCTACGATTAAAGCCAGGCTTTTTGTTCCTGCGGGTAACCCTGACCATTCCAATGGCGGGGAAATGTCCTCGCCGTCACAGGTATATCGCTTGGGTATGGCGCCGTTATTTGGAAAAGATGCCGATTTCAATGTCATCGCCATTATGATGTCCTCCATAATTATTCCAATTGAATCGCTGTCTGCGACGTCTGGGGCAAACAGCGCCACGCCTAGAAACATCGCTGCAAGAAATTCAAGCAAGCGACTGGCTGGTCGGGTGAACATATGCGCAGAGCTAATTTTTTTGAAATATACCACGCCTAGAGGATCCCGGCTTTTCCACAATTTGTGATACGATTGCTTACGCTTCTTGCGTGCGTCGACTCGAGCATAGATGGCCGCTGCAATTCTTCAACTTTATTATAGAGTATGCCGCATTCATGGGCTTAATCCTTACAGCACAAGCTCGGTTGTTTTTTGCGCGCCCAAAACTTGGGGGAGACGTGTCTTGGTTGGCCTGGCCCAGTTTTGTTAACGGGCAGAATGTGACGATCAGACCGTAGCCTATTCGAGATTTTTCAAAATTAGCTGGAAGGTCAGCACGCTTATGATCTGTTAGCCGGCTGCGCCGAATGAGAGACAATTCGCAATTAACTTAACATTTTTAGGGAAATTCTATGAAACCGGTCAGCAAACTATCAGGTGTCGCCTTGGCCACCGCGGCTGCCGCTCTATTTCTGGCTGGATGCGCTTCTCATGGAACGGGCTATTCGGCTACCGGCCAGGTCCAGTGCACAGGTGTGAACGGCTGCAAGGGTCAAAGCGACTGTAAGACTGCGAGCAACGACTGCAAAGGGAAGAATAGCTGCAGGTACGAAGGTTTCTTATATATGGACCCTTACTCGTGCTGGAGGGCCCAAAACGAAGCCAGAGCCTATAGATAAGTAAGAAATAATTGCCCAGCCCGACTAATAAGCGAACCTGTTTGCCGTATAGGCAATCAGGTTTATAATGAGGCCGGTTTGTAGCGCCGTGGGCAAGGGCTGAACTACTGTCGCATGGCAATTTTTGGTAACGTTCATAAGGAGGTAACTAATGTTCAGGTCAATGGGAGTTGCGATTCTAACTGCAATGACGATGGCTTTCTTCTCGCCCGCTTGCTTCGCAGATGCACAAATGGATGTTCAGAAACTTTGGGAAGGGAGCGGCTATGCCCATCCGGGTAAAGGCATGCGCACCATGAAGATGATGCACATGATGGATACCAATAAAGATAGCAAAGTAAGCAAGGAAGAATTTATGGCCTACTACGAAATGGTCTGGGACAAGATGGACAGCAAGCATGTGGGTTTTATCGAAGTAAATGAATGGATCGGCCAAGGATCCTATAAATATAATAAGTAAAGCCGGTAGCGACTCAGCGCTAATATCCGCGTTGCAGTTTTGATAATATTTAGTTAGCGTCCCGGAAGGCGTTAGTCTTCCGGGATTTCCTGTGAGCCGGCCAGCAGGCCGGTTTTTTTGTGGATCCAGTTCCTGTGTAAAGATTGCGGCTTGTCAAATTTGAACGATTTCTAATCGGCGCACTTTCGGATTCCGTTCCGTTTAGGTTGCGAGCGTCTCGTTTCAGGTCAGGATTTTTTGACGGCAGTTGCTTTCTGGTATAAAGCCGAATACGTATCGCGCAGGACATTTTTCTGCACCTTGCCCATAACATTGCGCGGCAGTTCATCGACAAACAGTATTCGTTTGGGGTGTTTGTAACTCGCCAGTCGGTCGTTTAGTGCCTTCAACACCTGCCCTTCGTCGATCGTGGCTCTTTTTGCCTTTGCCACCACCGCCGTTACGCCTTCCCCAAAATCAGGATGTGGCAGTCCGATCACTGCGCTTTCCACTACACCCGGCAACGCGTCGATTTCCGTTTCGACCTCCTTTGGATACACATTCAATCCTCCCGTGATAATCAGATCTTTAGCACGCCCCACAAGATGCACATAGTTGTTTGCGTCGATTTTGGCCAAATCCCCGGTGATGAAAAAGCCGTCGGGCCGGAACTCCGCCGCGGTTTTTTCGGGATTACGCCAATAGCCTCGGAAGACATTTGGCCCGCGAACCTCAAGCACGCCCACGGCTTCGGGTCGCGACAATGGGCTGCCTGTTTCCGGGTCAACGATCCGAATTTCTACGCCGGGTAGCGCTAGGCCTACGCTACCGGGTAGACGTTTTCCTTCGTACGGGTTAGAAGTATTGACTAGCGTTTCGGTCATCGCATAACGCTCGAGAATGCGATGGCCTGTTTGGATTTCGAATTGACGATGCGTCTCGGCCAACAGCGGCGCGGAACCAGAAATGAACAAGCGCATATGGGCTGTGAAATTTCTGGTGAGATCGGGGCGTTGCAGCAACCGAGTGTAAAACGTCGGCACTCCCATCATGATGGTCGCACGCGGTATTAATCGTGCAACTTCATCCGCGTTAAATTTGGGCAAGAAAAGCGTGCTGGCACCGGCGGCCAGAACCGGGTTGCAGGCAATAAACAAGCCGTGGACATGGAAGATCGGTAGTGCGTGCAAAAGCACGTCGGCTTGAGTAAGTCGCCACACTTTCACCAGTGCTGCGGCGTTGGAGGCAAGGTTGCGGCGGCTGATCATGGCGCCCTTTGACCGGCCAGTGGTACCTGAAGTGTAGAGTAGCGCGGCGAGTTCGTCCGGGCTGCCGGCAAATTTAGGAAAGTCGGTGCTGGACCGCATATGAGCAAGTTCCATGAGCGTTCCGTCCTGTGCGCAACCTAGCGTTTCGATATACGCCGCGCATTTCTTCTGCACGACCGGAGCCAGGCATTCCTTGTCTTGCGGGCGTAAAACGATTACTCGAGGCTCAGCATCTGCCAAAAAGTATTCGAGTTCCGCGATCGTGTACGCTGGATTCAACGGAACGAACACTGCACCCAGCCGCCAGCAAGCGACGCAAAGCATAAGAGCTTCAGGCGATTTATCGACCTTAACCACCACGCGATCACCCGCAACCACGCCGCGCTGCGCGAGAGCACTGGAGATCTGACCCGATATATTGGCCAAGTCCCGATACGTATAGGTTTCTCTGCTCGACGTTTCAATAAAAAGATGGCCCGGGTCGGTCTCGAGGACTGCATCAATCCAAGCGACGGGATCAATAACGGACGGCATTTTAATTAATGGCTGATATTTATTTAGCGCTATGCATTTGTACCGGCTTGACCAGCAGTTTGTCAAACCGGCCGCAGTAGAACTGACAGGGACTTAATAGCTGCGAATCGACTGGAAACTGATTCTATTGATTTGACCTAACTGATCAGCTCGCTGTAAGCGCTAACTGCACGGTCACCAATTTGGCATCGGCATTGGAAACGGGTTCCGCGGTTGATACGCTAATGCGCGTTGGGTCCGCGCCAGCCGCTTTGAGCGCTTCCTCGATCGCCTGCGCGCGTTTTTGCGCCAGCTCGGGAAGGGCGTTGTTCGTAAGCGGCTGTGCATCACGCAGCCGACGCGCCAGCGCACGATAGAACTCGCGCGGATCGGCAACTTGTGGTTCACCGCTAGCGAAGTTACGCACGCGGTCTTTGAGTGAAAGCGTTTGCTCTTTGCCGTTTGCGGCGTTGGCCCTGCGCTCCTTGGCCTCGGCTTCAGCCTTATATTTGTCGAGCTCCGCCTGAGAAAAGCGCTCGGCAAAAAGCTCCCGCAATGCCGCGCGGGTCCGCGAATCGTCGATATTGATCGGCCCCGGCTCTTCTTCTTCCGTCGCTGTGAATCCGGCGCGGCGATTGATTTCGCGATTGAGCAATTGGTGTTTGAGCGCATTTGCGTCGGCGGCCGAGTCGTAGCGCCCGGGTATGTTCAGTTTAAGTTCCGGACGCTTGGCAAGCAGGACGACCACGTGGCTCAGTTTCTCCTGTTCAGGTACCTGGACTTTGCTTGAACCCGGGTCGAACGCGATAATACCTGCCTCTTCCCCTTTACCGCCGAATAGGTGCGCCAACGCGCGAAATGGCGCGGAAACGACGCCTGTTATCAGGTTGCCAATGGCTTTCCAGACCAGTGTGCCATAACTAAACTGTGGATCATCGAGGTTGCCCGAAACCGGGATTGCCACGTCGATCCTGCCGTCCGAGTCTTTCAGTAATGCAATTGCTAACTCCAGTGGGAGTTTGAGAGCGTCGGGACTTTCGACCCGTTCACCGAGGGTAAACTGATCAAGTGTGATCTGATCGTCGCCTTCCAGGAGGCTATTGTGCACGCGGTAGTTAAGGTCCAGCGACAAGCGTCCCGAAGCGATGCGGTAGCCCGCAAATTTCATCGAATATGGGGAAACAGTCGTCAGGTCAAGATTGCGGAACTGTAAACGAAAATTAGTCCGCTCGCGCAATGCAAATGGATTTAGCGTACCCGTGATGTGCGCATATCCGAATTCACCTACTCGGCCTTCAAGAGCGAACTGGCTGCGAGTGCTTTTCTCACTGGACAAGCCGTTTACCTCTCCGGCCAGATCTCGAATTGTTGCCGCAAAACCCGGGCGTAAGCTTTCGTCCGCAAAGTCGAGTTCGCCCTGCTCTACTTTTACGCGTCGCACCTCCATTGCAAAACCCGAATCGCTGTCGGCTTTGTTTTCGTTGCCTGGCGCGGAGGCTGCCGCATTCTTCTGGGCAAACGCTCGACCTACATTGGTAGTGTGGTCTGCCGCGATCACCAGTTTCCCTACGGGCGCACTCCAGCGCAACTCGTCGATCGTCGCGGTATTAGGAAATATTGTAAAGTGCAAGGAGTTAGTTGCGAGTGATTTCCAGCCAAGCAGTCGTTCACCTGCGTGATCATCCAACGCGATATTGGTTACACTCGCAGACCCGGTATACCCGGCACGCGGTTTCTTGCCACCAGCAGTCAACAATCCGGCTAGCGAAACCTCGCCGGACGCAAGTTTCACATTTGCAAATTGCGCCAGTAGCGGTTGCAGCGGTGCAAGAGCGATATTCTGTGCCTCAACCTTCGCTTCGATTGAGTTGCCGGCTGACGCCAAGCGGCCGCGCGCCCCGATACGACCACCGCTTTGCAGGCGCCCAGAAAATTCAAACCCAAGCGGCTTACTCGCGTCCGACGAGAGATCTTTCAGTTTCACCCACAGGTGTGCCAGAGCGAGCGAGATGCCACTTGTGCGATCCGCAATTTTCAAGCCGCCGTCGGCGATCTCCAGGAAATTTACGTTTGCTACGATGGGTCTTGCGGATCTGCTTTCACCGCCGGCCGGCATCAAATCAACAAGCGACAGGCTGCCGTCTTTCATCACCGCGTCTATGCTGAGATTCCCGATGCGTATCCCGTCAATGGCGAGCATCGCGGCATCGCTGTCGAAATGGGAATCCCTTAAGGCGATGTCGCCAAAAGTTACTGCGGGCTGCTTCCATGAAACGGTGCCCACCTGGCCTTCAGTCAGCCCCAACTCGCCTTGGTCCACGTGGACATGCAAGCCCTTCTCATCCGAACCCACATCGAGTTTCAGCTTCGCGTGCAGACCGCGCAAGTTCAATACCAGGGGTTTCTTTGCCGTCTCATCAGTGAATGCCAGCGCCGCGTTAGAAAGTTGAAAATTCTCAAACCTTGCACGCCATACCTCGCTTTCTGGTTGCGCCGTTACGGTGCCTGTCACTGGCACATTGGTGAGGCGCGCGATGTCGAGCTCGCCTTTCGCGTCGCGCTTCGCAATCATCACAACGTCAGCTAACTGCAGCGCTCGTACCACAGCGCTTTGCTCCTGCATATTGAAATCGACACCATCGATTGTGAACCGGCCAATTTTTGAAAATGCGGTTTTTTCCCCGCGTGCAGCGATGCTGAGTTCGTTCACCGCGAGCTTCGCATTTTGCAAGGTAAACTGCGGCTTGCCGTTGTTAATGGCGAAATGGAAAGGAAGTTCAAGGTCTGCTCGGCCCGTGACGATGCGCGAAGCGACGTACCCGCGCAGGTACGGGTCAAGTTCCGGCAGCAAAATGTTCTCCACTGCAAGTGTACCTGAAGCGACCAGCGGCAAGAGCGACAGCTCGCCTTTCCAACGCAGCTTCGTACCATTCGGAGTCCGCGCAGCAAGAACATAAGGGCTCGCCGCTTGACGCAGCGTGGTGAGCGAATACAGCTCCAAGGATATCCGTTCGAAGCTGTTTCGATAGCCCTCGCGTTCGTCAGCAAAAGCCAGCTTGCCATTCTCCAGCAGGAAATGGTCGATGGCAAACCGCGACGGCTGTTCCTGAGATTCGTTCGAAGTTGGGGGAGTGAGCGTGGCAAGATTTAGAATTCCCTGCTTGGAAATTACAACGTTGACCGAGAGATCAGCCAGATGCACTGCCCTTAATATCCAGGCGCGCTGCAACAAGGAGCGCCACGCGAGATCTATGGTCGCATCGGTAAAACCGATGACCGGTTTTCCGTCCATCTCCTCCAGCGAGAAATTAGTTGCTCGCAGTGACAGCTTGAAAGGGTTAATCGTTAGCTCTCCGATACGTGCCCTGCAATGAAGCTTTTCCTCGACCAGACGCGGCAGTTCGCGCTTAACTATCCATGGTGCGAGCAGGAATCCCGTCAAAGCATATATGAGTGTGAGAACCAACACTGCCGCAATGATGTGGCGCGGACGAGGAACGAATTTCCACTTGGCTTGCAAATTCATGCGTCTCTATTTTAACGGATTTGAGACCGCGCGATTAGCGCGCGGTGAGCGAAATATCGCGTCGGACTGTGGAAGCGCGAATTCAAATCCGAGGATTCGCTATAGAACCGGTTGCTACATTTTTCCTTCGCAGCGGGTACAAAAAGACCGTTCCGGATACCAATGCTCGCAAACCGGATGGCCGAATAAAACAGGACATGCGCACAAACCGCATGTCCTGTTAAATGACTAGCTGAAAATTCAACTAACTTGAGAGACCGCTTCTAGCCTTCTCCCTGATACACGATGTCGCTGCGCCGGTTTTTTGCCCAACAGGTTTCATTATGCTCCGTGCATCGTGGTTTTTCCTTACCGAAACTCACGGTTTCAATCTGGTTTGACTTGGCACCCAGGACGGCCATCGCTTTCCTTACGCCGTCTGCACGGCGTTGCCCCAGCGCCAAATTGTATTCACGGCTTCCTCTTTCATCACAATTTCCCTGAATGGTGATGTGCGCATCGCGGTGTTCGACCAGATAACCGGCATGCGCCTTCACCAGCGGCATGTACTCATCCTTGATAATGGCTTTGTCGAAATCATAGTAGATGCTGCGTTTTGAAAGGATATTGTTCGGGTCTGTCAGGGGATTCGCCGAGACGGCTTGCGTGGTCATAGGTTTGGATTCCGCCGGCTGCTGAGAAGGTTGCTGCGCCGCTGGCTTTTCGGATACTGGCGCTTTCGTCGTCTCCTTCCCTGTCTCTTTCGCCGATTCGCTGGCACAGCCGGCAAGCAAAAACATTACCAGAACACCAAATAAAACTTTGTACATAAAGAACTCCTTCATTGGGTTTGCATGGTTAGTAAAGTACTTCTTGGTTGTAAGAAAAGCGTTGAACTAATAATGCATACCCTCCCCGATATCCAATTAGGTAACACTCTACCGGAAAGTTCAATTCGCTGCATCAGCTAAATCCATTGTTAATAATTAAGCTGCGCAATAAATGCGCCCACCGGGGTACACGCTCAGCATCGCATGGGGTGTGTCAGCCTAAGTTGCGTCACGAATTTGGGATCGGCATTGTTTATTCGGGGCTTGCAATTCGGCACGGCCGCTTACACAATCGGACTTTTGGTCAGCATCAAATTCCTTTTTCTTCGGATCACCGCTGCCAATGCACTCTTTTGTAGTGCGCCGCCGGACGCGAAATCTATGCGCTCTTCCTCGTGCGCCCCAAACGCGTCGCGCGGCATTCACGAAATAACGTTTAACCTTTAAACTATATTTCATACGCCCGACTGCAAATAGCCGGTCGGCACATTGCACGCGGGGCTCTTTTGCTTTTGCCAAGGTGAAGAAGATGAAATACAAGGATTACTACAGCATTCTGGGAGTCGCAAGGGACGCCAGCGCCGAGGAGATCAAGAAGGCCTACCGTAAGCTCGCACATAAGTATCACCCCGACGTGTCCAAGGAACCGAATGCGGAAGAAAAATTCAAGGAGGTCGGAGAAGCCTATGAAACCCTCAAGGATCCCGAGAAACGTTCCGCATATGACCAGCTCGGCCGCTATCAGCCGGGGCAAGACTTCCAGCCTCCACCAGACTGGTCAAAACAGTTCGGCGATATGCATTTCGCGTTCGAGGATATCGACCTGGCCGATTTATTGGCTGGTCTCACGGGCGGCGGCCGGCAGCGCGCGGGACGCGGCGGCAAATTTCCGATGCCGGGACAAGATTACGAAGTCACCGTGCACATCAGCCTAGAAGAAGCTTACCGAGGCATAGAGGTGGACCTAAACCTCACGGTTCCGGAATATGATGAGCGTGGTTTCCTGCACCGGGTGCCGCGCGCCTTCAAGGCGCGCATACCAAGGGGTGCAACCGACGGCCAGCGGCTTCGCCTGCCAGGCAAAGGCGGTAAAGGCCTCAATGGCGGGCGCGACGGCGATTTATACCTCACCATCGTTTTGCATCCGCATCCGCTATTCCGCGTTAGCGGTCATGACCTGTACATCGATCTGCCGCTGGCGCCGTGGGAAGCAGTACTGGGCGCCAGCGTCGAAGTACCCACACTGGGAGGACCGATCCGCCTCAAAGTAAAACCGGGAACACGTGCCGGGCAACATTTGCGCCTTGCCGGTCGCGGATTACCCAAACCCCGCACAGGTGAAGGCGATCTGTTTGCGATCGTGCAGATTGCCGTACCGACCGTATTGAGCGAGCGCGAGCAGGCCCTTTACAAGCAACTCGCTGACATCTCGACATTCAACCCGCGGGGCCATTTCGATCAGGAGGTGAAAAGTGCAAGCCGAACCTAATGAAACCTTGTGGCTAAACGAACGCCTTGAATTTTCTCTCGCCGAGTTTGTTGAGCTATCTGGTTTGTCGGAACAAGAAATCCGGGAACTTGTAGACTATGGCGCGCTCGAGCCCGTCAATCCGCAAGCGAAACAGTGGACCTTCAGCGCGCGGCGCGTAATAAGCACGCGAACCGCATGCCGTATCCGCAATGATTTCAGCCTCGACCTGCACGGACTGGCCTTAATACTCAATTACCTCGACCGCATTCACGAACTCGAAGTACAGGTGCAGGATCTGCGAGCGCGGTTGCCGCGTTGGCTGCGTTGACGGCCCGATAATCTGGAACCGGCGTGGATGGAAATAAACTGGTCATTTACGAATCGGGACATCTCGATCGTGCCGAATGCCCGTATGTCTGACCCCGACATTTCACAGCTTCTCTCATTTGCTCACGTGTTGACTGTCGTTCCAAAGCCTGACTACCGGCTGGGACTCCCTATGCTCATACCCGAGCGCGCTCAAGCTGGCCGTGCTGAGCAGGAAGTGCCGACCATCTGCTGGACCGAGACCCAGCCAACGGGCGGCAAACACCCGCAGGAAATGGGCGCTCGAAAAAAGCAGCACATTACCTTGCACCGCGCGCACTCGTTTCACGACGCGATCAGCCCGCGCGCCCACCTCTACTGGCATTTCGCCTCCCGGGCAACCATCGCGGAACAGCTCCCAGTCCGGGCGCTCTAACAGGATGTCAGCAGTGCGGCGACCTTCGTACTGCCCATAGTTCCATTCCATCAAATCACGGTCAATCTCGGCTACCGCTCTAAAACCAGCAAGTTCGCAGGTTTGAAGCGCCCGCTGCAAGGGACTGGAAAGCACCTTGGCAAAATCGAGTCCTGTCAGCCGCTCTGCAAGCGCACGAGCGTTGCGTTCACCACGCTCGGTGAGCGGTAAATCAGTTAACCCCGTATGTTGACCTGTCACCGTCCATGCAGTCTCGCCGTGCCTTGCCAGATAAACTATCGGTAATTCGTTCATCATAATTTCGTCCCAGCAACAATTAATATTGCGACCTGTGCCAAATCCTTTTGACGGAAATAATAAACTACTTTGCGCAATCTACACCTTTAGCAAACTGCGTTAATTTCGCGAACATTATTCAGAGCGAAACAATGATCGGAACCACCCGGATGTTCGTAGTACGCCGTTCCGTAGTATCGAAATACTTCATTGTCGGCGCTCTAATCCCATTGGTGCTCGCTTCCTTGCCAAAACGCTTAGCTCCCAGGGATGGCCAGACAGGGCGAATTTGTGAACTATGTCATAGACATGGTAAATCAGTGAAGGCAAGCTGATATTGACTGGCGCGTCCTCCTCCGAACGCCGGTCCTCTGAAGCGGCGTACTGGCTAATGGTGGCCGGCGCCGCTTTTTCTTTGGTTGTGCCTGACCGGTTCGGCGTGCCAGCCGAACGCTAATACAGCGCCGTACAATTCGATTGTTTCGTAGGCTCGCTCGTTCCAGCGATCCGCGTGGAAGTCATTGATTTCGCCGAAAGAAATTTTGAACGCGCTTCAAGTAAGCGCTATTGGTTCTACCTTTTTGGCTAAAAATGGGCTAAGAGAAGTTTGCTGGCTAAGCTGCAACTCCATTTTTCAGACCCCTGCCATTACTTGCCGCAGGCTACCTTCCACAGCGTTTCGCCCATGGTGTCCGGGGAGACGGATTGCCATTCGTCGGGCACTGGGTTGGTATAAACGACAGATCCTCCTCCCGACCGGGCGGAATGAAAGGAGTAAGTAAGAGTTCGAATCCGCTTGTCTTCACAATCATATTCCAGCTGCGCTTTTGATGACAAAAACGGCTTCACTTCGGGCGGGTCGCTTTGGGCAGTCTTATAATTGACCAGAACCCACATTTTCGCCATGCTGCCTGACTTCTCGATGGTGGAGCGATCGACGTAAGCGTAAATTTCACGTCCTTCTTTCTTGCCGCCAACCCGCTCCCAGCCCGCCGCCGCGCTGCCGCTCATCACTGCCAGCATTAAAGCCAAAGCAAGCCGTTTCATAAATTCTCCGGTAACAACGCAATCCTACCCTCTCGTCCACGGTTCCGTTTAGATTTCGTGCACGTAGGTGCCGGGCGCGGCGCAAAGTTTTCGGTAAGTCGAGTTCCCCAATTGAGGCGGCTTACACAATGGTCCACAATGCTGGTTCAGCCATTTGACCCAGTCATTCCACCAAGTTCCTTTCCTTTTCTTTTGCTTGTCGCGCCAAGCTTTGGCTTCAGCCCCGTGCGGTACGTTGCCTGCGCAGTACTCGCGCTTGGGGGGTCGGACC
>Ga0187775_10000272_pt1 | contig 12797 bp, 11 predicted proteins | sample 0216_BV02_MP12_1_FD_132441 | JGI IMG/M metagenome (GOLD analysis project Ga0187775, IMG submission 132441) | Tropical peat soil microbial communities from peatlands in Department of Meta, Colombia - 0216_BV02_MP12_10_MG | ecosystem: Environmental > Terrestrial > Soil > Wetlands > Peat | place... | reverse complement strand
GCTGGCCAATAACCTCGAGAAGTTCTACTCGCAGTGCAGCGGCTATACGTCCGACATTACCACCGCGGGTGGCGTCAATTGCACGACTCCCGCCGCCGGCCCCGGTACCTTGGGCCTGGGTGCCGGCGGTAATCAGTCGCCGAACCAGTATTACACGCTGTCAATTACCACCGCCACGGCGAATGGCGCACCGCCGGCCGGTTATCTCATCACAGCCACCGCGCAGGGTTTGCAGGCGAGCGATACCGACTGCCGAACAATCACCCTCGACAGCACCGGCGCCAAGCGCGCCAAAAACAGCGGTGGCACCGACACCAGCACGGTTTGCTGGAAGCGTTGACCGGCAGAATCCGATCAATTCAATCAGGAGTCACTGTTTATGCGCCGCCATCTTCTTTTCCTGACGACCAGTCTTGGTCTCATCGCGCCCGCTCTGGGTGCAAATCCCATGACCGATCCACAGAGCCCCGAGCTGCGCCAGTGCATCGCCGAATGCAGGCAGCAGAAGGACACGGCCGATCGCGAAGCCTGCGATATTAAATGCGTCAAGGATGACGCCGCGCGGCAAAAACCGGGCGCCGAAACATCGCCTGCTCAGGGCAACCAGACGCAGAAGTAGCACGGTCTCGCGTCAGCGACGTAACACTTGCCGCCTGTGCAAGATTACGGTGCGGACCAATTATGATGGGCGCCGGTTGCGCGGACGATCAATGATCGAATTGAACACAGACCCGCGTCCCCTTTCCTTCGGGGCCTTCGGCAACCCACGCGCGCGCGCCGTGAGTCCGGGCGATTTCGCGCACGATCGCGAGCCCGAGTCCGCTGCCTTCTCCCGTGCCGCCGGGAAGTCGGTAGAAACGCTCGAACACCGGCTCGCGTTCGTCCGCCGGGATGCCCGGGCCGTCGTCCTCGACGGCGATCACCGGATGCCGGGAATCGGACAGGCGCACCGTCACCCGGCCGCCGCGCGGCGTGTAGCGGATCGCGTTGTCCAGCAGGTTGGCCAGCATCTCGCGCAGCAGTACGGCATTGCCGTTGACCATCGCCCCCGGCGCCTGCGATTCATAGCCGATGTCGATGTCCTTCTGCATTGCCGCCGGCGCCCACTCCGCGGTCTGCTCGCGCAACAGCTTGTTGAGATCGATGTTCTCGAATACCGTGGGTCTTCCTGAGGATGCCTCGCTTCGCGCTAGCGTCAGGAGCTGGTGCACCAGGCGGTTGGCGCGCTCGGCGCTGACCCTGATCTGACCGAGCGCGTGCTGTTGCTCCGCCGCATCGGCGGTGCGCAGGGCGTATTCGCTTTGCGTGATCAACCCGGCGAGCGGCGTGCGTAACTGGTGCGCCGCGTCCGCCACGAAGCGCTGCTGGCCTTCCAGGGTCCGGTTCAGTCTCGACAGCAATTCGTTGATCGAGTGCAACAGCGGCTGGATCTCCTGCGGCGCGTTGCCCTCGGCCACCGGACTCAGGTCGCGGTGCGACCGGCTGCCAATCGCAGTGCGAATGCGTTGCAGTGGCGCCAACCCGCGACGCACTCCGAGCCACACCGATATCGCCGCCAGCAGGATCAGGATGACCTGGGGCGCGATCACCCCCGAGATGATCTCACGCTCGAGAATACCGCGCTTGTTCAGGGTTTCAGCGGTCTGCACCAGCACTTGGCGCGACTTGCCGCCAACCTCGATGGGAACATACAGCGAGGCGACGCGCACCGGTTGCCCGCGATACACGCCGTCGTGAAAGATCGGCTTGTTGACCGCATGCATCGGCGCCGGCGGAAATGGAAGATCGCTGTTACCCGCGATCGTGCCGCCATCGGCCCACTTGACCTGGGAAAACACCTGGTCGTACTCATCGTAATACAGGATATCCCAGGCCACCGTCGGCAGGTTTACCGACACCCGGTCGTTCTCGATCTGTATTTGTTCGGCCAGCGTGCGGGTCGTGTCGAACAGGGAGCGGTCGAGAGCGACGCTGGAAAAGTATCTGGCGACGTAAAATGTCACCGCCACGTTGAACAGCCACAGCACGCCCAACGGGACCAGCAGATACCTCAACAGCAGCCCCCGCAGGGTTTGCGGCCTAGGAGGCACGCGGTTTCTCCAGCAGGTATCCCAGTCCGCGGACGGTCCGGATCAATACCTGCGCGTCTTCGAGTTTCTTGCGCAAGCGGTGCACGTAGACCTCGATGGCGCCGGAATTGATCCCGTCGCCCTCGTCGACCAGATGCGCCACCAGATCTTCCTTGCTGACGACGCGCCCGATTCGCAGAACCAGAACCTCGAACACCCCGAGTTCGCGCGCCGACAGCTCCACGGGCTCGTCGCGGATGAAGACGCGGCGCCCCTTCATATCGTATCGCAGGGGGCCGAGTTCGATGACGCTCCCGGTGCCGCCCTGGCCGCGGCGGATAAGCGCGCGCACGCGCGCCTCCAGCTCGGCCAGTTGGAACGGTTTGACCAGATAGTCGTCGGCGCCCATGTCGAGGCCCGCGACGCGATCCTCGAGCCGGTCGCGCGCCGTCAGTATCAGCACCGGCGTGCGCGAACCGCGTGCGCGCAGATGGCGCAAAACCTCCAGCCCATCCATCCGCGGCAGGCCGAGATCCAGTATCACGAGGCCATAAGTCTGCGACGATAGCTTCGCGTCCGCCTCGTCTCCGGTGGTGGCGCATTCCACCGCATAGGAGGACTGACGCAGCGTACGCTGGAGTCCGTCGGACAATACGGCGTCGTCTTCGGCAATGAGGATTCGCATGGTTATTTGAAATTGTAGCTCGGCGGCGCGACCTGCCGTTTTCGGGCGGGAAAACGGTCGTAAGCTTCGCGTAAGCTTGCGTCGGCGGCGTCCCGAACATGTCCTCCGGGGACCGCGCCGAGCGATCGTGGGATGGTGTTCCGGCTTAACGAGAGGCGGACGACATCCTGCTCGCCGCCAGCGCCGCGCCAATCAGGCCTACTTGCGGGTTCATCACCACCTGCACCGGGATGGCCGTCACGTATGGCGTCATCTTGCCTTTGCTGGAAAATGCACGCATGAATCGTCCGTCGGTACACCGCGGCAGGATTTTCGGCGCGATGCCGCCCGCGATGTAAACACCGCCGGTGGCGCCGGCGGTCAGCGCCAGATTGCCGGCCTGCGCGCCGTAGATGTCGACAAACAGATCGAGCGCCTGGTTCGCCAGCGCGTCGTTCCGTTCCAGCGCCGCCAACGTGATGGCCGCGGCCGGATCTTCTTTTTGCATGGCTTGGGCGAGCGCCGCGGATTCGGGCGTTTCGCAGCGCTCTTTCAGGAAGGCATACAGCCGCACCAGTCCGTGACCCGACAATACTCGCTCATACGATGCGCGACCGCAGTTTTTCAGCAGATAATGCGTGAGTTCGATCTGCAGTTCGTCGTTCGGCCCGAAACTCGCGTGCCCACCTTCGGTGGCGATCGGCTCGTAATGATCCCGGTCCCAGACGAGGATGCCCTGGCCCAACCCGGTGCCGGCGCCGATGACGGCGCGTGGTCCGCGCGGCACCGCTTCGCCCCGCTGCAACACCACCAGGTCGTGCGCGCCGAGCGCCTCGATGCCGTAACCGATCGCCTGGAAATCGTTGATCAATCGCGCGTGGGGGAAATCGAATTCGCGCGCCAGGTTCCGGCTGTCGATTTCCCACGGAAGATTGGTGACCTTGACGTGCTGTCCGGCCTCGGTGTGCTTGACCGGGCCGGCGATGCCGAAACAGGCGGCTTCGATCGCGCCGACTTTCTCGCTGACAAAAAAATCCCGGATAATGGAGGCGAGGCTGGCGTGCGCGCCGCTGTCGTACCGCTGCTCACGCACCGCGCGGCAGCGGCCGGCATCGCATTCCGCGATTTGCAGCAGTGTCTTGGTGCCGCCGATGTCGCCCGCGAGAATTCGCATCGCCCGTTTCTCCAGGGCGAAGGTTAGCACGTTGTGACGCCGGCGGGAGGATTGCTATACTTCGCCCCTCATGCCGGGGTGGCGGAACTGGTAGACGCGCCAGACTCAAAATCTGGTGGTGGCAACACCGTGTCGGTTCGATTCCGACCCTCGGTACCATTCACTTGTTACTGGATCATGCACATGCGACATGTGGCGATGTTTGGCGCACGATGTCGTGCAGTTGTCTTTTTAATTCACCCGATTACTGCCGGCACGAATCCGCCACAAGGCGACGGGCGCGTGCCGCTCGAAGGCCGCTTGCCCTTCAATTGGCATACATCAGAAACGAACAAAACGTTCTTCCCGGGCACCGCATTGGTGCGCCGGTCAAACCGACGTAGACTCCCCCACCGAACTTTCTCCGGGGAGTCATCATGACACAGCTGTAACTCATCCAGGGCGAACGCCGGGAACTCGAGTTCCAGTTCCTCACGGCGTTGTTCACCCCCCGGCGGCAATGCTACCGCTGACGCTCTCAAGCAGCAGCTAACGCCACCGGCGAACGGCCGGATTCGCGTCGTCGCACCAGGCCCACGTCGCCATTGAGCGAACCGCCGTCCTCTTCCTGAATCCATCAATCGCCGGACCACCATCGCGTTATCCTCGCCAACGTCCATTGCTATTCATGATTGAGAATGCATCGACGTCAACCAGATGACGATTCAACAGCTAATCGATGAAATCAAGTCGCGTGCACGATTGGCATCCGTGGCACATTCGTGCCGCTTCAAGGAATGGGACGTGCAAGGGTTGGACGAGCTGGAGACTTATCAGCAGCAATGCCCAGGTACATTCTCTTTCGCGCGACCTTTTAGCAGGACACACTTTGGTATAGTGTTGTATGCTCGTCTTGCTAACCGGTGATATAGGATTCCAGTTTCTAGTCAGAATTCAGGAATGCTTGAGATCATGATAAACAATGCCACCTAGTCCGCTCTTTTTGGCATTAAGATTGACACGGCATGTTTACAAACCGCAGTACTTCTGAACGAACCTTCCTCGATAACTAACTGACATTCATGCGAATTCTCGTTGTCGAAGACGACCCGATCCTCGGCAAGGGACTTTCGAGTTCCCTCGGCGACTCGGCGTATGCCGTGGATTGGGCGCGGGACGGCGAAAAGGCCGATTTCTTGCTGTCCCAGACGGGCTACGATGCCATTATCCTCGATCTCGGTCTGCCGAAACTCGATGGGCTCGAGGTATTACGCCGGCTGCGCCGGCGGAACAAGCGTACGCCGGTGATCATTCTCACGGCACGTGATGACGTGGAGGATCGGGTCGCAGGTCTTGATCTCGGTGCCGACGACTATCTCACCAAACCCTTCGATCTCTCCGAGTTGGAGGCCCGCCTGCGGGCATTGATACGCCGCAGTCATGATGGAGCGGAAGGCGTGATGGAGTTTGGAAACCTGCATTATGATATGAACGGTCAACGGGTTTATATCGACGGCAAACCCGTGGATTTGTCCGCGCGCGAGATCGGCGTTTTCCAGATTCTGGCGCTGCATGCCGGCCGAGTGGTGAGCAAGGAAAAACTGCTCGATCATTTGTGCGGCTATGGCGAAGAAGTATTTCTCAACGCCGTCGAGGTCTATGTCCATCGCCTGCGCAAGAAGCTCGAGAGCAGTCGGGTGGTGATCCGCACCATACGCGGTCTGGGTTATCTTCTGGAAAAACCCCATGACAGCTAACAGCCCGACACTGCGGCGCAAATTGTTGCTCTATCTTTTAATCCCGCTTGGCCTCTTGTGGGCATTTAGCGGGATGGTCACCTACTTCATCGCCCGAAACTACGCCAACATCGCTTACGACCGCGCGTTGTTCGACACGGTCGAGAGCATCGAGGAGCAGATCCACTTCACGAATGGTCACCCCACGATCGAGCTGCCCGAGGTCGCGCGGAACATCCTGCGCTACGACCAACGGGACAAAGTCTATTTTGAGGTGCGCCAGGCCGATGGCAACATACTGGCCGGCGAGTCCGGCATTCCCAATCCGCCGGCGGAGAAAAAGTCGATCGGTACGGCGATTTTTCACAATGGGACCTTTCGCGGCAAGGCAGTGCGCATCGCCTCGCTTTATACCAATGCCGACAAGCAGGCAACCACCGATATCGGCAAGCGCGGCCAGGTGGTGCTGGTGCAGGTGGCCGAGACGCTCAACAAACGAGCGATCCTGGTCAAAGAGGCGTTGTGGGCGGTCATCACGCCCCAGATGTTCCTGATCCTCCTGGCCGGCGCCTCGGTGTGGATAGTAGTGTCGCGTTCGCTCGCGCCGCTCGAGCAACTTCGCGACGCAGTCAGCAATCGCTCGCATCGCGACCTGAGTCCGATCCAGGAAGAGCCGGCCCCGCGCGAGGTGCAACCGCTTCTCCACGCCTTCAATGATCTGATGCAACGTTTGAGCCAGGTGATGCGCGTACAGCGGAATTTCATCGCAGACGCCGCACATCAATTGCGTACGCCGCTTGCGCGACTGACCATACAAACCGACCTGGCGTTGCGCCAGACTGATCCCGAGGCATTGCGGCAGGCACTCGAACAGATCCGCGCGGGGATCAACCGCACCAGCCATCTCGTGGATCAACTGCTGGTGCTGGCTCGTGCCGAATCCGGGTCTGACGTGTCGCATGAGTTTGTATCGTTGGACCTGAATGAATTGGCCAGCACACAAACTGCGGACTGGGTACCACACGCGATTCGCAAGCAACTCGATCTTGGTTATGAAGGACCCGAAGAGCCGGTAGCCATATTCGGACAGGCGCTGTTGCTGCGCGTGATGCTGACCAATATCCTGGACAACGCCATACGCTATACGCCGCCGGGCGGCAGGATCACCGTGCACCTCCTCGCGGGCGGGAAACCGTTGCTGACGGTGGAGGACAGCGGGCCGGGTATCCCACCGGAGGAACGGGAACGCGTTTTCCAGCGTTTTTACCGCGTATCGGACGACGGCGAATCAGGAAGCGGACTGGGTTTGGCCATCGTGCGCGAGATCGCCCGTGCGCACGGCGCACACGTATGGCTGGAAGACGCCGGCCCGCAAGGCAGCACCCGCGTCAACGTCGAATTCAGAAATCCTCCAACAGGCTAACACCCCGTTCCGGCGGGCCCCGGCAGCGGCTGTGTCTTGTGCCAGCGCGCCATGCGATGGACAGTCAAGAACCCGCTCGCGGATGGATTTTTCTCACTCACGGTAAAGCGGACCGGATCGCGGCAATCGGTGGAATCCCCGCTGTTCCAGGCAACCAACCCTGCGTTGTTCCGGTAAACGCGTCTCCTCCCTGCGTGACGAGCGGTCATGCTTGCACCGCCCTGCGGCCCGGTTTGTAAGGCCTGAGAAAGAAACCGTCGATATATTCTTGGCGTGACAACACGACTGTCGCCTATCACGCGTCAACCACCGCATTGCTTGAATAGACGAACCAGGATTCGGAATAACCCCTTCTCCCGGAAGAGCGCCTTTCAGATCATGTTATTTATTGTTGATTTCGACGGAACGATCGCGCCCACGGACACCGTGGATGCGTTGCTTGAAACGTTTGCCGATCCCGAATGGCGCCGGGTCGAAGAGCAGTGGATAACCGGCCAGCTCAATTCCCAGGAATGCATGAAAGCCCAACTTGCCTTGGTGAGAGCGGATCGCGCTATCCTGGAAAGCTTTCTGCAGTCAGTTGTCATTGATCCGTTTTTTTCCGGCTTTGTTCAGCACGCGTCCGCGTTCGCCGATATCGCGGTCGTCAGCGACGGCCTGGACTATCCGATCCGGCATGCCTTGCAAAAGCATGACATCCCGCCGTTGCCCGTATATGCCAACAAGCTTGAATTCCGGAAACACGGATTGGATCTCTCATTCCCGCACGCGGATCAAGTCTGCGCGCATCGCAGCGGGGTGTGCAAGTGCGCCGCGGCGCGCGCGCTCGATGACGGCCGTGGATTGTCCACGGTTCTGATCGGCGACGGCCGGTCCGACCGCTGCCTCGCGCGGTCCGCCGATTACGTCTTCGCCAAGGGTTCCCTTCGAAAGTATTGCGAAGAAGAAGGTATTACCCATACACCATTCGATTCATTCGATGACGTTCTGGCTGTGATCCGAAACTGGAACACAACCCCATTCAACCAAAGATTACGGGAGAGGACATGTCCCTTAGAAGCGCGTTAGACCAACTTGCCGCCCAGATATCCGTGACGTCGTCGAAGACGGAGGAAGTTCTCGAGAAGGACAGACGCTACTGTTCTTACGGGGACACCGTTCATTATGCGAACCCGCCAAGGATATTTTCGCGATGCGACGGAAGTTATCTTTTTGACGAAAACGGTACGCCGTATCTGGACCTGCAGATGTGGTATTCCGCGGTCAATTTTGGCTACAAAAACCGCCGACTAAATGACGCCCTGAAGCACCAGATCGACACGCTCCCGCAACTCGCTTGCCAGTACCTGCACGCGGAGAAGGTGGAACTCGCCGAAGCGTTGTGCAAGCTGATGGAAAAGCGCCTTGGCGTGAAAGGCCGGGTGCATTTCAACGTGGGCGGCGCCCAGGCGGTCGAGGACTCCCTCAAGCTCGTCCGCAATGCGACGGGAAAGAATCTCAATTTTGCCTTCATGGGCGGCTATCACGGCCGCACTCTCGGCGCGTCGGCCATCACCTCGAGCTACCGCTACCGGCGCCGTTTCGGTCACTTTTCCGACCGCGCGCAATTCATCCCGTTCCCGTACTGTTTCCGCTGTCCGTACGACAAGAAGCGCGACGACTGCGAACTCTACTGTGTGAAGCAGTTCGAGAAGCTGTTCGAAACGGAATACCACTCGGTGTGGGACAGCAAGGCGTCGCAGTCGGAGTTCGCGGCCTTTTACGTCGAACCGATCCAGGGCACCGGCGGCTACGTTATCCCGCCACAAGGTTACTTCGAAGAATTATCCCGTATCCTCAAGGAGCGCGGCATCCTGCTCGTGGCCGACGAAATTCAAATGGGAATTCACCGTACCGGAAAGTTCTGGTCGTTCGAACATTTTGGTCTTAAGCCGGATATCGTCGTTTTCGGTAAGGCCATCACCAATGGCCTGAATCCGCTGTCCGGCATCTGGGCCAGGGAGGATCTCATTTCCCCAGACAGGTTTCCGCCTGGATCGACGCATTCTACGTTCTCCTCCAATACGCTGGGCACCACCACGGCGCTGGAGGTCATGCGCATGGTTTCCGAAACGGATTACGAAACCAAGGTAAACGCCAAGGGCGCCTATTTCCTGTCCCGATTGAAGGAACTGAAGGCTCGCTGGCGGATGATTGGTGACGTCGACGGGATCGGACTCGCGATGCGCGTTGAAATGTGTCAGGACGACGGGTTCACTCCCAACGCCAACTTGACGGGCGCGATCTTCGAGGAAGGCCTCAAGGGCGACATCAGGGTGCGTGGAAAAAACTACGGTCTGGTCCTGGACGTTGGCGGTTACTACAAGAACGTTTTCACCTTGGCCCCTTCCTTGGAGATCACTGAAGATGAGATCGATCTTGGCATCGAGCTGCTGGAAAGTCTGTTCCGACGCTGTCGCGCGGCCTGAGCCGACGAGGGAATTCGCAGCATGACATCAAACATCAAAACCATGCCGCTCACGGCTCTGGGCCGCTTCGGTATTTTCGAGAAACGCGGAAAGACCGGCGTATTGCTGGTGCATGGCATCACCGGTTCGCCCACCGAGATGAAACCGCTGGCGAAAAAGCTGGCCGCGCGCGGATTCACCGTGGCCTGCCCGCAGCTCGCGGGACACTGCTCGACGCTGAAAGAGCTGAAAAACACTCATTGGACAGATTGGTATACAACGCTCGAAGCCAGCCTGGATTTTTTGAGCGGCGATTGCGATACGGTGTTCGTATCGGGACTTTCCATGGGCGCGCTGCTGGCGCTGAAGCTCGCGGCGAATCGTCCCGATCGCATAGAAGGTGTCGCCACGCTGTCGGCAACGTTCTTCTACGACGGATGGAACGTGCCGCGCATGAAGCAACGTTTTCTATTGCCATTGGTGATTCACTCGCCATTGCGGCATTTTATTTCCTACCATGAACCGGCGCCTTACGGCATCAAGGATGAGCGTCTTCGCCATCTCATCGCCGCGGTCTATGAAGGCAACAGCGCCAACATGCCGAAGACGTACGGTTATTCAGAATTCCCGGCCGTGACGATACGCGAGACCTTCCGCCTCATCCGGTCGACGAAACGCGACCTGGCCAGGATCGTCACGCCGCTTCTTGTTATTCATTCGACCGAGGATGACATGGCAAGCCTGGAGAATGCCAAGTTTCTGGCCGCGCGGGTGTCCTCCCGGCACGTGGAGACGTCTTACCTGGACGACACCTACCATGTGCTGACGCTGGACAAGCGCAAGGACGACGTGGCCGATCAGGTGGCGGAATTCTTTTTACGCTACGAAACGCGTACCTCCAAGTCGGACGCCGCAGATTCCATCAAGGCAGGATATCGCGTTGATGGCAACCGCGGCCCGGCATCGACAATTCTCTGAAAACGATACGAGACATCCATCATGACGACAACATTGGAAACGGTTCGAGAGATCCTTGTAAGAAAATACTCGCTGCCCATCGAGCGCATCCAACCGGAGGCCACGTTGGAAAGCCTCAATCTCGACTCGCTGGACCTGGTCGAAACGCTGTTTGAGGTCGAGGACGAATTCCATATACGTGTTCCACAGGATGGCAGCGTGGATTTGAAAATCGCCACGGTTCAGGACATCGTGGATGTCGTTAACCGTCTGGTGGCAATGCAAAAGCCGTTGCAACTGGCGGGCGGTCATTAACCTTGAGACGGGTCGTGGTTACAGGTCTCGGCGTCATCTCTCCGCTGGGCAACGATCCCGACACCCTTTTCTCCAGGCTGATGGCGGGCGAGTCCGGCATCCGGTTGATGACCGCCGATGGACCCCGGGGGCAATTTTCCATGATCGCCGCTCCGGTCGAGTTCGATCCGGTGCAGTATTTCCCTCCGCCGCAGAGAACCGACAACCTCGATCGAGTCAGCCAGATCTCGATCGCCGCCGCCGCGATGGCGCTGAAAGATTCCGCGATCCCGCTCACGGATGACGGCAAACGCCGTTTCGGCGTGTCCTGGGGTACTGGAATGGGCGCGGCCCAATCGCTTGAGGACAGCTACAAGCAACTGCTGCTCCACGACCCGGACCGGCTCAAACCGTTGACCGTACTGATGGTCATGAACAATGCGCCCCCCTCCCACGTCGCCATTCAGCACGGCCTGAGCGGACCAAATCTTACCTACTCGTGCGCCTGTTCATCTTCGTCGGTCGCCATCGGCGAAGCCTGCCGCCAGATTCGCCACGGCTATGCCGACGCCATCATCGCCGGCGGCGCGGAAGCGCCCCTCAGCTTCGGTCTTTATAAAGCCTGGGAGGCGATGCGCGTTCTGGCCGTTCCCGATCGCGCCAATCCGTCGGCTACGTGCCGTCCGTTTTCGAAGAACCGATCCGGCCTTGTGCTCGGCGAAGGCGCGGCCATGGTGGTGCTGGAAGAACGCGAGGCGGCACTGCGACGCGACGCGCGGATCTATGGTGAGCTGGCGGGTTACGGGTCTTCCAACGACCCGGCGCACCTCACCAAGCCCTCGGTGGAGGGGCAGGCGCAGGCCATGGCCCTGGCGCTCGCCGACGCCGGTTTGACCGCCGGCGACGTTGACTATGTGAACGCCCACGGCACCGGAACCGCCCTGAACGATGTCACTGAAACCCGCGCCATCAAGCGGGTCTTCGGCGATCGCGCCTACAAGGTCCCGGTCAGCTCCACCAAGTCGATGCATGCGCACCTGTTGGGCGGAGCCGGGGCCATGGAATTCGTGATCGCGCTCCTTGCCATGCAACAGCGAGCGGTCCCGCCGACGGCCCATCTAGAGGTCGCCGATCCCGAATGCGACCTGGATTATGTGGCACGCCAGGGTAGACGTGACCAGAATATTCGCTGCATTATGTCCAATTCCTTCGCCTTCGGCGGCACCAACGCTGTCCTTATCGCCCGCCAAACGGAGCAATAAAATCAGCCCGCACGGAATTTGTGCATGACCGCGTTCCTGCGTCGCGTACTCTGTCTCGTGGCCGTTGGTCTGATCGATCCGAACCTTTGCGGCGCACAGGCGACGGACGAATCCACCCATAAATCCCTGGACGGTTATCTGGGTGCCGGCCCCATGGTCCTGCCGAAATACGTCGGGAGCGCCGATAGCGAAACGAATCTCATGCCGATAGCTAATATCGAGTACAAGGAGACGGCATATATTTATCTCAATCGCGTCGGTGTCCGCTTATGGAGTTCCGGCGACAAGAAAATGGCGCTCGGAATAGCCGCCGAACCCCGATTCGGGTTTAAAGCTGGAGACGGGGAGCGCCTGGCGGGGATGTCGACGCGTCGTGATGCCATCGAAGGCGGACCCGCATTTGAGTGGGAATTGCCGTGGTTCTCTTTGAGCGCGGCGTATTTTACCGACTGGTCGAATACGAGCGGCGGTCAATCGTGGCGGTTGTCCGTGGATCGCCAGCTTGTGGATAATGGGCACTGGGATATCAGCACCTATCTCGACCTCGACCGTGCCGACGCCAGCATCGTGCAATATTACTTCGGCGTGCGGCCGGACGAAGCCACCGCCACGCGACCGTCATATCAACCCGGTGCCACGGTTATGTCAGATATCGGGCTCTTCAGCGCGTATAAGATAAACAAGAATTACGCGCTGCTCTTCGGGGGCGAGCTCGACTATCTCGGGCGGGCTGCCGCCGACAGTCCCATTGTCCAGCAAAGAACCGGCGTGATCGGTTATTTTGGTTTGGGT
>Ga0187775_10000268_pt1 | contig 12910 bp, 13 predicted proteins | sample 0216_BV02_MP12_1_FD_132441 | JGI IMG/M metagenome (GOLD analysis project Ga0187775, IMG submission 132441) | Tropical peat soil microbial communities from peatlands in Department of Meta, Colombia - 0216_BV02_MP12_10_MG | ecosystem: Environmental > Terrestrial > Soil > Wetlands > Peat | place... | reverse complement strand
CGTGAAGCGCAGGTCCGCGAACTTCGCTTGCTTTTCTTTGATGAGCTTAATCACATCACTCGCTGTCATATCGCCTCCGGGAACACTCAGAACTTGAATACGCCTTGCAGGGCAAACTCAGTCTGGTTGTCGGAGAAGGCCGGGGTCGCCGGCGGGACGGCCGAAACGAAGGTCGCCTGGTCGGATTTATCGTAGCGGACCTCGAGACGCAATTCGAAACTCTTGGCAGGATCGTAGCCAACGGTCAGGGTTGCTTCCTTGAGCTTCTGCGCGACACCAGTAACGAATCCGTTCTTGTCGTTCAGGTACTCGGCTCGCAGCGAAACGCGCCATTGATCATTGAAGGTATAGTTTGCATATCCCGCCAGGCCGTCCCAGTCCAGGTCGGGCAAGCCCGCGGTTTGCTCCTGCTTGCCCCAGTCGTAGCTCAGCACGAAGGTCCACGCGCTGGTGGCGTTGTAGGTCGCCACCAGATCGATCAGCGTTCGTTGCGCATCGTACGCCTGGTCCTTACCGACATACCCTTGTCCCGCGAGCGAGAACAGCTTGTTCGGAGTCCATCCGAGACCCAACTCACCCGTCTTCGAGCCGTATGAGGTGGATGTCGTGTTCCAGCCATTATTGACGCCGGCAATGAGGCTGATCGTGTCGCTCGCCGCATACGTCGCACGGATACCCGTGTGCGTCAACGGCTCGGCAAAGAACAACAAGGATCTGGAGAAGTTCGTATTGCCCGTTGGGGCAATCACTTCGGCGCCCGCTAAGGTGACGTACTTGCCGGCGATGACCGTGAGCGGGCCGGTAGCGTACTGTACGAATCCCTGAATGAGATCGAAGGTGTTGTCGTGGCCATCTTCGGATGCGTGCAGGATTCGCATGTCTTCGCCGGCGCCGACGTTCACCAGGGCACCGAATCCCTCCTTGGGTTGGTACGCAAGCGTCAGTGCAGCCTGATCGAGCTGGAACGTGTCGTGTTCCACATCAAACTCGTGGTACGTGTTGTAGCCATTGGAGTGGTAGTAGGACGCGGCCACATAGCCGCTCGCTGTGAGTCCCGATGACTGCAGAACATCGGAGAAAGACGGTCCCGTCGGTTTCGCCGCTGCTGCCGTCGGATCATCGGCTCGTGCGGCGCCTGAGGTCGCCAGGCCAAGAAGAGCTGAAGCGGCCAGAATTACCTTGCCCTGCTTATTCATAGACTAGATGCTCCGATAATGTTTGAGGCGCGGAGACGCTCGCGTTGCAGCACTGGAGATCCTGCGCACCTGGCAGTCGCGCCCATTGAGATTCGCCGGCTAGCGCCGCAAGGCGGCCCGGCGGTGACCCCACCGCCGGGCTTCATTGATGATTACTCGACGTGCTCACCGTGCAGGGATACGTCCAATCCCTCCCGCTCTTCTTCTTCGCTCACCCGCAGACCGATGGTCACGTCGATCACCTTGAGGATGACGTAGCTCGCGATGAACCCGTAAACCAATGTCGCCACCACGGCCTTGAGCTGCGTCAGGAGGCTGCCCGCCTGCCCGCCGTCGAGCGCCGTGCTGGCGAAGATACCGGTGAGCAGCGCGCCGACGATTCCGCCGATGCAGTGCACGCCGAAAGCATCGAGCGAGTCGTCATACCCCAATACCTTCTTCAGCGAGGTTGCCGAGAAGAAGCAGATGACTCCGGCGGCAATGCCAATGATCACGGACGGGGTGGGCATCACGAAGCCCGAGGCCGGTGTGATCGCCACGAGCCCTGCGACTGCGCCGGATGCGATGCCGAGCACGCTCGGTTTGCCCTTGACAACCCACTCCATGAACATCCACGCCAGTGCCGCCGCCGCGGTGGCGATCTGCGTGACGGCCATCGCCATGCCGGCGCGTCCGTCCGCCGCCACGGCCGAACCCGCGTTGAAGCCGAACCAGCCGACCCACAGGAGCGAAGCGCCAATCACCGTCAGCACCAGGTTGTGCGGTGGCATGGGCACCTTCGGGTAGCCCGCCCGCTTACCGAGCGCCAGCGCACAGGCGAGCGCCGCGATGCCGGCGTTGATATTCACGACCGTGCCGCCCGCAAAGTCGAGCACGCCGGCGGCCGCACCCCAACCGCCCGGCTCCCACATCCAGTGGGCAATCGGCGCATACACCAGCAGCGACCACGCCCCCATGAACCACAGCATCGCGGAGAATTTCATTCGCTCGGCAAATGCGCCGCAGATCAACGCCGGCGTGATGATCGCGAAGGTCAGCTGGAACATCGCGTAGACCGTCTCGGGAATCGTCACGCCGAGGTGACTCACGGATACCTTGCCGACCACCGCCTCGACCGCCGGCGCATCCTTGGTAGCTGCGACGGCAGCGATGTCCTTGATATAGATCACGCCGTTCATGAACAAACGGCTCAGTCCGCCGATATACGGCGTGCCGGGGGTGAACGCGAGGCTATAGCCGACGACATACCAGAGCAGGGTTACGAGACAGGTGATCGCGAAGCTCTGCATGAGAGTCGCGAGTACGTTCTTCTTGCGGACCATGCCGCCGTAGAAGAGCGCGAGTCCGGGCACCGTCATCATCAGCACCAGCGCCATGGAGGCGAGCATCCAGGCCGTGTCGCCAGAGTTGATTTGCGAGTTGAGGATAACGGACGGCTCGGTCGTCGAGGCTGCAGGTGGAGTCGCTGCAGCGGCCGCGGACGCCGCCGCCGCTGGCGGCGCGGTCTCTGGCGTTGCGGCTGGTTCGCTTGCAGTGGCAGAAGTTGTGGCGCTGGTCGGTGTATCGGCGGCCGATGCGACCTGCAACGATACGGTCAGCACTCCCAATACGATTAATCGTGACAGCTTAGTGATCAATGCTATTCCCCTCATGTCAAAGCGCACTCGCGTCTCGCTCACCCGTGCGGATTCGCACGACCTGTGAGAGTTCGGTTACGAATATCTTTCCATCACCGACTTTGCCGGTTTTGGCGGCCTTGGTAACGGCCTCGACGACTTGCTCAGCTAGTGAGTCGCCGACTGCAACCTCGATCTTGGTTTTTGGAACGAATTCCACCGCGTACTCTGCTCCGCGATAGATTTCGGTGTGACCGCGTTGACGGCCGAAGCCGCGAACCTCAGTGACCGTCACGCCCGAGACGCCCAACTCGCCAATTGCATTCCGCACGTCATCGAGCCTGTGCGGCCTGATGATTGCCGTAACGAGTTTCATCGCTGCCCACCTCCTCCGGTTGCAATGAGCCATCCCCGTTCTCTGCGAGGACTGATCGAGGAGTAAGCAAGCGCTGTGCCAGAGGCCCTGGGCTCAGTGTTTTCAGGGCGATGAAGTATTGTCCGCGGCCAAGGCCCGTGTACCATGCACACTGTCAGTGCGAGGTGTACCGACTCTGCACTAAGCTGATGCACGCGACATCCGGCGATCGCGTGATGCCGCCCCGAATGACTTTCCAGCGCACCCGCGTGAGTGGCGGCTCGCAGGCTCAAAACGTCGCGCGAAACCCCACGAAGATTTCCCGGCCCAGGATGTCGTACGGCGGAAAGGTATTGATGTCACCCGAGAAATGGGGGATCTGCAGAGGGATGAAGGGCGGATCCTTGTCGAGTACGTTGTTGACTACCATCCGCACCTGCAGCTTGTCGGTGGCGGTCCATATCGCCGCCAGGTCGAGGTAGCTGTAATTCGGAATTCGGGTCAAGAGCGGGTCGTAAAACCCCTCTTCCTGATTCTGCGGCAGGGGCTGCGGCGAGTTGTTGTCATAGTCAGTGCCGCCGATGAAGCGCCACTGCGCCGAGAGCTGCAGGCTCCAGGGCATCTCCCAGGGCTGGCTCGCGGATCTGGCCGCCGACGCAGTCAAATCAACTCCCGGTTTTACCCTCGACCCATGCGATGGCCCGCCTGGCATTCCGAGCATCGTCCACGGACAGGTGGAACGTGCGGCGCTGAGCGCGCTCAACGATTGGGCGAGAAACAGCGGCGACGTACCGCCGTCCGCACCGCGACTCAGCCTCTTCGTGCCGAGTCCGGCCGATGACTACAGTCAGCTGGTGACGTTCAATCGCGACCCCGCCACGAATCTCGCGATCGGCGGCATTCCCCTGCCCGCGGTCGCGGTGCCGGTGGCGACCCTAAATGGCGACCGGAATGCCTTCGATCCGCAGACACTGGGTCCCGGCGGCCAGTGTCAGTTCGTGGGCGCCTACGACCCGTGGAATCACGACTCGGACCGCTGGGATGGTCAAGCCGGGTTCGACCCGTCGCCCTCCCCGGAGCCCGATCTCGTGACGCTCTACTCGACGCACACGAGCTACGTGCTGCACGTCACCGCAGCGACGGCACAGTCGGTAAGGGCTGGCTACCTGCGGCCCGTCGACGGAGCCAGGATCGTGCTGGATGCCGTGCAAGCCCAGGTGCCGTAGCCGAGCTAATCGGGATTCGAGATCGCCTGAGTCCCGCAGGTATGCCCGCGCTTCGCGCGTCTTTGTGCTTCTGCGATGAGGGATGGCGGAGGCCGTGCGCCCGGCTTCGCAGAGCCGCCTAGCGTTTCGGCTCCCAAAGCTCGATCTTGTTGCCTTCGGGATCCAGGATCCAGGCGAAGCGACCGTTTGAGTCGCTGTCGCGCTTCAGAATCTCGACGCCTTTTGCGCTCAACCCGCGAGTAACGCGTCCATATCGTCGACTGCGTAGTTGATCATGAATGCGCTGGTCGATGGCGCGAAGTAAGTCGTCGAGGCAGGGAAGGGATTCCAAATCACCGCCGGAGGATGCTTTGGCGCATCGTACCGTAGCGCCGCTCCGCCCCAGGCTTCCATCGGCAGTCCCAGCACGTCGCGATACCACGCCGCAAGTGCCTTCGGATCTTTCGCCTTGAAAAACACGCCGCCTACGCCGGTGATGCGTCCGGCGGGCTCGGCAGGTGCAGCTTCACGCGAACTAGCCATTAAGAAAAATCCGAGGCACAGCACCAGGATCGACCTCGCTGCCATTGCTGTGCTCCTCGCGACGTGGGTAGCGCCCGCAAGGCGGGGCACACCGGTCAGCTCCGGCACCCGGGTGCGGCAACACAGTACACGAGCGATGCCCGGCCGTGAAGCCGCGTGGAACGCTCGCCGCGCACGCTGAAAGAGCTCCGCGAGTTGCCAAAGTGCATGGAGGTTTGGCGCAGTGCGTCATGTGAGCTAGCATCGAGCCCGCATGCGACTATCGGTCTCTCAAGAGCAGCGCCCCGCAGGGACGTTCCGCAGCTTGCGTCTGACTGAGACGACGGACGGTCGTCCGATAGAGATCTATTTTGATTTTGTCGGCGAGTCGTTTCCAGAGCCATTCGTGCTGGATGGTTTCGTCAATGCCGTCGTTTTTCAGCCCGGCATGCTTTGCCGGTGAGATTACGCCCGACCAGGTATGTCACATCCGGTTCGGCAACGAATCGCAACGGGCCGCGTGGCGCGAGATACTGGACTATGCCGGCAGCCACGCGTTACATGGCGATTGGCTCGATGCCATGAAGGAATGCTTGCGATACGACGAAAAGGGGGTAGTGGGACGCGCGGTCGCTCACCTTGCCCGGGGCGAGCTCCGCCTGCTCTCAGAAAAGATCGGGCGCAAGTTGCGGCCGCGCTAACGTCGCCTCGGGCTCCCGCGCCGCAGTCGGGATAAACCCCGAGGCGCGGCGGCGCAGCTTGCGGTACCTTGACAGCACTCCTGCCTCAGGGGTAATCGTACGTGCACCGGGGCCTGACGGAGACGTGCGTATCCCTGGCGCGCACCCAGTCGTGTCTGAGCCTGAAGACCGTCAATCGCTGAGCCCAAATCCCGAGCACGACGCTCCACTGTTTTCCCGTGGGCCCCCGTGGGGATTGCAGGAGTGGCTCGGATTACGCAGCGGTAACCGGCCTTTCCTGCGTCGCGCGGGGATCACTATTGCGGTCGGTTGGCTGCCGCTGGTGATTCTCACTGCCATGCGGGGCGATCTCATCCGCTCCGACACGGCGAACTCTTTCATTCTCGATTTTGGGGTGCAGACGCGGTTTCTCCTGGCTGCTCCGCTGCTGGCACTCTCCGAGGCCGTCTGCGTTCCAAGGCTGGCAGTAATTGCCCGTGAATTCCTCGAAAGCGGCCTCATCTCGGAAGCGGACCGTTCACACTACCTTGCAGCGGTCGACTCCAGCCGGCGACTCATGAATTCCCGGGTCGCCGAAGTCGTGCTCATCGCGCTTGCCTATGCGCTGGTCTTCGCAGTGGTAGAAGCCGCGCCTGCGAACCTGGTCCCTACCTGGCATGGCCGACTGAATCCATTCGCCGCGTCTCCGGCCGGCTGGTGGGCCCTGCTGGTCAGTCTCCCGCTGCTGCTGCTGCTGCAGCTCGGCTGGCTCTGGCGTATCTGCCTCTGGGCCCGCTTCTTATGGCTCATGAACCGGCTGCAGCTGCAGCTCGAAGCGGCGCATCCGGATCACTCGGGCGGTCTCGCGTTCGTCGGCAGATCGCTCGAAGCCTTCCTGCCGATCGGTTTCATCGTGGGGTTGATCTGCGCCGGTCCGGTGGCCAATCAGGTGGTGCACCACCATGCGAGCCCGGAGCAGTTCCAGTCCGTGGCGATCGGCGCGGTGATCGCTGCGACCTTGCTGTGTGCGGGGCCCTTGCTGGTGTTCGCACGCCGCCTCATCGAGGAGCGCAATAACGGCGAACGACAGTACGGTGCACTGGCGTTGCGCATCGACAGGCGGCTCCGCCTCAAATGCTTTGGCCCGGGGCGGGACATGAGCCAAGGTACCGGCGACATGTCGGACTTCGCGGGGACCAACGCGGCGAATTTGATCGCCGCGAACGCCCGTGCCGTGAAAATCCTGCCGTTCGAGTTGCGAAGTGTCGGGCTGCTGATGGTTACGACATTCCTGCCTTTCGTGCCGGTGTGGCTACTGAGCGTGCCTTTCGATCAATTGGCCAGGAAGCTTGGCGGCTTCCTCTTGTGAGCGGGCGAGTTCGATAACCGATCCTTAGGTACTTCCCCCGATAACCTCGAGCCTCCTGGCAGCGGATGCTCGGGCCATGGGCGCAGTGCCGGCCGCACCACTGGCAAAGGAAGTCTCCATTGCGATCGGGGAGGCAGTGACTCTCCGAGGCCTGCTCGATGTGCCCTCGGGTGCACCGGGTCTGGTGCTGTTCGCCCACGGCACCGGCAGCAGCCGATTGAGTCCGCGAAACACCTTTGTGGCGCGGCGGCTGCGCGCGGCCGGCCTGGGTTCGCTGCTCCTTGATCTGCTCACCGTCGAGGAAGAGCGCGTCGACCGGGAAACCGGTGAGCTGCGCTTCAATATTGCCCTTCTCACGGAGCGTCTGGTCGCTGCGACGCGGTGGACGCGAAAGCAGCCAGTGCTCGAGCGACTGCCCATCGGCTACTTCGGCGCGAGCACCGGCGCGGCGGCCGCCCTATGCGCAGCGGCGCGCACGCCAGAGGTGGCCGCGGTCGTATCCCGCGGCGGCCGCCCCGACCTTGCCGGCCGGATGCTCGACCAGGTGCGGGCGCCCACGCTGCTCATCGTGGGCGCAGACGACCGGCAGGTACTGATCCTCAACCGAGAGGCGCTCGCGCGCCTCAAGTGCGCCGCGCATCTGGAAATCGTGCCGGGGGCGACGCACCTGTTCGAGGAACCGGGCGCTCTCGAGGTCGTCGCGTCGCTGGCCGCGGACTGGTTCCTGCGATACCTGCGTCGGCTCACCGCTCCCGCGGCGCCGGGCGTACCTGGTGCGCCCTGGGATCAGTCGATGATGTGATAACCGCCGTCGATGTAGAGCGTGTCGCCCGTAATGAGCCGGGCAGCATCGTGCGCCAGGAACGCGGTGGCAACGCCGACGTCCTCAATGCTCACCAGACTCCGTGCCGGCGCCTTGCGTTTTGCCTTGTCGAGCAATGCGTCGAACTCGGGGATGCCGGAGGCGGCGCGAGTCGCGAGCGGTCCGGGCGAGATGGCATGCACGCGGATCCCCTTCGGCCCGAGCTCGGCCGCCAGATAGCGCACCGCACTTTCCAGCGCCGCTTTGGCGACACCCATGATGTTGTAGTTCTCCACGACCGCCTCGCTGCCGTAGTAGGTCATCGTGAAGAGAGTCCCCCCGTTCGGCATCAACGGCTCGGCCAGATGCGCCATGCGTATGAACGTCCAGCAGGATATCTCCATCGTGACGAGAAAGCCGTCCCGCGGCACATCGATGACGCGCCCCCGCAAGGTGTCCTTCGGAGAGAACGCGATGGAATGAACCAGAAAATCCAGTTGGCCCCACTCCGCACGCAGCCGCTCGAACACCGCCTCCATGTGCCCGGGTACGCGTGCGTCGAGCGGCATCACGATCCTCGCCTCGAGCTCTCGAGCCAACGGCTCGACGAAGGTCTTTGCCTTATCGTTCAGGTACGTCACTGCCAACTCGGCGCCAAATGCCCTGAACGCCTTGGCGCAGCCCCAGGCGATGGAATTCTCGTTGGCAATGCCGACGACCAGGCCTCTCTTGCCTTCCAGCAGCTTGGCTTTCACCGCAGGGATCATGGCAAATCGTCCCTTTGCAACAGCGCCTTGCGCTTCTCGACGCGATTATTACCTATTGATCCATTCCCGCCGCCACTTAGTATTTGTACTTGCCCGACGACTGGTTGGGACGTGTGACACAAGGAACGAGATCATGTCAGTCAAGCAGGCTCGCCCCGGTTCAGCCGCTGCTTCCTGGTCGACACCCTTAGGTGTCCTGGCGCCGGCGCTCGAGTACATGACGGATGCGGCGCAGCGAACCTTGCTCTTTTGGGATGTGATGCGTCAGCGCGGCAACCAGTACCGCGAGCATCAAGCCGAGTCGGTCCCACACGTGCTCGAGTACGATGCGGAGCTGGTCCTGGACGGGCGAACATTGCCCCGGCCGGTGAACTATCTGCTGGCGCGCGTGGTTGCGCCCGCGACCGCCGAGATCGATCCGACGCGCCGCCCGTTCATCATCATCGATCCCCGCGCCGGTCATGGCCCGGGCATAGGCGGGTTCAAGGCCGACAGCGAGGTCGGCGTCATCTTCAAGGCAGGTCACCCCTGCTACTTCATCGGCTTCCTCCCCGAGCCCATGCCAGGTCAGACCATCGAGGACATCGGGGTTGCTGAAGCGGCCTTCGTCGAGAAGGTCATCGCGCTGCACCCAGACGCCGATGGCAAGCCGTGCGTGATCGGTAACTGCCAGGCGGGCTGGGCCTTGATGATGCTGGCGGCGGTGCGCCCCGAACTATTTGGCCCGGTCATTGTTGCAGGCTCGCCGCTGTCCTACTGGGCGGGCGTGCACGGCAAGAATCCGATGCGCTACAGCGGCGGCCTGCTCGGCGGCAGCTGGCTGACTGCATTGGCCAGCGATCTCGGCGACGGCAAGTTCGATGGCGCCTGGTTGGTGCAGAATTTCGAGAACCAGAATCCCGCGAACACACTGTGGAGCAAGCCGTACAACCTTTATTCGAAGATCGATAGCGAGCCACCGCGCTATCTGGGTTTCGAACGCTGGTGGGGAGGCCACGTCAATCTCAACGCCGCAGAGATTCAGTTCATCGTCGATGACCTCTTCATCGGCAACGAGCTCGCCTGCGGGGGGATCGTCACTTCAGACGGAACGGTCATCGATCTGCGCAACGTCCGCTCTCCGATCGTGGTGTTCTGCTCGAAGGGCGACAACATCACGCCACCTCAACAGGCGCTCGGGTGGATTCTCGACCTGTATGACAGCGTCGATGAGATCCGTTCCTACGGCCAGACCATCGTCTACACCATTCACGAATCCGTCGGTCACCTCGGAATCTTCGTTTCCTCCGGGGTCGCCAAGAAAGAGCACGGCGAGTTTGCGAGCAATATCGACCTGATCGAATGCCTGCCCCCCGGGCTCTACGAAGCCGTGCTGGAGCCGAAGACGGCAGACACTGCAAGTCCCGATCTCGTGAGCGGCAACTGGGTCATGCGCTGCGAAGCGAGGACCTTGGACGACATTCGAGCGCTCGGCGGCAACGACGTGGTGGATGAGCGCAGGTTCGCCACCGCGGCCCGCGTGTCCGAGATCAATCTCGCCCTCTACCGCACCTTTGCCCAGCCCCTGGTTCGTGCCCTGGTCAATGCGCCACTCGCGGAGCTGCTCCGGCACTTGCACCCCCTGCGGCTGCAGTACGAGTTCCTCTCCGACGCGAATCCCCTGATGGCCCCGCTCGCCGCGCTCGCCGGTCAGGTTCGCACCCAGAGAAAGCCCGTGGCCAGCGACAATCCCTTCCTCGCCTTGCAGGAGAGCGCCTCGGGCCAGATCGTAGCCGCCCTGGATGCGTGGCGGGTGTGCTGCGAGACGCTCGCGGAACGGACCTTCCTCACGATGTACGGCTCGCCGACGCTCCAGGCCGCCGTCGGCATCGACCCGAGCGGAACGCGGCCGCTGCGTAAAGCAGCCAAGAATTCCCTGCACCGCGAGCTGCTGCAGCAGCGCATCGCGGCGCTCGCGGCGGCGATTCCGACGGGTGGGACCCCGGCAGCGGTCGTGCGTGGACTGCTGTACGCGGGCATGTCGCGTGCTTCGATAGATGAGCGCGGGTTCGAGGCGCTGCGGCTCATTCGCCAGGAGCACACTGACCTCACGCTCGCAGAGTTCAAGGCGCTCGTGCGCGAGCAGTTCAACATGCTCTTGATCGACCAGGAAGCCGCTCTCGCCGCGATCCCCGCCCTGCTTCCGCCGGACGCCGAGTCTCGGCACAAGGCGTTCGAGGTCATTCGACGGGTGCTCAGCGCGCGCGCTGAACTATCCAGGGAAGACGAGGCCCGGCTCGCCGAGGTCGCCCGATTGTTCGGCGTCGATGCAGGCGAGACCGAGGACACTTCAGCCATTCGGCATCGCCATGGAGCGCGCTCCACTGCGCGCAAGCCGGCCGCGACGCGCCCAAGCCATTGAGGCGCGAGGCCACACGCCATCAAGGGTCCTGTCCTGAACCCGAAGCCGCCGGGCGGCGACTCGAGACACCAGGGGCTGGAGTCGATAGCGTCAGATGCCGGAGCTCGATGTGCAGAAGGAAGTTGCCGCGCGCGCCATTCAGGATCGGTCTCATGAACGCCTAGTGGAGCCTGACGGCGCGCCCCGTCGTGCCGTCACGGCTGAAGTCGAATCGAACCTGCATGAAGCGCTGGGTCGGCGTGTCCGCCGGAGGGAACGTCCACTTCTTGGCTGCCTCCAGCGCGAGTCGCTCGAAATATCCGCTCGAACCAGTTCGATCCGGTGTAGCGGCGAACACCGAACCATCCTGGTTGACGATGACTCGAACCCACACCTTGATGTGTCCATGGATGGTTCGCCGGGCGCTCAACGGAACGTCCGGAATGACTTCATGGACTGCTGCTGACGAGGCGGCCACCTCGCTCCGGGACGGCTGAGTGGCGGAGCCCGCTGAGACAGGCGGCCCCGCGCTCGCCGCCGGGCCCGTCGCGGAGACCGGTGCAGGAGCTGGAGGCGGAGCCAATGTGCGATGGGTGCCGAACATGCGGATTCCGCCCCAGACCAGTGCCAGGATCACCAGCACCCCGAGGCTCGCGGTGAGTGACCATCGGGGCTTCGGGGACTCCTGCAGGCTCGCCGGTGGCGCCGCCGCGGGTGTCATCGGCACGGGTATCACCGGCTCAGGCGTCACCGGCTCGGCTGTGGTCGGCTCGGCTGTCGGCAGGTCCGGTGTCGTCGGCGCGGACGTCATCGTGTCAGCTGGCAGCGGCTCCGGCGGTGCGAGCGCCGGAAGCTCAATGGTCACAGCCTGCGCCGACTCGCCGCGGGCGAAGACCGCCAGCTCCGCCACGCTGGGGCGGTCTTGTGGTTTGGGGCTCAGACAGCGTGCCACGACCTCGCGCAATGTCGCCGGGAAATCTGCCGGCAGCACGACCGCTTCGCCCGACTCTCCCAATCCCGAAGGCGAACGGCGCGTGAGCGCTTCGAGCAGCGTGACGCCGAGTGCCCAGACGTCACCGGCCGGGGACGTGGCCCCTTGCCGGGCCTCGGGAGGATCATACGCAGTGAACGCGTGGGTACTGACCGCGGCTTCACTACACCTGCGGACCGTGTCGCTCGCCAGTTTCAGCTGATCGCCGACCACCAGGATGTTTGCCGGCTTCAGCTGGCCTTGCACCATGTCCTGACCGTGCAGGAAGGCCAGTGCGTCCACTACGGGGAGCAGCATCTCGCGCGCTTCCTCATCCGTCAGGGCGCGGTGCAGCAACAGCTGCGCCAGAGTCTGGTCGGCGTACTCCATGAGAGCGTACAGATACGGCAGCCCCTCCAGCTGGCAGCCGCCCCATTGCAGCAGGGGAAGCAGGTGAGGATGAGCGAGACCACCGGCCCGCTTCCAACGCGGGAGCAGTAATTCCGCCAGGGCCCGATTGGTGGGAACGAGCTTGATCGCGACTTCCGCGGGGCCGGGCGCAGGAGCTCTCGTGAGAAAGACCCCGCTGTGATCCGAAGAGCCGAGGCAGCGCCCCAGCGGGAATGCGCCGTTGATGACCTGCCCCTGCCACCGGGCCCAGGCTTCGCTCATCGACTCGCTGGGTTCCAAACTCATAGCCTGCACGATAGTCCCCGGGACGGTTTACGGCACTGCGTAGACAAAAAGCGACACCGAGCCGCCCAGACCCGCTGCGCGTGCGCGACAAAGGCCGCCGCGGCCGTCATTGCGGGAAACCGAGATGGCGAAAGAGCCCGGCAGCGGCAAGGATCGCGCATCGGGGTAAGGTCCGGCGCCCAGGGGCAGCCGGCTGGCTCCGGCTAGGAGAGGCGTGTTTCACGACGGGGCCGGGCCATCGAGCGGACGGTTGAGTCAGCGGATCCCAGGCTGGCGGGATCTCGTCGCTGTCGTCCTGGTACTCACGGCAGTCATCCTGGTGGGAGCCGGCGCGCGTCAGATGGTCGAGCCG
>Ga0187775_10000264_pt1 | contig 12981 bp, 15 predicted proteins | sample 0216_BV02_MP12_1_FD_132441 | JGI IMG/M metagenome (GOLD analysis project Ga0187775, IMG submission 132441) | Tropical peat soil microbial communities from peatlands in Department of Meta, Colombia - 0216_BV02_MP12_10_MG | ecosystem: Environmental > Terrestrial > Soil > Wetlands > Peat | place... | reverse complement strand
GCGATGAACGAGTTCGTCGACATCATCGTGCCGCGGGGCGGCAAGGACCTGATCGAGCGAGTCATGCGCGAGTCGCGCATTCCCATGATCAAGCATCTGGACGGCGTCTGCCACGTCTACATCGACGAAGGCGCCGACGTCGAGAAGGCGATCCGCATCGCCGACAACGCGAAGACTCAGCGTTACGGCGTCTGCAACGCCATGGAAACGCTGCTCGTCAACGAGAATATCGCGCCGGCCGTGCTGCCGCGCCTTGCGAAGATCTACACCGACAAGGGCGTGGAGCTGCGCGGGGACGAGGAAGCGCGCAAGCTCGTCCCCGCGATGAAGCCCGCGACCGAGCAGGACTGGTACACCGAATACCTCGGACCCATACTCGCGGTGCGCGTCGTGAAGGATCTGGACGCCGCGATGAACCACATCGCCAAGTACGGCTCCCAGCACACCGACGCGATCGTCACCGAGGACGAAGCGCACGCCAAGCGCTTCCTGCGCGAAGTCGATTCCAGCTCGGTGCTCGTAAACGCGTCGACGCGATTCGCCGACGGCTTCGAGTACGGCCTGGGCGCGGAGATCGGCATCTCGACCGACAAGCTGCACGCGCGCGGGCCCGTCGGCCTCGAAGGCCTCACTTCCCAGAAATTCGTGGTGTTCGGCTCCGGCCAGGTCCGCACCTGATGCCTGCGCGCAAGGCGGCCAAGCGCTCGGGCACCGCTCCCGTCGGCATCATGGGCGGCACCTTCGATCCGGTGCACTTCGGCCACCTGCGCCTCGCCCAGGAGGCGCTCGAGATCCTCGGCCTCGCGCGCGTGCGCTGGGTGCCGGCCGGCCGCCCGTGGCATCGGGCGCGGCCGAAGGCGGGCGCGAAACACCGCCTCGAGATGGTGAGGCTCGCCATCCGGGGAAATGCGCTGTTCGAGCTCGACGACGCCGAGATCCGCCAGACCACGCCCAGCTACACCGTCGAGACCCTGGAGCGCCTGCGGCGGCGGCTCGGCGGAGATTGCCCCCTGGTGCTGCTCCTCGGTACCGACGCCTTCCGCGGTCTCACCACCTGGGAGCGCTGGCGCGACCTGTTCGAGCTCGCGCACGTCTTCGTGGCCCAGCGTCCCGGACACTCGCTGACCCCGGGCGGAATGCCCTCGGCGCTCGCCTCCGAGTGGCGCAGGCGCGCGGGAACCCCGGACGCGCTGCGCCAGCGGCCCGCGGGCCGCATCGTCACCTACGGCACGACGGCGCTCGACATCTCGGCAAGCGCCATACGGGCGCACTTCGCGCAATCGAGGAGCCCGCGTTACCTGCTGCCCTCCGCGGTCCTCGGTTACATCGGCCGGCACGGCCTCTACACCAGGGAGAACGGCGCGCGCCGATGACGACGGAACTGCGCAAGCTGCAAAAGACCGCGGTCGAGGCGCTCGAGGACGTCAAGGCGCGCGAGATCGAGGTCTTCGACGTCGCTCACCTCACTTCGATGTTCGACCGCGTCATCATCGCTAGCGCCGATTCCGCGAGGCAGCTCAAGGCGCTCTCGAGCAACGTCCAGGAAAAGGCGAAAGCGGCCGGGGGCCGCGTCTACGGAGTGGAGGGCGAGGACGGCGGCGACTGGGTCCTGATCGATCTCGGCGACATCGTCGTTCACATCATGCAGCCGGCGGTGCGAACGCACTACAATCTCGAGGAGCTGTGGGGCCAGCCCAAGCCGCGCAAGCCGCGAACGAGGCGCCGCCCGCCCGCGGCCCGATGAGAATCCTCGTGGTGGCCGTGGGCGCGCGCATGCCGGGCTGGGTAAACGAGGCGTTCGGCGAATACGCAAAGCGCATGCCGCGGGGCCTGAAGACGGAGCTGATCGAGATCCGGCCAGAGCCGCGCTCCAGCGGAAAGACGCCGGAACAGCTGATGCGGGCCGAGGCCGGACGCATCGCGCGGGCGCTGCCGCGGGGAGCGTTCGTCGCGGCGCTCGATGAGCGCGGGAGCGAGATGACGACCCCGGAGCTTGCGCGCTGGCTCGAGGCGCGCAGGCGGGACGGCAGGGATATGGCCTTCCTGATCGGCGGACCGGACGGGCTCGACGCGGACGCCCGGCGCGGCGCTCACGCCACGCTGCGCCTTTCCGCCATGACTCTCCCCCACGGGCTCGCGCGCGTGCTTCTCGCCGAGCAGCTCTATCGCGCCGCCTCCATCCTGGACAGCCACCCCTATCATCGCGCATGAGCGCGGCCCCGCCCAAGAGCAAGGTCTACCTCGCCTCGCGCAGCCCGCGCCGCCGCGAGCTGCTGAAGCAGATCGGCGTCGCCTTCGAGGTGCTGATGCTGCGCGACCACCCGGGGCGCAACGTCGACGTGGACGAGTCGCAGCAACCCGGCGAAGGCCCCGACGAGTACGTGCGCCGCGTGTGCCGCGCCAAGGCCGACTCCGGCTGGCAGAAAGTCGTGCAGCGGCACTTGCGCCCGTTTCCGGTCCTGGCGGCCGACACCGTCGTGTGCGTCGACGAGATCATTCTCGGCAAGCCGCCCGACGCCGCTCACGCGGCGAAGATGCTGCGCCTCCTGTCGGGCCGCGAGCACCGCGTGCTGACCGCGGTGACGCTCAAATTCGACGACCGCAGGGAGCTCCTGGTGAGCGAGTCGCGCGTGCGCTTCGCCGATCTCTCCCAGGCCGAGATCGAAGCCTACATCGCGAGCGGCGAGCCGACCGACAAGGCCGGTGGCTACGCGATCCAGGGCCGCGCGGGCGCCTTCGTGATCGAGCTGCACGGCAGCTACTCGGGCGTGATGGGCCTGCCGCTCTACGAGACGAGTCAGCTCATCAGGAATTTCTAGATCGGGGTATCCTCGCCCTCGCCATGGCCGAGGACATCCTGATCAACTGCACGCCCCAGGAAACGCGCGTCGCGGTGATGCAATCTGGCGTCCCGCAGGAGCTGCATATCGAGCGCATGGCGAGCCGCGGCCTGGTGGGCAACATCTACGCGGGGAAGGTGGCGCGGGTGCTTCCGGGCATGCAGTCGGCCTTTATCGAGATCGGGCTGGACCGTGCGGGCTTCCTGCACGTCGCCGACATCTGGGAAGAGCGCCAGAACTCGCAGGCGGGCGACGCGCCGGCGAAGCCGATCGAGCGCATCCTCTCGGAAGGCCAGTCGCTTCTCGTGCAGGTGATCAAGGACCCCATCGGCACCAAGGGCGCGCGCCTGTCGACGCAGATCTCGATCGCCGGGCGGCTCGTGGTCTACCTGCCGCAGGACCCGCACATCGGCATATCCCAGCGCATCCAGGACGAGACCGAGCGGCAGGTCCTACGCGACAAGCTGCAGCAGCTCCTGCCCGCGGACGAGACCGGAGGATACATCATCCGCACCGTGGCCGAGGCCGCCACCGAAGCCGAGCTCCGCGCCGACATCGAATACCTGCGGAAGCTCTGGCACGGCATCCGCGGCCGGGCGTTCACCTCGCACGCGCCCGCGCTGCTGTACCAGGACCTGTCTCTCGCGCAGCGCGCGCTGCGCGACATCGCGGGCGAAACGACCGGCCGGATCCTCATCGACTCGCGCGAGAACTTCCAGAAGCTGAGTGAATTCGCCGACGAATACACGCCCACGGTGCTCGGAAAGCTCGAGCACTACACCGGCGAGCGGCCGCTCTTCGACCTGTACAATGTCGAGGACGAGATCGAGCGCGCGCTCGCGCGCCGCGTCGAGCTGAAGAGCGGCGGCTATCTGATCCTCGACCAGACCGAGGCGATGACCACCGTAGACGTCAACACGGGCGGCTACGTCGGCACGCGCAACTTCGACGACACGGTCTTCAAGACCAACCTGGAGGCGGCGCAGGTGATCGCCCGCCAGCTGCGGCTGCGGAACCTCGGCGGCATCATCATCATCGACTTCATCGATATGGACTCGGCGGAGCACCGCGCGGCGGTGCTCGCGGAGTTCAATCGCGCGCTGGCGCGCGACCGGACCCGCATCACCGTGAACGGATTCACGGGACTCGGCCTGGTCGAAATGACACGCAAGCGCACGCGCGAGTCGCTCGAGCACGTCCTGTGCGAGCCCTGCCCGGCGTGCAACGGGCGCGGGGCGGTGAAGACGGCGCAGACGGTCTGCTACGAGGTGTTGCGCGAAATCCTGCGCGAGTCGCGCCAGTTCAACGCGCGCGAGTTCCGCATCCTCGCCTCGCAGGCCGTGATCGACCTGTTCCTCGACGAAGAGTCCCAGTCCCTCGCGATGCTCGGCGACTTCATCGGCAAGCCCGTGTCGATGCAGGTCGAGACGGGCTACGGGCAGGAGCAGTTCGATATCATCCTGATGTAGCCATGGACAAGGACAAGCTGACTCCCAAGGAGCAGGCGCTGATCGCCGCTGCGCGGCGCGAGGCCGCCGCGCGAAAGGAGCCGCCCGCGCCGACTCCCGCGGCGGCGCCCGCGCCCGCCCAGGCACCGAGCGCGGGGCCCGTCCCGACCGCCGCCGAGCGGCTCGCGCAGCTCATGGCGGGCGAGCGCGAGCAGGCCCTGGAGAGGAAGCGAAAGATGCGGCGCTACGGGATCATCGGCGCGGGCTCGATCCTCGCGCTCTTCGCGCTGTGGGTGCTGCGCGCCGTCCGCCGGCGCTAGTGGGCGTACTGCCCCGCCTTCTTGATGATCGGGCCCCACTTCCTCGGGGCCAATGTAATTATTCGATTACGCCCAACCTGCCGTTGTGCGAGCCCATGTACCAGAGCCGCCCCTGCGCGTCGACGATCGCCTTGCGGATGCCGACGTTCTTGGACGGCAGCTGGAACACCTGGAACTGCCCGGTCCTGGGATCGAGCATCGCCACCGTGTCGCGCTCGATCTCGCTCGCGAGCACGCGCCCGGCTCCGTCCACCGTGACGGCGTAGGGGCCGCCGCGCTCGCCCGCGGGCATCTCGTATTCCTTCACGACCTTCGCCGCCGCCGCATCGATGTGCGCAAGCTTGCCCGTGCCGTACAGCGTCACCCACAGGCTGCCGTCGGGCGCGGCCGCGACGCGGCGCGGCTGCGAGTTGGGACCCATGTAAAGCTCGGAGATCTTCCCGGTCTTGGTGTCCAGCACGCCCATCCTGTCCGCGCCCATGCGGCACACCCACACCTTGCCGAGCTTGTCGAGCGCGATCCCGTACGGCCCGCCCGACATGCGGTATTCGGTGATCTTGCCGCTCTTACGGTCGAGGCGGCCGACGTAGCCCGACTGGCTGGTGAACCAGATCGTGCCGGCGTCGTCGATGACCAGCGTGTGCGGGCTGCCGCCCGAGGGCGCGCGGAACTCGACGACTTTTCCTGTCGCGGGATCGAGTTCCCCGACAACACCCTTGCCGTTGCCCGTGTACCAGACTTTGCCCGCGGGATCGACGAGCAGCCCGTGCGGACGGGTGCCCTCAGGGAGATTCCACTCGTTGAACTTCTGCGTCTTCGTGTCGAACCGCGCGATGCGGTCGGCGTACATCACCGTGATGTAGATGTTGCCGTCGGGGCCTGGCGCCGGATCGCGCGCGAACTTCGGCGTCGGCACCGGCCACTCGGATACCTTGCCGGAAAAACTGCGAGTGCCTGGACTAATGCCGTAGTTGGAGCCGCCGGCGAGGGCGGCAGCGCAGAACGGGAGGGCGAGCGCGAGAACAGCGCAGCGACGCATCGGAGCTCTCGGAATTTGGCGCGCCCGGCGCGAATCGAACGCGCGACCTATGGCTTCGGAGGCCATCACTCTATCCCCTGAGCTACGGGCGCGGGGTGGCAGATTATACACCCCGGGATTGCGCCGACCGCGCGGCCGGAAGGACCGCGTCGATGATCCGCATCGTCTCCGCGACCGATCCCGCGTGGCGCAGGAACTTCGCGATGCTCGGGCGCAGCACCCCGTACGCGCCGAAGCGCTCGATCATCTCGGTGAACGGCGCCCAGAATCCGTCGGTCGCGCACAGGATCAGGGGCTTTGCCTGCAGCCCGAGATCGTTGAGCGTGAGCATCTCGATCATCTCGTTGAGCGTGCCTATGCCGCCTGGGATCGCCACAAAGAGGTCGGCGGCTTCGCTCATGCGAAGCTTGCGCTCGGCGAGCGTCTCGACGATCACCAGCGTGCCCAGGTCGGCCGCTGCGTGCTCGGGGCGCATCAGATGCCGCGGCATGATGCCCAGCACCTCGCCCCCCGCGGCCACCGCGGCGCGCGCGGCCACGCCCATCAGTCCGCGCCCGCTGCCACCGTATACGAGGCGCAAGCCGCCGGCGGCGCACGCCGTTCCGAACTCCGCGGCGAGGGCTTGCGCCGTGGGCGGCAGGCCTTCCTTGGCCGAGCAGAACAGGCACACGGAGCGCGTCATCGGCTTCGAGAATATCGCAGCAGGCGCTATAATGCGCGCTTTCTTTTTCCACGCTCGCGACAGACAGATGAGCGGCGACTCCCACGAATCCCTGATCAAGACCCCCAAGCAGCTCGTCGTCGTGGTGCTGCTCGCGTTTCTGGTGCCGATCCTGCTGGCCGTGATCCTGTCGCAGCTTGCGACGAGCGGCAGGATCGTCGACAAGAAGGCGATGTCGCCCGAGGAGGTCGCCGCGCGCATCAAGCCGGTGGCCGACGCCGCCGTCGGCGGCGGCGCGTCCGCCGCCAAGGCGCTCAGAACCGGAGAGCAGGTCTACAAGTCGGTGTGCACCGCCTGCCACGCCACCGGTGTTGCGAACGCGCCGAAGTTCGGGAACAAGGGCGATTGGGGACCTCGCATCCACGAAGGCCAGAAAGGGCTGCTGCAGGAAGCGCTCAAGGGCAAAGGCGCCATGCCGCCGCGCGGCGGCGCTTCCGATCTCACCGATCTCGAAGTCGAGCGCGCGGTCGTCTACATGGCAAATGCCGCCGGAGCCGGTTTCAAGGAGCCTGCGGCGCCCACCGCGACCGCTCCCGCGAGCGCACCGGGGACCAAGGCCGCTCCAGCGAGCGCCCCGGCGGCTAAGGTCGCTTCGGCCGCGGCCGACGGCAAGAAGGTCTATGAGTCGACGTGCATCGCCTGCCACGGATCGGGCGTGGCGAACGCGCCGAAATACGGCGACAAGAAGGCGTGGGAGCCTCACCTCATGCACGGCGTGGACCACCTCTACCAGAATGCACTCAAAGGCGTGAACGCGATGCCGCCGCGCGGTGGCAACCTCACCCTTTCCGACGCCGAAGTCAAGGCGGCGGTCGATTACATGCTCAAGGCGGTGAAGTGAATAGACCGTGATCGATCACCTCGATCACATCGTGCTGACGACTGCGCACACCAGCCAGTGCATCGACTTCTATACCCGGGTGCTCGGAATGAAGCTTGAGCGCTTCGGCGAGGGCCGCATGGCGCTCAAGTTCGGCGGACAGAAGATCAATCTGCACGAAAAGGGCCGGGAGTTCTCGCCGCGCGCGACGCTGGCCGCTCCCGGGACGCTGGACATCTGCTTCATCGCCTCGGCCCCGCTGAAGGACGTGATGGCGCGGCTGGCGTCCGCCGGGGTGCCTGTCATCGAGGGCCCGGTCGCAAAGACCGGCGCGGTCGGGCCGATCCGCTCGGTCTACGTCCGGGATCCGGACGGCAACCTTGTCGAGATTTCGGAGCCGGCCGGAGCGGCCGGTTAAGCCTGCGTCGCTGCGGTCGATGGCAAGGGTCGGCGGCGGCCTGTTCACGCTGCTCGAGCCCAATGACCCTGTCCGACCACGGGTTAAAATGAGGCGATGAAGTTCGCCTTCATCGCCGACCCGCTCGAATCGTTCAAGATCCATAAGGACTCGACCTACGCCATGATGGCCGAGGCGGCGAAGCGCGGCCACGAGCTGCACTTCGCGCTCCAGGAGGGCGTCATGTGGAAGGACGCCCGCGTGATTGCCGAGGCCGTCCCTCTCTCGCTGACCGGAAGCAAGGACGCGTGGTACCGCACGGGGCAGCCGCGGCAGAGCTCGCTCGCCGAGTTCGACGCGGTGCTGATGCGCAAGGACCCGCCTTTCGACGCCGAATACCTCACCAGCACCTGGCTCCTCGAGCTGGCCCAGCGGGAGGGCGCGAAGGTGTTCAACCATCCGCGCGCCCTGCGCGACCACAGCGAGAAGCTCGCCATCGCCGAGTTCCCGGACCTGGCCGCTCCCACGCTGGTCACGCGCCTGGAGCGCGAGTTGCAGGATTTCATCGACGCCAACGGCGATGTCGTGCTCAAGCCCCTGGACGCGATGGGCGGGCGCTCGGTATTCCGCGTCACGGACCGCGATCCGAACCGCAACGTCATCATCGAAACGCTCACCGCGGAGGGCGCCACCTCGATCATGGCGCAGCGCTACATCCCCGAGATCCGCGACGGCGACAAGCGCATTCTCCTCATCGCCGGCGAGCCCGTTCCGCACTGCCTCGCGCGCATCCCCAAGCCGGGCGAGACCCGCGGCAACCTCGCCGCCGGCGGGACCGGCGTGGCGCGTCCGCTCACCCAGCGCGATCAGGAGATCGCCAGGGCGATCGGGCCGCGGCTCGCCGAGCGCGGGCTGCTCCTCGTCGGCCTCGACGTCATCGGCGACTGGCTCACCGAGATCAACGTGACCAGCCCGACCTGCTTCCAGGAGATCACCCAGCAGACCGGATTCGGCGTCGCCGGGATGTTCGTCGACGCGCTCGAGGAGGCGGTCCGGTCATGATCGGAATCCTGATCCTGTCCCATGGCGGGTTCGGCGAGGCGCTGATCCACAGCGCTAGCCACGTGCTCGGCAGGCGCCCGGAGCAGATGCGCCATATGGGGGTCGCGCTGCAGGACGACCCCGACAAGCTCCTCCCGCGGGCCCGCGAGATCGTGCGCCAGCTCGACACCGGGGAAGGGGTGCTGATCGTCACCGACATGCTCGGAGCAACGCCCTCGAACATCGCCACCCGCCTGCTCGAGGCGGGCCGCGTCGAGGGTCTCGCGGGCGCGAGCCTGCCCATGCTGATCCGCGCCCTCACCTACCGCGACGAGCCGCTCGCTGCGGTCGTCGCGAAAGCCGTGAGCGGCGGACACGAGGGCGTTGTCCACCTCACGACCGACATCTGCAATGCCGCAAACCGAAGCTGAAATCGTGAACAAGCTCGGACTGCATGCGCGCGCGGCGGCGAGGCTCACCGAGGTCGCCGGCGCCTTCGCGTCCGAGGTCTGGCTGTCGCGCAACGGGCGCCGCGTGAACGCCAAGAGCATCATGGGCGTGATGATGCTCGCGGCGGGGAAGGGCAGCCGCGTTGTCATCGAGGCGGACGGCGAAGACGCGGAGAACGCGATCGCCGCGCTCCTCAAGCTGATCGCCGAGCGTTTCGGCGAGGACGAGTGAGACCCGAATGAAGCCGGGCGAGCCCCAAACCGCGGCAGCGAGCTTCACCCTGCACGGCGCCGGAGTGTCGGGCGGCATCGCGATCGGCCACGCGCATCTGTTCTCGACCGCCCGCCTCGAAGTCGCCCATTACGAGATCGATCCCGGCGACGTCGAGGCGGAGATCGCGCGCTTCGACCGGGCGTTGGCGCAGGTCAAGGGCGAGCTCGCGGCGCTCCAGGCGAGCGTCCCGCCCGGCGCTCCGGCGGAGATGAAGGCGATCCTCAGCCTGCACGCCGCGCTGCTCAACGACTCCAACCTCTCCGCGGTGCCGCGCGAATCGATCCGGACGCGCCGCTGCAACGCCGAGTGGGCGCTCGCACAGCAGCTCGAGTACCTCGTCGCGCAGTTCGAGGAGATGGAGGATCCCTACCTGCGCGAGCGCAAGCAGGACATCGTACAGGTGGTCGAGCGGGTGCTCGCGGCGATGCTCGGCACCGGGCACGTGCCCGCCGCGCCTTCGCACGAGGAGGACTTGATCGTGGTAGCCCACGACCTTTCCCCCGCCGACATGATCCTGTTCAAGCAGCACCGCTATGCCGGCTTCGTCACCGACCTCGGCGGGGTGACCTCGCACACCGCGATCCTCGCGCGCAGCCTGTCGCTGCCCGCGATCGTCGGCCTGCACCACGCGCGCGGCATGATCCGCGAGGGCGAGATGATGATCGTCGACGGGCGCGAAGGCGTCCTCATCGTCAATCCCGGCGAGGCGGTGCTCGCGGAGTACCGCGAGCGCGCCCGCCGGCTCGAGACGGAGCGCGACAAGCTCAAGCGCCTGCGCAGCTCCCGCTCCGCCACCCTCGACGGCGTGGCGGTCGAGCTGCACGCCAACATCGAGCTGCCGCAGGACGTCGAGGACGCGGCCGAGGCCGGCGCGATGGGCATCGGCCTCTTCCGCAGCGAGTTCCTGTTCCTCAACCGCGACGACCTGCCTTCCGAGGACGAGCAGTTCGAGGCCTACCGCAGGGTCGCCGATGCCATGCACGGCCGGCCCGTGACCATACGCACGCTCGACCTCGGCGCGGACAAGAGCATCAACGGCGCCGACCGCGGCGGGCCCAACCCGGCGCTGGGGCTGCGGGCGATACGCTTCTGCCTGGCCGAGCCGCAGATGTTCCTCACGCAGCTTCGCGCCATCCTGCGCGCCTCGCGCCACGGAAAGATCCGGCTGCTCGTCCCGATGCTCGCCCATGCGCACGAGGTGGAGCAGACGCTCGCCGCCGTGCGCCAGGCGCGCGAAATGCTCGACGACCAGAAGATCGCCTACGACCGCCGCATCGAGATCGGCGGCATGATCGAGGTCCCCGCGGCGGCGCTGTCGCTGCCGTACTTCCTGAAGAAGCTCGATTTCCTGTCGATCGGCACCAACGACCTGATCCAGTATACGCTGGCGATCGACCGCACCGACGATACCGTGGCTCACCTCTACGATCCCCTGCACCCCGCGGTGCTGCAGCTGGTTGCGCAGACCATACGCGCCGCGCAGCGCGCCAGGACCCCCGTCGCGGTATGCGGCGAGATGGCGGGCGACGCCTCGATGACCCGGCTGCTGCTCGGCTTCGGCCTCCGCGAGTTTTCGATGCACCCCGGACAGCTGCTCGCGATCAAGCACGAGGTGCTCCGCACGCGCATCACGGAAGTGGAAAAGGCGGCGGCTCGCGTGAGCCGCGAGCACGACCCGGCGAAGGCGCGAGCGCTGCTCGCCAAGCTGAACAAGTGAGCCATGGAACGCAAGCCTGACCCCTTGCGTGAGGTCCTGATCGTCGAGCAGACGGACCCGAAGCTTCGGCGCCGCTGGTTCGAGAACGACTATTTCGACCTGTTCACCTGGCAGGACCCGGACGGCGCGCTGGCGAAATTCCAGCTGTACTACGACGTCGAGCGCAACGAGCGCGCCCTGACGTGGACCCGGAACGTCGGGACCTACCACGACGGCGTCGACCACGGCGACGCGACGAGCGGGCACCCGGAGGCGCCGATCCTCGTCTCCGGCGGCAAGTTCGACTCGGGCACCGTCGTGCCGCGCTTCGAGCGCGACTCCGCCGCGCTGCCTCCCGAGCTACGCGACGTCGTTCTCGCGAAGATGCGCGAGCACCTGCTGTCCCAGTACCGGCTCAAGGTCGGCCGCGACCGCGTGAGGCGCGAGCAGTGGCAGGCGCGGCGGAAGGGGAACGACGCTCCCAAGAATTGACGCCAGCGGCTCAGGTGTGCGGGTTTTCCCGTCTCTCGGGTTGATGCCAATTAGAGACGAGTTGTGCAGCAAGCCAAAGCGGGCTTATGTGGTAGAAGATTCCAACAAGGACGTCTTGGTGAAGCGCAACGAATCTGACCTTGAAGTCCGGGTGCTGGAGTAGCTCCCAAGTCGCACGTGCCTTTAGAGGCAGGAACTGCACGAAGCTGCTATCGATTGCGAACAAGCCGCTAAGCTGCCACCAAATAACAATCTGTGCCCCGCAGAAAATCAGAGCAAACAAGGTCCAATACCTACTCACGCGAAGCAGAAGAACAGACCCGGCCAGGTTGAAGACCAACAGTCCGACGCCCCAGATCCAAGATTCTCGGAGAAACGATGTCTCAACTGGTGCTCCGCTAATCGTCCAAGGCGGTGGGAAAAGCGGTACTAGATATCCCAGGGAGAGCACAAGTGCGATACTTGCAAATACCCGCTTCATAGCGAGGGACTGGAACGGAGACATGCAGACTTGTCCGGACAGATCTTGGGGGCCTGCTCCTTACAAGTGCTCTCGCAAGTGAATAGCACGTTGTTACGCTGCGGACTCGACAAGACCGGTGCTGGAATGATTTCCAGACAAATCATCATCGCGTTGTCGGCAATCCACTTTACCCGCCCCTGTTTGCATCCAAACGCGCACTGCGTTCCGTAATAGATACCCAGTCCTTTCGCGCCAAGCCTCTGACCCAGCCCCTCGGGTCCCCCTTTCAAGATATCCTCGGGAGACTGCGACGGTACGTCCCCGAGTTTTTGACCGGTCACGTCAGAGTATGAGACAGGATTTGCCGCGACGTACAAATAGGTATTGATACCACCGTCTAGTCCTATTGGATCGCTTTCAGCGTACCGCCCTATGCTCTGATCGTAGTTCCTGAGGTAGTTGTACTCCAGCTTCGTCTCCACATCGAAATACTGGCCCGGGAATCTCAACGGGAAATCGAACACAACCCTGTCCCCATCCGGATCGCCATCGGGCGAGGCATCTCCGAACGGCTCGCCCTGGTCCCACCTCCAGACGACTTTCGCGTTCTGGTCCTCGACCATCCTCGGCGTGTTCAGATAGTCGGCCACGATGTAGTAGATCTGCGCGGTCGGCGCCGCGTTGACGGTCACGGTGCGCGCGGCCGAGACGGTCTGCGCCCCCTGCGCGTCGGTCGCGACCGCGGTGAGCACGTGGGTTCCCGCGGCGGCATTGACGATCGTCGCGGTGTAGGGCGCGGCGGTTGCCGATCCCACCAAGGTCGTTCCGTCGAAGAAATCCACCTTCGCCACGCGGTCGTTCGCCTCGGGCGCCGAGGCCGCGGCTTTCAGCTCGATCGCGGCGGGCGCGGTCAGCACCGCTCCGTTGGCGGGCGACGTCAAATGCACCGTCGGCGGCAGGTTGGCCGCCCCGACCGTGATC
>Ga0187775_10000262_pt1 | contig 12988 bp, 11 predicted proteins | sample 0216_BV02_MP12_1_FD_132441 | JGI IMG/M metagenome (GOLD analysis project Ga0187775, IMG submission 132441) | Tropical peat soil microbial communities from peatlands in Department of Meta, Colombia - 0216_BV02_MP12_10_MG | ecosystem: Environmental > Terrestrial > Soil > Wetlands > Peat | place... | reverse complement strand
CGTGCACGTCACCAAGGAGCGCCCGGTGGTGGAGAACGGGCAGATCGTGATCCGGCCGATGAACTACCTGGCGATCTCTTACGACCACCGCATCATCGACGGCCGCGAGGCGGTGCTGTTCCTGGTGGCGCTCAAGGAGGCGCTGGAGGACCCGGCGCGGCTCGTTCTGGAGATCTGACGCCATGTCGCTCGCCGACGAGATCGCCAAGCTTCACGAGCTGCTCGAAAAAGGCGCGCTCACGAATGCTGAATTCGAACGCGCCAAGGCGCGCTTGATCGACGGCGCCGCATCGGACACGGGCGCGGGCCCCGCGATCAACGGCTTGCGGTTATCGCGGACGGACCGGTGGATCGCGGGCGTGTGCGGCGGGCTTGGGCGCCTCACCGGTGTCGAGAGTTGGGTGTGGCGCATCCTGTTCGTGCTCGGCCTAGTGCTGGGCGGCTTCACCTTGTTCGCATATGTCGTTCTCTGGATCTTCGTGCCGCGCGAGCGGCAATAGGGAAGATAGCCATGGCGCAAAGTTTCGACGTGGTGGTTATCGGCGCGGGGCCGGCGGGCTACATCGCGGCGATCCGCGCCGCGCAGCTCGGGCTCGCGACCGCATGCATCGAGAACTGGAAGACGCCGGACGGCCAATACGCGCTCGGCGGCACCTGCCTGAACGTCGGCTGCATTCCATCCAAGGCGCTGCTCGAGTCCTCGGAGAACTACGAGCGGGTGCAGCACAAGTTCAAGGTACACGGCATCCACGCAAGCGGCGTGAAGCTCGACCTCGCCGCCATGCAGGCGCGCAAGGAGAGAATCGTGCGCAAGATGACCGGCGGCATTGCCGGCCTGTTCAAGAAGAACAAGGTGACCTGGCTGCAGGGCCACGGCAGGCTGCTGTCGGGCGGCACCACCTGGAAGGTGGAGGTCAAGGGAGACAAGGACGCCGAGACCGTCGAGGCGAAGAACGTGATCATCGCCACGGGGTCGAAGGCGCGCCACCTGCCCGGCGTGCCGGTCGACAACAGGCTCATCTGCGACAATGACGGCGCGCTCGCCTTCGATGCGGTACCGGCGCGCCTGGGCGTGATCGGCGCCGGCGTGATCGGGCTGGAGCTCGGCAGCGTGTGGCGCCGGCTGGGCGCGCAGGTCAAGATTCTCGAAGCGCTGCCCGGCTTCCTCGCCGCGGCCGACGAGGCCATTGCGCAGGAGGCGTGGAAGATCTTCACGCAGGAGCAGGGCCTCGACGTCGAGCTGGGGGTCGTCGTCGGGCCCGTGAATCAAACAAAGAAAGCCATTACTATTCAGTATACTAAGTCTGATAGTTCATCCAGAACATTGGAAGTGGACCGGCTCGTCGTATCGGTCGGGCGAGTACCGAACACGGACGACCTGGGTGCCGAGAACGTCGGCCTGAAGATCGATGCGCGCGGCCTGATCGAGGTGGACAAGAATTGCCGCACCAGCCTGCCGCGGCTGTTCGCGATCGGCGACGTGGTGCGCGGGCCGATGCTCGCGCACAAGGGCGAGGACGAAGGCGTAATGGTCGCCGAGATCATCGCCGGGCAGCACGGCCACGTGAACTACGACGCGATTCCGTGGGTGATCTACACCGCGCCGGAGATCGCCTGGGTCGGCAAGACCGAGAAGCAGCTGAAAGACGAGGGCGTGAACTACCGGGCCGGGCGCTTTCCGTTCGCCTACAATGGTCGCGCGCTCGGCCGCGACGAGCCGGAGGGCTTCATCAAGGTGCTGGCCGACGCCACGAGCGACCGGGTGCTGGGGGTGCACGCGATCGGCGGGCAGGCCTCGGAGCTCATCGCGGAGGCGGTGATGGCGATCGAATTCGGCGCCTGCTCGGAGGACATCGCGCGCATCTGCCACGCGCATCCTTCGATGTCTGAAGTGATGCGCGAGGCTGCGCTCGCGGTCGACAAACGCGCCTTGAATGGGTGATCTATGCTGCGCGCACATTTCTTCGTATTTGTCCTTGCCCTGCAAAGCCTCACGCTTTCTGGCTGCGTGGTCTACGGGCCTTACCCGGCGACGCAGCCGGCGAACTTCGACCATGCCTGGCACGCGGCGCTCGGCGGCGTGCAGGACGCGGGCGTGCAGGTGACCGCGGCGGACCCGGCGACGGGGCTCATTCGCGGCACCAAGGATGGCATCGACGTGACGGTGGTCGTCGCGCGGCAGCCCGATGGCAGCGTACGCGTCCAGTTCGACGCGAAAGGCCCGACGCAGCGCGACCCGGGGCTCAGCCAGCGCTTCTCGCAGGCCTACGACCGGCGCATGGGCCGGTGAGCCGGCCCCGGTCGCGCAGGCCTCGATGAACGCTGCGACGGGCCTCGACGTCGTCTCGCTCTACCGCCAGCAGGTCGCGAGCCGCGGGTTTGTTTCGGACGCCGCGCAATGGCGCGCGGTCGAGCGCCTGCAGCGCCTGTACGAGGAATGGCGCGCGTACAAGGCGCGCCGCAGCACGGCGCTCAGGCGCCTGCTGGTCAAGCCGCCGCTTCCGCGGGGCGTGTACCTGTGGGGTGGCGTGGGGCGCGGCAAGAGCTTTCTGATGGACAGCTTCTTCCTGTGCGTGCCGCTGGTGAGGAAGCGCAGGGTGCATTTCCATCATTTCATGCGCGAGCTGCACCGCGAGTTGGACCAGCTTAAGGGCACCGAGGACCCGCTCGCGGCCGCCGCCGCGCGCACCGCGCGCCGCTGGCGCCTGATCTGCTTCGACGAGTTCCACGTCTCCGACATAGCCGACGCGATGATCCTCGGGCGCTACCTCGAGCAGGTGATGGAGCGCGGCGTGGTGATGTGCATGACCTCGAACTACGCGCCGGGCGCGCTCTATCCGAACGGCCTGCAACGCGAGCGCTTCCTGCCGGCGATCGAGCTGCTTGAGTCGCGCATGGACGTGCTCGAGGTGGACGGCGGCGTGGACTACCGTCGCCGCAAGCTCGAGCGGCTCAGGGTCTATCACACCGGGCCGCAGGCCGAGGCCGAGCTGGCGCGCATCTTCGAGGAGCTCAGGGACGTGGAAGAGGAACGGCACGCGCTAGACGTCGAGGGCAGGCAGATCGCCTACCGCAAGCGCGCCGGCGGCCTGGCGTGGTTCGACTTCAGGGCACTGTGCGAGGGGCCGCGCTCGTACGCCGACTACGTCGATCTCGCGCGCCGCTTCCACACCCTGATCCTGTCGGGCGTGCCGCGTATGTCGGCGCGCAACGCCGACGCTGCGCGCCGCTTCACGTGGCTGGTCGACGTGCTGTACGACGATCGCGTCAAGCTGGTCGTCGCCGCCGAGGCGCGGCCCGAGGAGCTGTTCGTGGAAGGCGAGCACAGCGCCGAGTTCGCGCGCAGCGTGAGCCGGCTGCACGAGATGCAAGCCGCCGAGTACCTGCAAAGCGAGCGCGCGCGGCGTTAAGATCGCGTGCGGAGGACGAGATGGCCAAGTTCAAGGCATTCAGGATCAGCGAAGTCGACAAGAAAGTGCAGGCCGGATTCGTCGAGTACGGGCTGGACGATCTCGATCCGGGCGAGGTGGTCGTCAAGGTCGCCTACTCGGACGTGAACTACAAAGACGCGCTGGCCGCGACCGGCAAGGGACGCATCCTGCTGCGCCCGTCGTGTATCGGTGGAATCGACTTTTCGGGCACCGTCGTATCCTCGAGCGACGCGCGCTTCGCGAAGGGCGACGCGGTGCTCGCGACCGGGTTCGACATCGGCGTGAAGCATCACGGCGGCTACGCGGAATACGCGCGCGCGCCGGCCGACTGGCTGGTGAAGCTGCCGAAAGGCCTCACGCTATGGGACGCAATGGCCTTCGGCACGGCGGGATTCACCGCGGGCCTGGCGATCGTGCGCATGGAGCAGAATGGCCTCAAGCCCGCGAACGGTCCGGTGATCGTCGACGGCGCCACGGGCGGCGTCGGCTCGATTGCCGTCGACGCGCTCGCGCGCCTGGGCTACGAGGTCGTGGCGCTCACCGGCAAGGCGAACGAGGCCGACTACCTGAAGAAGCTCGGCGCGAAAGAGGTGCGGCTGCGCAGCGAGCTCGATCTCGCCAAGCTCCGCCCGCTGGACAAGGCGACCTGGGCGGGCGCGGTGGACAATCTCGGTGGCGAGGTGCTCGCCTGGATGGCGAGCACCATGAAGGTCGGCGGCTGCATCGCCTCGATCGGCCTGGCGGCGGGCACGGCGCTGAACACCACCGTGCTGCCGTTCATCCTGCGCGGCGTGAGCCTGCTGGGAGTGGACTCGGTGAATTGCCCGATGCCGCTGCGCGAGGAGGTGTGGCGCCGCCTGACGGGCGACATGCGCCCGGCGCACCTCAAGGAACTGGCGCGCACCATCGCGTTCGCCGAGCTGCCGTCGGTGTTCGAAAAGTTTATCGCGGCGCAAATCCGCGGCAGGGTCGTGGTCGACCTGAACGCGTAATCTGGCGTCCGGCAAGGAGGCGGCATGGCCAACTACCGCGATTTCCACCGCCGCTCGATCGACGAGCGCGACGCGTTCTGGGCGGAGCAGGCGAAGCTGGTGCACTGGCACAAGCCCTTCGGCAAGGTGCTCGACTACTCGCGCCCCCCCTTCGCCAAGTGGTTTGTCGGCGGCGAGACGAACCTCTGCTACAACGCCGTCGACCGGCATCTGGCGGCGCGCGCAAAGCAGAAGGCGCTGGTGTACGTCTCGACCGAAGTGGACGAGGAGAAGAGCTTCACCTTCGAGGAGCTGCACCGCGAGGTGCAGCGCACGGCGGCGATGATGCAGTCGCTCGGCGTGAAGAAGGGCGACCGGGTGATCATCTACATGCCGATGATCCCGGAGGCCTGCTTCGCGATCCTGGCCTGCGCGCGGCTCGGGGCGGTGCATTCGGTCGTGTTCGGCGGCTTCGCGGCGGCGAGCCTGGCCGCGCGCATCGACGACGCCAGGCCCAGCCTGATGGTCACGGCGGACGGCGGCAGCCGCATGGGCAAGGCGGTGCTCTACAAGGCGCTGGTGGACGAGTCGATCAGGCTCGCCAAGCATCCGCCGCGGAAGGTGCTGATCTACCGGCGCGGCCTCGATCCGAAGATGCGGGCCACGCCGGCGCGCGACGTCGACTGGAAGGAGCTCGCCGCGAAGCACGAAGGCGCGCAGCTGCCCTGCACCTGGCTCGAGTCGAGCGAGCCGTCCTACATCCTGTACACCTCCGGCACTACTGGCAGGCCGAAGGGCGTGCAGCGCGACGTCGGCGGCTACGCGGTGGCGCTCGCCTCGTCGATGAAGCTGATCTACTGCGGAAATCCCGGCGAGACGATGTTCACCACCTCGGACATCGGCTGGGTGGTCGGGCACTCGTACATCATCTACGGACCGCTCATCGCCGGCATGACGACCATCATGTACGAGGGCGTGCCGATCCGTCCCGACGCAGGCATCTGGTGGAAGCTCGTCGAGAAGTACAAGGCGAGCGTCATGTTCTCGGCGCCGACCGCGATCCGCGTGCTGAAGAAGCAGGACCCGGCCTACCTCAAGAAGTACGACGTGTCCTCGCTCAGGCATCTATTCTTGGCCGGCGAGCCGCTCGACGAGCCGACGCACCGCTGGATCTCCGAGTCGCTCGGCATTCCGGTGATCGATCACTACTGGCAGACGGAGACCGGCTGGCCGATCCTGTCGGCGGTGCCGGGAGTGGAGAAGACCCCGATCAAGCTGGGCAGCCCTTCGTTTCCGGTGTACGGTTACGACCTGCGCCTGCTGCGCGAGTCCGACGCGAGCGAGGCGGGCCCGGACGAGAAGGCCGTGGTGGCGATCGTGCCGCCGCTGCCGCCGGGCTGCATGACGACCATCTGGGGAGACGACGAGCGCTACGTCAAGACGTACTTCTCGACCTTCTCCAAGCAGCGCGTGTATTCGACCTTCGACTGGGGCATCCGCGACAAGGACGGCTACTATTTCATCCTCGGGCGCACGGACGACGTGATCAACGTGGCCGGGCACCGCCTCGGGACGCGCGAGATCGAGGAGGCGATCAACATGCATCCCAACATCGCGGAGTGCGCGGTCGTCGGGGTGGAGGATCCGTTGAAGGGCCAGATGCCGCTCGCCTTCGCGGTGGCGAAGACCGCGGTCGCAGACGGAAAGAAGCTCGAGAAGGAAGTCATGGAGACTGTCGATAAGCAGCTGGGCGCGATCGGACGGCCGCGCGCGGTGCATTTCGTGACGCTGCTGCCTAAGACGCGCTCCGGCAAGACGCTGCGCCGCTCGATCCAGGCGCTCGCCGAGGGGCGCGACCCGGGCGACCTGACGACGATCGAGGATCCGGGAGCGCTCGAACAGATTCGCAACGCACTTAGGGAATCGGCCAAAGCATGAAGACTCGCCCAGAACTGACGCTGGAAGACTGTAAGAAGATGAGCGCCGCCGCGGAAGCGGAGGCGCGGCGCAACAAGTGGAACGTCGCGATCGCGATTCTCGACGATGGCGGACACCCGCTGCACCTAGTGCGCATGGACGGAGCGACGCCCGCCAACGCCGAGATCGCGGCACAGAAGGCGCGCACCGCGGCGACCACGCGGCGCTCGAGCAAGTCGTGGGAGGAGCGCGTCGCCGGCGGGCGCCTGGTGATGATGAAGATGCCGGTGCTGCCGGTGCAAGGCGGGCTGCCGATCATGTATGAAGGCACCTGCGTCGGCGGGATCGGCGCCTCGGGCGTCCAGTCGCACGAGGACGAGCAGATCGTGCAGGCCGGCATCGACGCCTTGCTGAAGGGCTAGCGCGTGGAGCGCGGGACGGGGGCGGCGCTGGCGTCGAGCACGACGTGATCAACGCGAACGGCTACGAGTTCTCGTTCGTCGAAATCGAGATCAAGCTGTCTGCAGAACGATGACGCCGGCAGCGGCGAGCGCGTCGATCTGCGCTTCGCCGTAGCCGATCGCGCGCAGCACGTCGCGCGCCCCATGCCCGAGCGGCGGCGGGTCGCTGCGCTTGGGCAGGTGCTCGCCGTCGAAGGCGATCGGCAGGCCGGGGACGTGAATCGTGGCGCCAGAGGGCAGCCGCGTCTCGTGCAACCCGCCCGAGGCGTTCAGGTGCGGGTCACCGAGCAGGTCCCAGGGCTTGGCGATCGGCGCATACGGCAGCCCGATGCGCTCGAGCTTGGCTTCGAGCTCGGGCCGGGAGTAGTGCTTCAGCAGCTCCGCCAGCCGCGGCAGCAGCCAGCCGCGCTCGCGCACGCGCGCGCCGTTCGACTGCAGGCGCGCGTCCGCGGCTAGCCCAGGCGCGCCGAATTCGCGGCAGAAGATCTGCCATTGCGTGTCGGTGACCACGCCGACGAACAGGCGGTCGCCGTCGCCGGTCTCGAAGATGTCGTACACGCCCCAGGCGGGCCGCTTGACCGACATCGGCGGCGGCGCCTCGCCCGTGATCTCGTACTGCGCCATGTGTTGCGCGACGAGGTACGCGGTGCTCTCGTACAGAGCGCTCGTCACGCGCTGACCGCGGCCGGTGGCGTCGCGCTCGCGCAGCGCGGCGAGCACGGCCACCGCGCCGAAGGTGCCGCCCAGGATGTCGACCACCGAGGAGCCGGCGCGCAGCGGCCGCTCGGGCAGGCCGGTCATGTAGGCAAGCCCGCCCATCATCTGCACGACCTCGTCGAGCGCCGCGCGGTGCTGATACGGGCCGTCGAGAAAGCCCTTCAGGGAGCAATAGACGAGGCGCGGATTGCGCGCAGCGAGCGCGTCGTACCCGAAGCCGAGCTTGTCCAGCGCGCCGGGGCGGAAATTCTCGCTCAGCACGTCTGCGGTATCGATCAGCCTGAGCACCAGCTCGCGGCCGGCGTCGCTCTTCAGATCGACCGCCAAGCTCTTCTTGTTGCGGTTGAAGACAGGGAAGAAGCCTACCCCGGCCGCCTCCAGGCGGCGCGTGTTGTCGCCCTCGAGCGGCTCAACCTTGATCACCTCCGCGCCAAGATCGGCGAGCACCAGGCCGCAGCTCGGCCCCATCACCATGTGCGCGAACTCGACGACCCTCAGGCCGTCGAGCGGCAGGCGCTTCATGCGGCGCGCTTGAAGTTCTTGGGCAGCCCTGCCTGCGGCGTGTGGCCGTAGACGGGCTCGTCGGGCAGACCGCCCACCAGCACTTCGCGCGCGGCCATGAGGCGCTCGAAATCGATCCCCGTGGACAGGCCCATGCTCTCGAACATGAACACCAGGTCCTCGGTGATCACGTTGCCGCTCGCGCCCGGCGCGAACGGGCAGCCGCCGAGGCCACCCATCGACGAATCGAAGTGGCGCACGCCTTCCTCGTAGGCGGCGAGCGCATTCGCTAGGCCGAGTCCGCGCGTGTTGTGAAAGTGCGCCCCTTCGAGCTTGGCACCGATCTCCTTCCTCACGCGGGCGAACACGCGCCGCACCTGGGCGGGATTCGCGTAACCGACCGTGTCGGCGAGGGCGACGCAGTCGCAGAACTCCGCGAGCGCCGCGGCGATGCGCAGCACCTCGTCCTCGGGCACCTCGCCCTGCATGGTGCAGCCGAACGCCGTCGACACGGCGCCCTCGATCTCGGGGCCGTCCCGCCCGCGCAGCGCTTGGCACTTGCGCACCTCCTCGATCATCTGCTCGGGCGTCATGCGCACGTTGGCGAGGCTGTGCGCGCGGCTCGCGGATACCGGGAAGGTGATCTTGTGCGCGCCCGCCTGCACCGCCCGCTCGAAGCCTTTCACGTTGGGCGCCAGCGCAACCACGCGCAGCCCTGCGATGGCGCGCGCGTGCGCGACGATCTCGCCCGTGTCGGCCATCGCGGGAATGAGCTTCGGCGGCACGAACGAGCCGACCTCGATCTCCTGCAATCCCGCCGCCGCAAGGGCGCTGATCCAGCGCTTCTTCGCTTCGGTCGGCATCAGGTGGTGAGCATTCTGAAGCCCGTCGCGCGGGCCGACCTCGCAGATGTGGATGTCGGGCATGGTGACCTCCCTCGGGAAGACGGATTCTAGCTCCCGCGGCGCCGCTCGATCGCTGCGACGGCGAAACCGCAGGCCATGCCGCAGGCAGCGAAAGCGAGCATGGCGGAGAGCGACGCCGCCCAGCCGCCGTAGCGCGAGGCGAGCCAGGCGAGCACGATCGGGCCGAAGAATTGGCCGGCCTGAGAGCTCTGCATCGCCATGCCGTTGGTGGTGGCGATGTGCTGCGGCGTGCGGGCGTGCGCCGCAACTCCGGAGAACACAGCGGCCGGTATGACCCCGGCGCAGCTCGAGAACACGAGCACCAGGACAAAGCGCGCGGCGTCGGGCAGGACGTCGAGCAGCATTCCGGTGGAGCAAATCCCCATGACGGCGAATGCCGCGACCGTGAGCGGGCCGCGGCGCACGCCATGGGCCACCAGCCAGCCGCCGGCAAGGTTGCCGGGCACGTTGATCAGCACCATCAGCGCGGTGAGCAGCGCGGCTGTCGCCGTCGAGCCGCCGCGCTCTTCGACCACGAAGGTCGGCAACCAGATCATGACGGAGGTCCACTGCGCGACGTAGAACGCGAATATGAGCGCCAGCACAATGCTGCCGCGCTGCGCGAGCGATTCCATGACGAGGCGCAGGGAGGTCACCGAGCCATGCGCCGGCGCGACTGCGTAGCGCGCCACCAGAGCGAAGGCAAGCGCGGCGGCGAGCGCGAGCGCGATCCACAGCCCGCGCCAGCCGAACACCCCGATCGCCAGCGGCGCGGCGAGCAGCGCGATGCTGCCGCCCGAGGGCATGTACGCGCTCCACAGGCCAAGTGCCTTGGCGCGTGCGCGCGGAGCAGGCGCTGCGCGCGCCATGAGCGCAGCGCCCGCAACGGTGAACAGGATAAAGCCGGCGCCTTCCAGGAAGCGCCCGGCGAGCAGCGACGCGAAGCTCCACGACGCGGCGCCGAACAGGCCGCCGCCGCACATCACCGCGAGGCCCGCGAGCGCCAGGCGCTTGGGCCCGAAACGGTCGGCGAGCACGCCGGCGAGCATGCCTGCGAGGCCTCCCATCACGTTCAGCATGGTGGCGATGAATCCCGACTGGACCAGGCTCAGGCCCAGATCGTCGCGCAGGATGGGAAGCGCGGGCGGCACCTTGGTGATGTAGGCGCCAGCGACGAGGCCGCCCGCGAATACGGCCCAGACCGCTGGCCAGCGCGTGGCCGTCGATTCGTCCAAGCCGCGCGCTCAGGCCGCGGTGACGGGGAGCTTGAACTCCCGGATGCGCTTCTCCCACTCGGCCGGGCCGCTCTGGTGGACGGCCGCGCCGCGCGCATCGACAGCCACCGTGACCGGCATGTCGCGCACCTCGAACTCGTAGATCGCCTCCATGCCGAGGTCCTCGAAGGCGAGCACGCGCGACTTGCGGATCGCCTTGGAGACGAGGTAGGCGGCGCCGCCAACCGCCATCAAATAGGCGGCCTTGTGCTTGCGGATGGCCTCAATTGCCGCGGGCCCGCGCTCGGCCTTGCCGACCATGGCCACCAAGCCGGTGCGCCCGAGCATCGTCTCGGTGAACTTGTCCATGCGGGTGGATGTCGTGGGCCCCGCCGGCCCGACGACCTCGTCGCGCACCGGATCGACCGGGCCGACGTAGTAGATGACGCGATTGGTGAAGTCGACCGGCAGCCGCTCGCCGCGCTCGAGCATATCCTGGATGCGCTTATGCGCCGCGTCGCGGCCGGTGAGCAGCTTGCCGGAGAGCAGCAGGCGCTCGCCCGGCTTCCATGCGGCGACTTCGTCACGCGTCAGGGCGTCGAGATTTACTTTCCTCGCGCCCGCATCCGGCTTCCACGTGATGTCGGGCCAGTCGGAAAGCTTCGGCTGCTCGAATTCCGCGGGGCCGGATCCGTCGAGCACGAAATGCGCGTGCCGCGTCGCGGCGCAGTTCGGAATCATCGCCACAGGCTGGTTCGCGGCGTGCGTCGGGTAGGTGAGAATCTTGACGTCGAGCACCGTCGAGAGGCCGCCGAGGCCCTGCGCCCCGATGCCGAGCGCGTTCACCTTGTCGTACAGGGCGATGCGCAATTCCTCGACCTTCGTCTTCGGCCCGCGCGCCTTGAGCTCGGCCATGTCGATCGGTGCCATGAGCGACTCCTTGGCCATCAGCATCGCCTTCTCGGCGGTGCCCCCGATGCCGATGCCGAGCATTCCCGGCGGGCACCAGCCCGCACCCATTGTCGGCACGGTCTTCAGCACCCAGTCGACGATCGAGTCGGACGGGTTGAGCATGACGAACTTCGACTTCGCTTCGGAGCCGCCACCCTTGGCGGCAACGTCGACTTCTACCTTCGCGCCGGGCACGACCTGCATGTGGATGACCGCGGGCGTGTTGTCGCGGGTATTGCGGCGGCCGAACGCGGGGTCGTCGAGCACCGAGGCGCGCAGCTTGTTTTCCGGATCAAGATAGGCGCGGCGCACGCCCTCGTTCACCATCTCCTCGACGGACAATTTGGCGTCCCAGCGCACGTCCATGCCGATCTTCAGGAAGACGTTGACGATGCCGGTGTCCTGACAGATCGGACGATGTCCCTCGGCGCACATGCGCGAGTTCGTGAGAATCTGGGCGATCGCGTCCTTCGCGGCCGGCGATTGCTCGCGGTCGTAAGCGCGCGCCAGCGCACGTATGTAGTCGGCGGGATGGTAGTAGGAGATGAACTGCAGCGCGTCGGCAACGCTCTGCACCAGGTCTGCCTGCTTGATGGCGTTCATGGCGGTTCCGGAATGCCTTTAGAATGTAGCATAGGATGGCTTTCACCGGAGGAGGGTAGCGATGGCCAACATCGAGTCGGTGCTCCAGGAGAAGAGGGTCTTTCCGCCTTCCGCGGAGTTCGTGAAGCAGGCCAACATCTCCGGCATGGAGGCCTACCGCAAGATGTGCGCGGAGGCGCAAAAGGACTTCGCGGGCTTCTGGGCGAAGCTGGCCCGAGAGCATCTGCTGTGGCACAAGCCCTTCAGCAAGACGCTGGACGAGTCGAACGCGCCGTTCTTCAAGTGGTTCTACGACGGCGAGCTGAACGCGTCCTACAACTGCCTCGACCGCCATCTCAAGTCACAGCCGAACAAGGTGGCGATCATCTTCGAAGCGGACGACGGCAAGGTCAGCCGGATCACGTACAAGGAGCTTTACCACGAGGTCTGCCGCTTCGCGAACGCGCTCAAGAGCCACGGCATCAAGACGGGCGATCGCGTTCTGATCTACATGCCGATGTCGATCCAGGTGGTGGTGGCGATGCAGGCATGCGCGCGCATCGGCGCGACGCACTCGGTCGTGTTCGGCGGATTCTCGGCCAAGAGCCTTCAGGAACGCATCATCGATGCCGGAGCCACGGAAGTCATCACCGCCGACGGGCAGTTCCGCGGCGGCAAGGAGATTCCGCTCAAGTCGGTGGTCGACGAGGCGTTCGCGATGGGCGGCTGCGAGGGCGTGCGCAACGTCATCGTCTATCGCCGCACAGGCAGCAAAGTGCCGATGCAGGCGCCGCGCGACAAATGGTGGGACGACGTCGTGAAGGGACAGGGCGATACCTGCGAACCGGTTTGGGTGAATGCCGAGCATCCACTGTTCATCCTCTACACCTCGGGCTCCACCGGCAAACCGAAAGGCGTCCAGCACTCGACCGGCGGCTACCTGCTGTGGGCGTCGCTGACCATGAAGTGGGTGTTCGACAACAAGCCGGGCGACGTCTTCTGGTGTACGGCCGATGTCGGCTGGGTGACGGGTCACACCTACATCACCTACGGACCGCTCGCGGTCGGCGCCACGGAAGTGATGTTCGAAGGCGTGCCGACCTATCCGGACGCGGGGCGCTTCTGGAAGATCATCCAGGACCACAAGGTGAACGTGTTCTACACGGCACCGACGGCGATCCGCTCGCTCATCAAGGCGGGCGGCGATCTGCCGAGGAAGTACGACCTGAGGAGCCTGCGCATACTCGGCACGGTCGGCGAGCCGATCAACCCGGAGGCGTGGATCTGGTACCACGAGACGGTCGGCGGCGGACGCTGCCCGATCGTCGACACCTGGTG
>Ga0187775_10000252_pt1 | contig 13068 bp, 19 predicted proteins | sample 0216_BV02_MP12_1_FD_132441 | JGI IMG/M metagenome (GOLD analysis project Ga0187775, IMG submission 132441) | Tropical peat soil microbial communities from peatlands in Department of Meta, Colombia - 0216_BV02_MP12_10_MG | ecosystem: Environmental > Terrestrial > Soil > Wetlands > Peat | place... | reverse complement strand
CTGAAGGACCTGGCGCGCGAGGTGCTCGGAGTCGATCTTTCAAAGCAGCAGCAGCTGTCCGACTGGGGCACCGATGAACTCAGCGACGCGCAGGTTTCGTATGCGGCGACCGACGTTCTGCATCTCCATGCTTTGAAGGAAAAGCTCGATGCCATGCTCGCGCGCGAAGGCAGGACCGATCTGGCGGCGGCCTGTTTCCGCTTCTTGCCGGACCGCGTGCGGCTCGATCTTGCCGGCTGGGCTGCTGAAGATATCTTTTCGCACTCGTCGTAAGTTATTGTAATTTAGCCGCTATTGCATGCCGGTAAGCGGCTTGACTGCCGCGTCGGAGCCATATTCGGGAGGCATGTTTCGTCGTGGGGCGCGGAAAGATTTCCAACACTTCGGTTGACCGAGTATCAACACCGGGCTTGGCATGAGCCGTGTGATCGTAACCAGACGCGAGCAGGAGTCGCCGCGCGCTTATTGGACAATGAGCCGCGACGATACCGAACGTGTGTTTCGTGCAGCGCATAGACATAGCCGCCTGGTACGCATCCTGCGCGTTGCCATTCCGGGTGCTGCGGCGTTCACCATCATCGCCATATCGCTGGCTACGTATCTCAATCCATTGCGTATGCTCGCCAGATTGCCGATCAACATCGACAATCTGATTGTATCCGGCACCAAGGTCACCATGGCGCAACCGCACTTGTCCGGGTTCACCAGCGATGCACGCCCCTATGACTTGGTTGCCGACTCCGCCGCGCAGGACATGACCAAGCCGAACATCGTCGAATTGCGCAACATCCGCGCGAAAGTGCAGATGCAGGACAAGAGCACGATTGAAATGACGGCGGTCACCGGCATTTATGATTCCAAAGGTGAGACGCTGCGGCTTGACCGGGAGATTCTGCTCAATTCGTCCGGCGGCTACCAAGGACGCCTGAGCGAGGCGCTGGTCGATATTCGCAGCGGCGATGTCATGTCAGAACATCCGGTCGAAGTAAAATTGCTGCAAGGGACGCTTAACGCGAACCGCCTGAATATTGCCGACTCCGGCGGCCTGGTGCGTTTCCATGGTGGAGTCGTCATGGACTTGATGCTTAACGAAGCCGCGTCAAAGCCGAAATCCGAAACGCAATGACGGTGATACGCAAATTTTGCTTCGGGCTGTTGATCGCCTGCGTCCCCGTGGCGACGGGCACCGGCGTCTGTGCGCAGCCCGCGCCGCAGGGACCGGCGAACGCGCTGCAAGGTTTCTCGCAAAACCGCGACCAGCCTGTCCACATTGAAGCTGCAACACTGGAAGTGCGCGACAGGCAGAAAGAGGCGACGTTCAGCGGTGATGTGCGGGTCAAGCAGGGCGATACAGGCCTGCGCTGCAAATCTCTGGTCGTGTTCTACGAACAGGATGATGGCCAAAGCGGCGATGGCAAGACGCTGCAGGCGGCAACGCCCGGTCCGGGTGGCTCGCAGCGCATCAAGCGGCTCGAGGCGCGCGGCGGAGTGATCGTAACCCAGAAGGACCAGACCGCGACCGGGGACCTCGGTGTCTTCGATATGAAAAGCAACACCGTAACGCTCACCGGCAACCCAGTGGTGATGACGCAAGGACAGAATGTGCTGCGGGGTGACAGGCTGGTGGTCGACCTGACCAGCGGTGTGTCACGCGTTGAGGCTGGAAAGAACGGGCAAGGCCGGGTGCAGCTGTTGATGCCAAGCGTCTCCGGGTCCGATGCGAAAACCGGCAGCAGCGGCGCGCAGGCTCCGCGTCCAGTTCCGGTACGACCGTTTAACTAGCGGCAGCATACTCGTGAAAAACCCGTCCGCCCGCGAATTTCGCAATCAACTGGTGTCCTACGTTCGTCAGTGGCGGATTTTCCGGCGGCCCTATAGCCCGCGCAAATACGGACCGGCCTTCGAAGCCGATCGCACAAACAACTTCCGCCCGCGAGGCATCCTCGAGAACATTCTCTCGCGATTCCGACGTCAGCCCTCGCGTGCCCGCCGTACTTCGGCGCCGGCTGATGTGCGGGTACAACAATCCGGCGCCGCGCACGGCCAGGGAGCTGTTCGGCCGCGCCGAGATGGGGATGGGCGGCCCGCGCCGCGTCCAGCGTATCTTGCCGTGCATGGCGTGGAGAAATCCTTCGGCGGCCGCATGGTGGTCCGGGGTGTTACACTTTATGTGCGCCGCGGTGAGGCCGTCGGCCTGCTCGGTCCCAACGGCGCCGGCAAGACCACCGTGTTCTATATGATCACCGGCCTGGTCAAAGCCGACCAGGGCAGGATCGAACTCGACGGTTATGACATTACGGCGCTCCCGATGTATCAGCGGGCGCGCCTCGGCATTGGCTATCTTCCGCAGGAAGCCTCAATCTTTCGCGGCCTCAACGTGGAAGACAATATCCGTGCGGTGCTCGAGGTTATTGAGCCTGACCGCCGGCGCCGTGAGGCCGATCTCAATGCATTGCTGGAAGAGTTCAACATTGCACGCCTGCGAAAAACGCCGACGATTGCGCTTTCAGGCGGTGAGCGACGGCGCGTGGAAATCGCGCGTGCGTTGGCGACGCGGCCCAGCTACATGTTGCTTGACGAACCGTTTGCCGGAATCGATCCGATCGCGGTTGGCGACATTCAGGCCCTTGTGCGGCACCTGACCCACCGGGGCATTGGTGTGCTCATTACCGATCACAATGTGCGCGAGACATTGGGTCTGACCGACCGCGCCTACATCATCTACTCGGGCGAAGTGCTCATGGAGGGCCGCGCCGAGGATATCGTCAGCAATCCGGACGTGCGCCGGCTCTATCTGGGCGAAGAATTCCGGCTCTAAAAAATGCGGTGACTGCCTTTTGGTTAATCGCAGCGTGGCGGTCGGGCGAAATCGCATATCGCCTTCGCCCAGGACCTGATATACACAAGCAAGAATCGGACCAGTTTCCATCCGGGAACCGACTATGGCGTTGTCGCAAAGGCTGGAATTTCGTCAGACCCAGGCGTTGGTAATGACGCCGCAGCTGATGCAGGCCATCAAGCTGCTGCAGCTGTCGAGCCTGGATCTGGCCGCCTATGTGGAAGGCGAGCTTGAGCGCAATCCACTGCTCGAGCGCACCGCCGATGATGATGCGCCGCCGGTGAACGCCGAGGCGGAGCGGCCGGCGGCCGAGCGCGAGGAAGATTCCGCCGGCACGTCCGATTGGATCGGCGCCGATCTCGAGACTAGCCGCAGTTCGATGGAGCAGGGGCTCGGCACCGAACTCGAAAACGTTTTCCCTGACGACGGGAACGAAAAAACTTCGGCGCCGGCCGAACCGGTGCCACCGGCCTACTCGGAGTGGTCCGGCACCGGTTCGGCCGGCGGGGAAGACTACAATCTTGAAGCTTTCGTCTCAGCCGAGACGACTCTCGCCGATCATCTGGCGGAGCAGATGACGCTCGCGATTTCCAATCCGGCCGGCCGCATGATCGGTCAATACCTGATCGATATGGTGGATGAGGCAGGTTATCTCACGGGCGACCTCGAAACCGTGGCCGGTAAACTCGGTGCGCGGCGCAGCGACGTCGAGCTTGTGCTTGCAGTGCTGCAGACATTTGATCCACCCGGCGTTTGCGCACGCAATCTGACCGAATGTCTCGCGATCCAGCTCAAGGAACGCGACCGCTACGATCCGGCGATGCGAACTCTCGTCGAGCATCTCGATATGCTAGCCAAACGCGATCTCGCGGGCTTGCGCCGTTTGTGCAATGTCAGCGAGGAGGATCTCGCCGACATGATTGCCGAGATCCGCACGCTAAATCCGAAACCCGGATTGGCTTTCGGCTCGACAATGGTGCAGCCGATCGTTCCCGACGTGTTTGTACGCGCCGCGCCCGATGGAACGTGGCAGGTCGAACTTAACAGCGACACGTTGCCCAAGGTGCTTATCAATCAGAAGTACTACGCGCAGGTGTCGAAAACGTCACGCAGCGAGAAAGAGAAAGCCTTTATCGCCGACTGTCTGCAGACCGCGACCTGGCTGGTCCGAGCGCTCGATCAGCGCGCAAAGACGATTCTCAAGGTATCGAGTGAAATCGTGCGCCAGCAAGACGGTTTCTTCGCCAGAGGCGTGCAGTATCTGCGGCCACTCAATCTCAAGACCGTCGCTGACGCCATCGGCATGCATGAATCGACTGTGTCGCGTGTCACCGCCAACAAGTACATGGCGACCATCCGTGGCATCTTCGAACTGAAGTATTTCTTTACTTCGGCGATCGCGGCCGCCGATGGCGGTGAAGCGCATTCAGCCGAAGCGGTGCGTCATCGCATTCGTCAACTGATCGACGAGGAAAGCGCCGAAGATGTTTTGTCCGATGATACTATCGTGGAGAAACTGCACAGCGCCGGAGTTGATATTGCACGCCGCACAGTTGCCAAATATCGCGAAGCAATGCGCATACCGTCATCGGTGCAACGGCGGCGCGAGAAAAAGGCGACCGGCACCTAGACGTGTCGCGCCACATTGACGTCCGGAACGATTCTAAGCTGAAATCTTTAGTGGCGGGCGGGTCAACGGGGCCGCCGTACGCGTTCATATGGAGCCACGAGAATGCCATTACGCGTTTCGGGACGAAACATCAGTATCGGTGCGGCGCTGCAGCGGAAGATCACTGAACGGGTCGAAGAGGCAACCTCGAAATATGTGCGCGGGCGCTACTCAGGCCACGCGACCATCGGTCGGGATGGCTTCGGGTTCCGCACGGAATGCGTCTTGCATCTTGATTCAGGGGCGCTACTTGAGGCCGAAGGCATGGCTGCGGATGCCTACGAAAGTGCCGAACAGGCCGCGATTCGCATTGAAAAGCGCCTGAGGCGGTACAAACGCCGCCGCAAGGACCACACGGCTCGGCGCGGTCGCTGAATAGCCGAAAAATGCGAGGAAAATCGGAAACTACAGCTTGAGTTCGCCCATTGACGGCGGGCCGGAGCGCCCCTATGGTCCGCCGCCTTCAACACCCCCTGCAACTTCGGCGCAGTTATCTCCGATCATCGGACATGTCCATGACGCTCACCGACCTCGTCGCGCCGAACGCTGTTATTCCGGCTCTCAAAGTTAACAATAAAAAGCAGGCCATCCAGGAGCTGGCCGCCCGCGCGTCTGAACTGACGGGACAGAGTGAAAGGGCGATTCTGGAAATACTGCTTCAGCGTGAGAAGCTCGGGTCGACCGCTGTAGGCAGCGGCGTTGCCATCCCGCACGGCAAACTGCCCAAGCTCGGCCGGTTGTTCGGTCTGTTCGCGCGGTTGCACCGGCCGATTGATTTTGAAGCGCTCGACAATCAACCGGTCGATCTGATTTTCCTTCTGCTCGCGCCGGAAGCCGCCGGCGCTGATCATCTCAAGGCCTTGGCGCGCATCGCGCGGCAGTTGCGTGATCCGGAGATTGCGCGGCGCTTGCGGGAATCCAACGACGCCGACGCGCTCTATGCTGTGCTGGCGATGCCGCCGGCAAGCACTGCGGCATAACTCTCGACGTCTGCCGTAAAGACGCGCATACCCGGCACACGTGCGTGCGAAGCACGCCGTCTTTCCGGACGACCATGGCCGGGCATGACAACTTTTGTGTTGGGCTATAGCGCGTCAGTGCACGCTGACTGGCTCGAGCTCCTGGCTCCAGGCATTTGCCAGCGCGGCTTCGCGCGTATCGGTCAGCATGATCGGCGTGCCGTCAGCTGCGTGCAGCGCGAAAAGCTTCATGCCTGGCGCAATCTTCGGCGCCTGCGGAAACAGGCTGGCAACGTCTTCGGAACGTATCGTCTTGACGTAAGCCAGACGGCCATCGCCGAGTTGCGCCAGCGCCTCCTGACTGATCACAGGACTAGTCGTGTTCGGTTCAATCTGTTTGTCGGTGGTCATGGCCCTCGACTCCTTTCTAATTCAACGCTTGACGCGGTCGAGTCCTGCTTCACGAGTCCGTCATTCCTGTTCATTGATCGAGATGCTTTTCACGATCCGTTCCGGCTGCGGCCGGGTGAGATCGATCGATAACAGGCCGTTTTTGAGATCCGCGCCCATCACCTCCATGCCGTCGGCCAGCACGAAAGTGCGCTGGAACTGACGCGCGGCGATGCCGCGGTGGAGGTATTGGCGGGTCTTGTCGTCCTGCTGCCGCCCGCGGATCACCAACTGGCTCTCCTCGGTGCTCACATCGAGTTGATCGCGGGTAAAACCGGCGACGGCGAGCGTGATCCGCAAGCGCTCCGGGTTTTGCGCGTCACGCGGCAGCCGCTCGATGTTGTAGGGCGGATAGCCGTCGGCCCCCTTGGCAACGCGGTCGAGCACGCGCTCGATCTCATCGAAACCCAAGAGGAACGGGCTGGACAGGGACGGAACTCGCGACATGGTCTCAAAGCCCTCGCTTGAAGCGACTTTGAATGGAGCCCCTTTCAGGCACTCCAACCGTCAGGCAACCGCCCGGCGGTCTACTGTAATATGGGCAGGGCGGGTTAAGGGTTCAAGAACAAGGGGAATCCGGTTCAAACGGCGTTATAGTGGCATATTTCACGGGTTTTCATGCCAAATCGGCCTTCCATACCATCGCTGACCGTGCGCGCCGTTCGCGGAACGCCGGTTGAGGTTCCGCTCAATTTCGTGCTCGGCACCAGCGCCGCCGTCGTACGGCAGGCGCCTCTGTTGCTGGTCGATGTCGAGACCGAGCAGGGGCTGACCGGGCGCACCTGGCTGTTCTGCTATCTGTCCGCGGCGGCGCCGGCGGTCATGAGTCTGCTGAATGAAGTCGAGCGGCTGACAAAAGGCGAAGCCGTCGATCCGGGCGCGCTCTGGGCCAAGCTGGCAAGGCGATTCACGCTCATTGGCGTGCAGGGCATTGTGCGCATGGCAATGGCGGGCTTCGACACTGCTTGTTGGGATGCCTTGGCGCTTGCCGCCGGCGTGCCGCTCGCGACTTTTCTCGGCGCCAGCCCTCGGCCGATCCCCGCCTACAACAGTTGTGGCCTTGGTCTAAAAGACGATCTCGGTGAGCTTGCCGACGAGGCGGATAAACTGCTGCAGGCCGGCTTTCGCGCGATCAAGCTGCGTCTCGGCTATCCGACCCTGCAGGCCGACACTGCCGCGGTGCATGCTGTCCGCAAGCGTATCGGTGAAAGCATCGCGCTGATGGTCGACTATAATCAGGCACTATCCGTCGAGGAAGCGCTTGTGCGCGGACGCGCGCTCGATGCGGAAAATATCTACTGGCTGGAAGAGCCGATCCGCCACGACGACTATATCGGCGGGGCAAAACTCGCGCGCGAGCTCAAAGTGCCGATCCAGATAGGCGAAAACTTTTCCCTGCCGGCGGCGATGGAAGTTGCGATCGCGCAAGAGGCGGCGGACTACGTGATGCCGGATCTCGAGCGCATCGGCGGCGTCACTGGGTGGCGCCAGGCGGCCGAGATCGCCAAAGCGCGCGGCATGAAAATGTCTTCGCATCTTTTCCCGGAGGTGAGCGCGCATCTGCTCGCCGCAACGCCGACATGCCACTACCTCGAATATGTCGACTGGGCGAATGTGCTGCTCGAGGAGCCGCTCGCAATTGCCGATGGCCGGGCAATGACGCCGTCGCGTCCCGGCAACGGAATGGTCTGGGACAAGAAAGCGGTCGAGCGCTATCGCATGCGCTGAGCTAGCCCAGGGGTAACTTGAACAATTTGATAGCGTTGCTGCGGCCGATCTTGGCGCGATCGGCCTCGCTGATCTCCGCCCTGTCGAACCACGCGGCGCCTTCGCCCACATCTTCGAACGGCCAGTCAATGGAGAACATCACGCGGTCCGAGCCCATCACGGCCATGGCGTTGACCAGCGCGGGTGTGTCGAAGTTGCCCGACGTGGTGAGGTGAAAGTGTTTGCGGAAATAGTGCGCGACAGCATGCTTGGCCGGATATTTGTGCGGCGCCTTCATCCAGCCGTTGCGGTGGTCGATGCGCCACAGATAGACGGGAATTCCCTCGCCGATATGGCCGAGCACGATCTTCAGTTTTGGATACTCGTCGAAAATTCCGCTGCCGATCAGGCGCAATGCATGTACCGCCGTTTCCGCCGCAAAGGCCCAGTTCGGGCCCAGCATCCAGTTGTGGCCTTCGTAGAACCTGGTCCAGCTCGGCAATGGATTGCGCGGATGCAGATAGAACGGCACTTCGAGCGCGTCGACCGTGCGCCAGAACGGGCGGTATTGCGGCAGATCGTAGTAGATGACGTTGTCCGGCGATCCGATCTGCGAAAATCCGTTGACCAGCGCGCCAACCATGCCCAGTTCCTTGACGCAGCGGGTAAGTTCGCGGCTTGCCGCCTCCGGATCCTGCATCGGCAGCGCGGCGAATGCGGCGAACCGATCGGGTCGTTTGCGCACTTCGGCGGCCAGCGCATCGTTGGCCTGTTTCGCAACGGCGATTGCGTTCTTTACGTCGTGGATTGCCTGGATCGCCGGTGCGTTCAGCGACAGAATCATCATCTCGATGCCGTGCTTGTCCATCTCGCCCAGACGAGTCTCCTGGATGTCGAGCAGGCGATGACTCAATTCTTTCCATACGTGTGCGCCGAACACCTGTGAGTCACCGAGCGTCGGCTCGATGGCGAAGTGTTCTTCAAGCGCAATCTTGCCTTGCATGTCGTTTCCTCGGTTGCCGACGCATCATTCAACTAGGATTTCTTTCGTTCAAGGCCATGCGGACTTCGCGTGCAAAAGAGATCAGCGAAGCAGTGAACAGGCCAAGCGCCAGGGTAAAAAGGAGCGCAGCGGCAGGCTCATGTCTTGCGCCAAAATACGCGCTCGCAAACGCAACTATCATGAGAAGGCAGGTCGAGATCCCGCTGCCAACCGCCCAGTAGATTGCCCGGTGAACCAGAATGGCGCGAAAGTGGAGGCTCGACCAAAGGGCATGCGACTGAGCTTTTTGGGCGTCATCCGCCATTGCGTTCATTGCATGTAATCGATCAGCGATGCGGCTCATGTGCGACACCAATACAGACAGAAACGATGCGATTGCACCAAGCAGAAAAGCGGGTGCTGCAGCCTGTGAAATTACCAGCGAAAGCTTGTCTGCCGTGATCAGTTCATTCAACATCGAAAGGTCCTCCCTTTTTTGCGCCTGCCTGCTTATCGGTTAGGCTCGATAAGACGTTCGAAGAACGCGGCATGGCATTGGGGCTTCATTGATTATGAATGGCAAGAGTGAACAGGCAATGGCCTCCCGGTTTGGAGCGTTGGCTCCGCGCCCGTTTGAGAGAGCCATCATAGCCATGACCTCGCATTTGCCGAACAATTGGCTCGGGCTGCGCGTTGCAATCGGTCTGCGAAAGCTTGTGATGAATCCGCACGAAGGCGACTTCGGTTTGGACGTCGAGCGTTGGGGACTGAATCTGCGCCTGTATCCGCGATTTAACGGTTGTGAAAAGAACTTGTTGTTCACACCGCAGATGTACGAAGCCCTCGAACGGACAGAGCTGATTTTGGAAATTGACAAAGCTAAAAAAGCAGGTCGGCCTTTTTGCTTTCTCGACATTGGAGCGAACGTCGGGTTGTTTTCGTTTTTCGTAGCCTCTCTCGCTGGCCCGCGCGCAAAAATTATTGCCATCGAACCTGAGCCAACAAGCTTAAGCCGGATGCGTTTTAACCTGGCGGCGAACCCGCATGTCCCTATTCAAGTTCTCGGCATGGCGCTCGGCGAAACCGCTGGCTATGTCTCACTCGAGGTGGATCGAAGAGATCGAGGTGGCACACGGGCCGTACCATTCGATGAGCACAAACCAGGGGATGCGATCGAGTGTCGGCCGCTGTTGGAGGTCATTAGCCGTGAGCAATTGCAATACATCGATGCTCTCAAGATAGACGTTGAGGGTTCCGAGGACAGAATTGTGGTTCCATTTTTCCTGGGCGCACCTGATGCGCTTTGGCCCAATCTCATTGTTATTGAGGACACCCGGCATTTATGGCGCACCGACCTGCACTCTTTCCTTGCCGAACGCGGCTATCGGGTTAGTTCGCGAAGCAAACTGAACGTGATGTTGCGTCGGACTCGGGAGTAGACGGTCGCTATAGAATTATCCGTTTCTGGCCCTCAGCGGGCTCGAAGATTGCAGTGCAACACGTTCGCGAATGGCCCAAAGGGCAATTCCAAAGATGACGCCAGCGCTAGCACTGGTGTTTCTTTACGGAAGGATAACGGACATGGCGACGAAGCCGGGCACGAGGCCCAAGAACGAATTTGTATTTTTCGACGTGATTTATGAGGACGGCTCACAGCGCTCCAATCGGCGCGTGCCGGCCGAACTGCTCGGCGGCCCAGAGAAAGACGAACCCGCGCGTGGCTTCCTCATCGAACAGGATCGGAAAATCGCCGAGAAATCAGGACGTCCACCACTGCCTATCAAAAGCATTCATCGTGCCGGCGCAAAGAAAAAATAATTGACCGCCGCGTTTTTCTTGCCATCCAATTACTTTTTCATCCGCCACAATTGAAACCCGACATCGGCGATGGATGCCTCAATTACGTCGCGGCTCAGATTATGGGGAGGCGCGGACTCCGGGCGAATAACGCCAATCGCGTGCCAGGGTCGGAATTGCGCCGGCAGCTTATTGCCATCCTGATCGTCCGAGAATGCACGCAAGTCGGGGTTTGCAGCCGATTTGAAAATAAAGATACGCATGGTTCAGTATCGTTCCTTTGTGTAAGAGGAGGTAAGATTAATACACGGCAGAGGGTACTGAAAATGGCGCTGAGTAATTGGGCATTTGCTACGACATTTGTGACCGCGGTCGTCGGCTGTCTGTTGGTCATTCTAGTTGTGTGGTACCGGCGGCCGAAGCAGGACGGTTGACAAATCCGGTGCTACCGGCGGAACGGTTCCAGCTGATCACTAAAGTAAGCGACAGGAGAAAACAGTGGAAATCGCGACATTCCGAACGTGGTTGATCGAGCACGGATGCCGGGTCGACGCTGGTGAGCATCCCCGGGGACACGAAGGCCACGGCGAAATGACAGTACATCGGGAGGGGCGAAGCACCCGGATTCCGCTCAGTGGTCCGCACCAAGCCGTTGATCCTCGGATCGTGCGCCGCGCCTGCGAAGAGCTCGGTCTGGATGTGTCTCAATTGCCGGGTCCCAAGAGCCGCGTTTAGGCGCTGATCAATGTCCACTTTCGTGTCAGGAAGAGCGGACACGGTGACATAGGGTCGCACTACGCGGGTCATGTCCGCTTCTGCACCAACGCGGATAAACAAAATCGCGCCGACCAAAATCTGCTTCTGATGAATAACCAAACGCGGTTTCGCATCGCACCAAACGGAGAACGAGCGTCGCAAAATATACGAGATCGTGATTAGACACTTGCGGAGCGTCCGATACGCTCGACTCATCAAAGGAGCAGTCGGAGAGGACTAGCACTATGTCGCGACCTCAGGTCTTCGACCCAACAAAGCCGCCAGTTGGTCAGCGACGATGCCCGAAGTGCGGACTGCCAATGTTTGTGTCGCAGACCGCGTCGGCCGAGAGGACGCACGAGGACCAACGCACATTCGAGTGCGTGCAGTGCGCCTACGCCGAGACCGGCTTCGTCCAATTCAGCTGAACGTCGAACTCAATTCGCTAGCCGGGCGGCCATTGGCGGACTTTGCGGACGGCCGGTCCTTAAGCGTGGATGATTTCGGTAGTGTGCTCCTGCGTATCAACAACCGTAACTACCACGACTGGATAAGCCTTCTTAATTTTAGCTCCGGCAATTACTGCCGGTTCTTTGCTGTTGAACGAACGTTTTATTTGTGCGTCCACTCTTAAGAGGTAGCGCTCTTCAATAGGTCTAGCCTGACCCTTTGGCCTGGCTGACTCATCCCGATCTGGCCGATCCGGCCGTTTCAACGTAGGTCGTGAAAGCATTGCTGCCCGACTTTCCGGAGCGTCAATACTTTCCGAAGAGTTATTTGGTCCGCCGACCATTAGCTATTAGACGCCGGTTTGGCCGGCGCTGCAATGCAGGCAGCCACGCGCGCCAATCAATGTCCGCTTTCGGAGGTAAAGCGGACATGCCATTTTGCACCGCAAAGCTTTTAAGGGTAAAGCCGATATAATAAGGCTCAGCGCAAGATAGTCACACCGTCTTACTGGCGTGACAGCCTCGCTGCTCACTTCGGATCGAGTCCTCGATCAGGCGACACACGATCTGCTTGCTCGTCTTTCTCCCAGACAAATCGAATGACGGCGTAGGTAATGATGCCTACGAGCGGCGGAATGATCAGTATCGTCAGGAGCTGACCCATGACGGTGTGCTCCCATGTGAGATTAAACCGTTTAAAAAGTCGCCCGCAGTCAATAAGATGTGATAATATCTAACGGGGCTGAGGGCTTCCAACTAGGGAGTCCAGAAATGTGTGACTTTAGCCTCCAAAGTGTACGTTCGCGACCGGCCAAGGTCGGCGACAAATTGGTGACCCGTGACTTCGGTACTGGAACGCGCGGCTTCGCCGCCATCGACGATTCCGAACTGGCAGTTTGTCTGATGCCAGGGACGGAATTGGCGTTCACCGAAGAAGTTGCCACCCTTCCGTATGGGTTACTTGGGTGGCGGAAGAAGACAGTCGGCCACCGGACTGCAATCTTTCGACAACTCAACAAAGACAAGTTGACCGCACATCACGACGCACTCGAATTTCCGGATGGACGGACCGAGTTGCTCACGCTCTTGTGCGAGGGCCAGATAGCAACTGTGCTTCAACTGCCTGCACAGCCAGCGAGCGCGGCCGAAGCAGAGGCCCAGTCGCGGGTCGCTTACGTGGGCTGAACCTCAGAAAATCCTATTTGGTTCTATGTAGGCTGCCGCAACTGTGGGCAGCCTACTTTTTTCCGCTTACCCAAAGTGTTTCGCCTGCCATTTTCGGACTGGGCCTGCGTAAACCTGTGCCATGCGCGGGTCTCCTAACCATCAGGAAAACACCACGCCATTAACACCCGGGAGAGCCCGTAAAAATTCAGATGATGCCCATACCCCTTTTCCTGCGCATGATCGAGCCGCTACGATGCTTTTGTCTTGCGGGGGAGATAATGAGGCGGCGCGAT
>Ga0187775_10000248_pt1 | contig 13185 bp, 14 predicted proteins | sample 0216_BV02_MP12_1_FD_132441 | JGI IMG/M metagenome (GOLD analysis project Ga0187775, IMG submission 132441) | Tropical peat soil microbial communities from peatlands in Department of Meta, Colombia - 0216_BV02_MP12_10_MG | ecosystem: Environmental > Terrestrial > Soil > Wetlands > Peat | place... | reverse complement strand
TTGGCAGCCAGGTCCTCATGCGCGATCTCCAGCCCGGTATCGACGACCGCGACGGGGATGCCGCTGCCCGAGAATCCCTGGGCGAACACCGGGTCGACGTCGATGTCCATCCCGGCGGTCCCGCCGATGTCGGCGAACGCCGTCTGGCCGGTATTCTTCAGGTGCCATTGCTGCGCGGCGAGCGGATCGGAGGCGGCGCCCACCGAGAAGCCGGTCACGCACGCGATGTTCACCGTTGTGACGTTGGCCGACACCGTGCCGCTGCCGTTCGTCACCGTGCAAGTCTGGACCAGCCCTACCGGCTGCGTGAACACGAGGACGTTGTAGGAGGCGCCGGCGGCGAGCGGTGTCGCGAAGGCGAAGCTCCCGTTAGCCGCCACCGGCAGGATGCTCCCCGAGTTGAACAGGGCAAGCCCGGTTCCCGCGAGCCCGGTCACGGTTCCGCCGAGAGTGAAGGTCGGAACCAGCGGCGCCGGTGCAGCCGCGGTCTTGTACGAGACCTGCTCGCTGGAATTGCAGCCGCCGATGCAGGCTCCGAGCAGGATGACGGGGGCAAGCAGCCGGTGTCGCGTAACGCACTCCCGGTGAGAGGTCGATCTCGTGGCCGGCAGTGTACCCGATGCGCCGCGCGCCACGAGCGGCAGACAGGCGCCGGAAGCGGAATACTCCCGCGGCGTCGCGCTCTGTCAGGTGACGGCAAGCTTTCCCGGCAAGTGGATGTCGTGTCTCCCCGACTTGCCCGTGCGCTGCTACAGCGTCATCACCCAGCCGAACCGCCGCGAGTCGCCCGTGCCCGGCCCCGCAACCAGGGTGAGCAGCGGCTCCAGGTCCTTGCGCCCCGGAGAGATCTGGGCCTCGCCGCTCATCTGCACCTCGCGCGGCTGCGCGGCCTTCCACTCGCCGTTGCCGTTCACGCGCAGGTCCCCGCGCAGCGTCGCGAGCCGCAGGTCGGCGCGGTCGCCCCTGCCGTTTATCTGCAGCCGGTAGTCGCCGATGCGCGCGATGCCGCTCATGCCCGCCCCGACCCATTCCATGCTGGCCGAGCCGCGCACACTGGCGGGCGCGATCTCGAGCGAGTCGGTGACGACGCGCACGCTTCCCTCGGGCTTCACCAGGGCCGCCACGGGGACGGCCGGCTCGACAAGCGCCGCCGGCATGCTCGCGTCCACCTTCTCGAGGCGCACGCTGCCGAAGCCCAGGCTCAGCGTTCCCCGCAGGCTTGCGCCCGGGGCGTCGCCGGTCAGCGCCATGCTGAGGCGCCCGGAGAACAGCAAAACCGGGTTGCAGCGCCACTCGATGTCGGCGATGCCGCGATAGCTCCCGCCCGAGCGCACCGCGAGGGCGCCCCGGCCCCTCCACAGGGTGCCCTTCGCATCGCCGATCGCCACCGCGCCCCCGCTCGCGCGCTCCAGCGCGTAGCCGAGCCAGGCCGCGGGCAGGGTCGCGGCGAGAAAAACGAGGTACGCCGCAACCCCGAGAACGGCGAAGCGGACGAGGGTTCTTCGCAGCTCCTCGGTCATGCACCCTGCCCCTGCAGGAGCAGGCTCGCGTTCACGGTTCCCGCCTTGGGATTTCTTTCGAAGGTCGCGGTCTCGGCGCGCAAGCCCTGCTGCTGCAGCTCGACCAGCAGCGACATCAGCGCGGGAAACGGAGCGGCTTCGATCTGCACGCGCACGCGCGGGCCGTCCGCGTCGACGCGCTTCACCGCATCGCGCAGGCCGTTGCGCGCCGCCGCCTCCTGGAAAGCGGAACCCGCGTCCGCCGGAGGCTCGCCGCGCGGGGCGCCGCGCAGGCTCTCGACCAGCGCGGCCTGAGACTGGACCTGCGCGAGCTGCGACTGGACCAGCGCCAAGCGCGTCTTCGACCGCGCGAGGCCTCCCTCGACGGGCAGCCAGATCAGGAGATAGAAGAACAACACCCCGAGAAACGCCGCGAGCGCGGACAGGGCCCGGCGCTCGCGCGCTCCGAGCGCGTTCCACCGGCTCTTCCACGGCTCCAGCTGCCGCCTGATGGGCTCGATCCAGGCGGGATTCAGGGCTTTCACGTCGCCCCTCCCTTCGCAGCCCGCAGCTGCAGCCGCGCCTCGCCCCCCGCGCGGGTGACCGTGACGTCGAGCGAGCGGGCACGCAGCGCCCGCGCCATGGTCTCGGCGTCCGCCGGCGTCGCAGCCATGCGGACGGTCAGCGTCTTGTCTCCGTACTCGATGGCCTGCACGCGCAGCCGCGCCTGGCGCTCGAACGCGGGCGCGGCTCGCGCGAGCAGGTAGAGCATGTCTCCGGGAGAAGCGGCACCGCTCTTCGCGCCCAGATCCTCGAGGCCGCGGCGCATCTGCTCCGCCGGATCGACGATCACGCGCGTGTCGGGAAAGCTCTTCATGAGCTGCGCGCGCATCTGCTCGTCCGCGGCGCGCACGCGGTACGCCGTGCGCGCCCAGTCGACCGCGTCGAGCAGGAGCGTAAGCACCAGCCAGGCTGCCAGCAGCCCCGCCGCCGGCAGATACGCGCGCCGCAGCGCCGCCTTGCGCCCGCCGCGCTGCGCGTAGCGCTGCTGGAGCAGGTCGAGCGGCGCGGCCGGGACCGCGGCCCGCCCTGCGGAGAGCGGTTCGAGCGGCAGCCCCAGCGCCGTGCGCCAGGTACCGGCATCAAATTCCCCCGGCGGTTCGACGACCAGGATGCGTTCCGGCGCCCTGGCTTCGGCTCGCGCTTCCGCGAGCGCCGTGTGGAGCCAGCTCGGAGGCTGGAGCTCGCGCGGCCCGCCGAGCCCCGCGTGCAGACCGCAGCGCAGCACCATCTCCCCATCGCAGAACGCGAGCGTCCAGGCGCGCTCGGCGAGCGGCAGCGACAGCGTCACAGGGGCGAGCCGCGCCGGCGCGAGGCCGGCGGCGGCGAGCGCCGTGAGCCAGCCTTCCATGCGCTCGCGCCGCGTCACGGCCACCGCGAGCGAGCCGTCGGGCTCCTGCGCGAAGGCGAAGTGCAGCTTCTCGGGTGCGTCGACCAGCTGCTCCTCGAGCGCGAACGGCAGCGCCTGCGCGATCTTGGCGGGCGATCGGGTCGGCAGGCGAGCCCGCAGCAGAAGCGTTTCCGCGGCCGGCGTCCACACAAGGATATCGTCGGCCGAGGCGAGCCCCTCGAGTCCGCGTTGGCTGCCTTGCCGCACCGCCCCGCCCGCCTCGGTGCGGCGCCAGCGCAGCTCGGAGTCCTGCGCGGGCCAGTCGGACGGGAGCCATAGCTCGAGCCGGTCCCCGCCCCTGGCGCGCAGGGGCCCGGCCATGTCCAGCCAGCGCAGGCCGCCCAGGCTCGGCGTCTTCCAGCGCAGGCTATTTAAGCGGGGGAGTTTCATCATTTGCACTCGAGTCGCTCGAGGACGATGCCGCCACAGCGTCGATCAGCGGCTCGGGCTTGAACCAGATCCAGTTCGTGACGTTGCCCGCGCGCTGCATCAGCGCCACGGTGCGGCGCTGGTAGCGCCCGATCGAGGTGTCGAGTGTGATGAGGAAGAAGTCGGTCTTGACGCTTCCCATGCCGGCGGGAAGCTGCACCGACGCGGGCAGCTGCTGGGCCAGCTCGCTGACGTTGTTCATCGGCTTGGAGGTGCGGTTCTCTACAACGCGGTCGGCCCACGCGAGGTCCTGACCGGCAAACGCCGCGAGCACCACCGACGACGCGGTATTGACATTGATCGTCGTGCGGATGCCCGCAGGCAGAACCGTGACATAAGGTAATAGGGTCCGCACCGTCTTCTCGTCGAACCCGTGGATCATGCGCAGCTCGTCGACGCTCGTCATCGGCTGGTTGGGCGCGCGGTAGGGCGTCTTGAGCGTGAGATAGTCGACATCCTCCGCACCGCCCGGCGAGGTCACGTTGCCATCCGGGTCCATCCAGTCGACGACCGCGTTCGAAAGCAGCGGGTCGAGCTTGAGCACGGCGAGCAGCCGCTGGAAGACCAAGAGGTCGGGCGCGCTCACCTGGTTGTTTATCACCAGGTTGTTCAGGTTGAAGCGCCCCTGGGCGTCTTCGACCGCGACGTGAATCGCCCCGCCGTCGACGGGCAGGGTCGGCAGCCCCTGCGCCCAGGCCTCGCCCAGGTGGTCGGTCGAGTTCTGCGAGGCATCCTCGAGCAGGGCCACGCTCGCCCAGTGCAGCGCGCCGCGGCGGAGCAGGTCGGTCGCGTCGCGCTCGCCGACGTTCTCCATCTGCCTGAACCAGATCTGGTGAGCGAACGCAATCTTCACTGCGACGGCGGCCGCAATGGCCACGATCGCCACTGCGGTGATGAGCGCGACGCCGCGCTGGGCCCGGATTCTCATCGGTTCACCAGGAAGAGCCGCTTGAAGCTGCCGACGTTCTTGACGGCGAGCGTCACCTCGATCGCGGGCGGCGGCGTGTTGGGATTCACGCCTCCGGCCGGCCAGGTGTTCACCGTGTTGCCCTTGTTGTCGGCGAAGCGCACCTCGAAGGTGTCCACGTCCTCGAGCAGGGGCGACTCGAGCGGCTTGGTCGTCGGAGCGCGGTCCAGCACCGGCCAGGTGATGCGGTACAGCTTCCCGTCCTTGAGCCGCCAGGCCACGCGGCGCAGGTCAGACTCGGCCGTGCCGCCGTACTTCAGCTCCCCGCCGCGGGTGAGCTCGAGGCCGGGCTCGGCAAGCGCCCGCGAGTCGTAAGGCCGCCCCACGAATGCGGGGAGCAGCGCGACGCCCGCCTCGTCGCGCACCGGACGTTGGCGCGCGTGCGCGACGTCGTCCGAAATCCGCATGAACACCTGCCCGAGCTGCTGCCACACCCTCTGCTGCTCGTTCAGCCGCGCGCGCCCGTCGAGCAGGCGGGTCAATCCCGAGTACGCGAGCACCGAGAAGATCCCGAAGATGAGGAGAGCGACCAGCAGCTCGATCAGCGTAAAGCCGCGCGGTCCCCGCTCGAGCGTCCTCATCGGGTGGCGTCTCCCTGGGGCGGAGGTGTGTTCCCCATCTGCGACAGGTCTCCCGTCTGCGACGCGGTCGTGCTGGTCACCGAGGCGGCGGTCTGCTCGACGAAGCCGGTGAGGCTGACGAGCGGGACATTGCCCCCCGGGAGCACGACGCCCACGACGACGCGCCGCAGCTTCGCAACCGGGGTCACGCCAGTCTCCTAAATACACTGGAACTTGCGCCCGCCCATGGTGGCGTCGCCCTCTTTGGTGTCGAGGACGGGCCACTCGTTCTTCAGCTCGATCTCGGCGAGCCTGTCCTCGGCGACCCAGCGCGCAAGCGTCCGTTCGCGCAGCGAGGCGGTGGTATCGACCGCGTTGCCCAGCGCGTGCGCCGTCGCAGTGAGCGCGATCGCGAGCACGGCGAGCGCCACCAGGATCTCCACCAGGGTGAATCCCGCGCTCGCGCGGCGGCTCACGAGCCCGCCTCCGTGCGTATGCTCCCGTCGGGGCTGCCGACCACTCGCCAGCGAGCGCCGCCGCCCGCGAGAACGATGCGGAACGAGGGCAGCTCACCGCTAGGCAGCAGCACGACTCCCTGCGGCTGCGACGCGTCCGCCGGCGCGGCGCCTTCGACCTGGAGCGACTCGATCGCGACGCCGGGCGGCAGCTGCCGTGGACGCAGGATCTCGTCGTCCTTCGTGATCTTCAGCCTCCCGTCGCGCTCCAGCCGCAGGAAGCGGTACGATTCTCGCCCGGCGCCGAAGGCGAACACCCGTCCCTGGAGAACCGCCTCGTCGCGCGCGGCCTGGAGGAGCAGCGCGAGGCGCTCGCTCTCGTCGCGCACCGCCTCGCCGGGGCTGCGCATCAGCCGCACGCCGGCGAGCGCGACGATGATCGCGATGATCGTGATCACCACGAGCAGCTCGATCAGCGTGAAGCCGCGCGCCGGTCGCATCACTGCCACGAGCCGATGTCCGCGGCGTAGCCCTCGCCGCCGGGCTGGCCGTCGGAGCCCAGGGAGAACACGTCGACTTCTCCGCGGATCCCGGGGTTGAGGTACTGGTAGTCGTGGATCCAGGGATCTTTTGGCAACTTCTCGAGATAGCCTCCGGGCTTCCAGTTGCGCGGTATGTCGCCGCGGTCCGGCTTCGTGACGAGCGCCTGCAGCCCCTGCTCGTTGCTGGGATATACGCCGTTGTCGAGCTTGTAGAGCTTGAGCGCTCCCACGATCGCGTTGACGTCTGCGCGCGCCGCGACGGCCCGCGCCTGGTCGGGGCGATCCATGATCCGCGGCACGATCAGCGCCGCCATGATGCCCAGGATGGTGATGACGACGAGAATCTCGATCAGCGTGAAGCCGCTCGGGCGGCGAAGGGCAGGTCTTGGCATGGCGGCTCCAGAATGTTCCATAGGCGCCTATCGTACCAGCGTGTTCATGTCGAAGATCGGCAGCAGGATCGCGATGACGATGAACAGCACGATCAGACCCATGAGGATGATCAGCATCGGCTCCAGCAGCGCCGTCAGCCTCTTGACCCAGTTCTCCAGCTCGCGCGACTGGGCCTCCGCGGCGCGCGCGAGCATGGTGTCGAGCCGGCCCGTCGCCTCGCCGCTGGCGATAAGGTGGATGACGAGCGGCGGGAACAGCTTCGCCGCGCCCAGCGATGACGATAGCGCCGCGCCCTCGCGCACGCGCCGCACGGCCTCCTCCACGGCGCCCTTCATGGGCAGGTTCGTGACCACCGCGGCGGCCGACTGCAGGGAAGAAAGCAGGGGCACGCCCGCGGCCGTGAGGATCCCCAGCGTGTCGGCGAATCGCGCGGCATTCACGCCGCGGATCAGGCGTCCCGCGAGCGGAAGCCTCAGCAGCAGCCGGTGCCAGCTCGCCCGGCGGCCTTCGTCCCGAAGCAGCAGCCGCGCGACGACGACGGCGGCGACGAGCGCGATGAGGGTGAGGAGGCCGCTCGCGCGCGCGAAATCGCTGATCGCCATGAGGATGCGCGTGGCCATTGGCAGGGCCTGGCCGAGGTTGCTGAACACGCGCGTGACCTGGGGCACGACGTAGACCAGCAGCCCGCTGACCACGGCGATCGCGAAGACCGTCAAAACCGCCGGATAGAGGAACGCGATCATCATGCTGTTGCGAAGGCTCTCGCGGCTCTCGGTGAAGTCGGCGAGCCTCTCGAGGACGTCCCCGAGCTTGCCCGAGTGCTCGCCCGCCTCGATCATGGCGCGGTAGATCTGCGGGAACGCCGAAGGGAACGCCGCCAGGCCGCGCGAGAGCGACTGCCCCTCGAGAATTCGCGCCCGGACCGCGGCGAGCAGCCTGCGGGCGCCCGCCGACTCGGTCTGCTCGATCAGGACGTTCAGGCACTCCTCGATCGTGAGCCCGGCGCGCTCGAGGGTGGCGAACTGCCGTGTGATCAGCGCGAGGTCGCCGCGCGACAGCCCCGGGCGCGAGAAGCGCTCGCGCAGCCCCGCGTGCTCGGCTCCGGCGCGGATCGACTCCACCGCAAGCGGCGCGAGGCCCCGCTCGCGCAGCAGCGTCCGCGCGTGGCGCTCAGTGTCGGCCTCGATTACACCGTGTTTCTCGCGTCCGCCGGGGTCCAGCGCGCTGTACTCGAAGCCCGACATCGGTATCCGCGCGAACTACTCGCGGCTCACGCGCAGCACTTCCTCGAGGCTGGTTTCGCCGGCCTGCACCCAGCGCATTCCATCCTCCCGCAGGCCTTTCATGCCCTGCGCGCGCGCGTGATCGCGCAGGTCCGCTTCCGCGGCGCGATCGTGGATCAGCCGCCGCGACTCGTCGTCGATCAGCAGCAGCTCGAAGATGCCGCTGCGCCCCTGGTAGCCCGTGAACGCGCACGCCTCGCACCCGGGCGCGGTGTAGAGAAGGTGCGGGGCGCCCCTGCTCTTGCCTTTCCCGTTGCCGTTGCCGAGCAGCGCGAGCTCGGCGGCGTCGGCCTCGTGGGGGCGCCGGCACGCCGGGCACAGCCGGCGCACCAGGCGCTGCGCGAGCACCCCGAGCAGGCTGGAGGCGACCAGGAAGGGCTCGATCCCCATGTCGACCAGCCGCACGACGGCGCCGGCCGCGTCGTTGGTGTGCAGCGTCGCGAGCACGAGGTGCCCGGTCAGGCTCGCCTGAACCGCGATCTGCGCGGTCTCGAGGTCGCGGATCTCGCCGATCATCACCACGTCCGGGTCCTGGCGCAGGATGGCGCGCAGAGCGCGCGCGAACGTGAGATCGATGCGCGGGTTGACCTGCGTCTGCCCGACCCCGTCGAGGTCGTACTCGATCGGGTCCTCGACCGTGACGATATTGGTGTGCTTCGCGTCGAGCTGCGAGAGCGCGGCGTAGAGCGTGGTGGTCTTGCCCGAGCCGGTCGGCCCCGTCACGAGGATGATCCCGTGCGGCTGCCGCACCAGGTCCTTGAGGGTGGTGAGCGTCGCGTCCGACATGCCCAGCCCCGTGAGGTCGAGCCTGCCCGCCTGCTTGTCGAGCAGGCGCAGCACCACGCGCTCGCCGTGCGCGGTCGGCAGGATGGAGACGCGCACGTCGACCGAGCGCCCCGCCAGGCGCAACGCGATGCGGCCGTCCTGGGGCTGGCGCTTCTCGGCGATGTCCAGCCGCGCCATGATCTTGATGCGCGACACGATCACACCGTGCGCCGCCTGCGGCGGCTCGAGCACGTCGCGCAGCATCCCGTCCCTGCGGAAGCGCACCACCGACCTGCGGTCGAAGGCCTCGATGTGGATGTCGGAAGCGTTCTCGCGCACCGCCTGCGAGAAGAGCGCGTTGATCAGCCGTACGATGGGCGCGTCGTCCTCGCTCTCGAGGAGGTCCGCGACCTTGGGGAGGTTCTCGGCGAGCGCGGCGAGATCGGGGCTGGCGTCGAGGTCGGTCACGATGTCGGCGGCCTGCGAGGTGCCGCGCTCGTACGCGCGGGCAAGCGCGGCGTCGAAGGCCTCCTTGGCGAGCTCGCGCAACGCGAGCGGGCCGCCCAGCGCCCGCTGCACTTCGGCGAGCACGCTCGCCTTCACGCCGGGCCGCACCCACAACTCGATGCCCTCGTCGAGCTGCCTCGCGCTGATCACGCCGTGGCGCTTCGCGAAGGCGTAGGGCAGCCGCTCGACGCAGCGTGCGTCGGGCGAGAGGGCGTTCGAGGACATGTCCATGCTATGGCTTCCCCGGCGCAGGCTGCGGCGCGGGGACGGATTGCGGCAGCGCCGAAGGAGCCGGCGCGGGCGCCACAGGCGGCGGAGGGGGCGGCGCCGGCTCCAGGCGGTCGTAGATGCTCTCCCGCTCCTGACCCTCGCCGCGGGTGTAGCCGCGCAGGTACTCGTAGCGGTCCACGGTCACTCGGTACGCGTCCTCGGGGGCGCGGATGATCACCGGCCGCAGGAAGATCATCAGGTTGGTACGCTTCTTCTCCATGCTCTTGAAGCGGAACAGCGCGCCAAGAATCGGGATCTCGCTCAGCAGCGGCACCCCCTGCGTGGTCTCGTTCAGCGTGTTCTGGATCAGGCCACCGAGAACGATGGTCGACCCGTCGTCGACCACCACCTTGGTCTCGATCGAGCGCTTGTTGGTGATCAGGTCCGACGCCCCTGTGAGCAAGGAGGGAGCGATGTCCGACACTTCCTGGTAGATCTCGAGCCGCACGGTTGAGCCTTCCGAGATCTGCGGCTTGATGCGCAGCGTGAGCCCGACGTCCTTGCGCTCGATAGTCTGGAAGGGGTTGACCGCCCCGGTCGCAGGGGTCGCGACGGTGGCCGTCGTGGTGAAGCTGCCCGTCACGAAGGGCACGTTCTGGCCGACGACGATCTTCGCCTGGTAATTGTCGAGCGTGAGCAGGTTGGGCGTCGACAGGATGTTGCCGAGCTGGTTCGAGGTGACCGCGCGCGCCAGAGCGCCCAGGCTCTGCACCGTCGTCCCGTTCGGCAGCGTGATCGACTTGCCGAGCACCGCCACCGTCAGTCCGTTCGCGGCCGCCGCCGCGGTGGTCGGGCTCGCGACCGCCGCCGCAAGGCTGGGAGCGGCGCCGAGGAAATTGGTGAACCCACCCACCGAGGACTGGCCGACGCCGGTGACGCCCGCCCACTGGAAGCCGAGCTCGTCGGTGCGGTCCGCGTTCATCTCGGCGATCAGCGCCTCGACGTAGACCTGGGCGCGGCGGATGTCGAGCTGCTCGATCACCGTGCGCAGGTTGTTGTAAACCGCGTCCGAAGCGTTGATGATGATCGAGTTCGTGGCTTCGTCCGCCTGGATGAGCGACGGGGCGGCGCCGGGCGTCCCGCCGGGGCGCGCGGCGACGGGAGACGCCGCGGGCGCCCCGGGCTGCCCGGCGGCGACTGCCTGCAGCATCCCGCGCAGCACTTCGACGAGCTTCGTCGCCTCCGCGTGCCTGAGATAGATCACCCGCGTGCTCCCCGTTGCCCTCGCGGGCACGTCGAGCTTCGCGATCAGGCTGCGCAGCTGGTCGATGCGACCCGGATTGTCGGAGCGCACCAGGATGCTGTTGGTGCGCGTGTCCGCGACCACCGAGAAGCGGTCACCGCCCGCGGCGATCTGCGAGGGCGGCACTCCGGGGACGCCGGGCGTCGTCACCCCGGTGCCCGACAGACGGATCACCATTTCCGCAAGATCGACCGCCGAGGCGTGCTGCACCGGAACAACGGTGACGTCGGTGCTCGTCGGCAGATCCACCTTCTCGACGATGCGCATGAGGCGCCGCACGTTGTCGGCGTAGTCGGTGATGATGAGCGCGTTCGCGGGCTCGTATACGGACAGCTGGCTGGTCGGGGACATCAGCGGGCGCAGCACCGTCTGGAGCTGCGCCACCGCGACATGCTGCCCGACGATGACCTGGGTCACGACCTGCTCGCCCCCGCGCGGGGGTCCGGGCTGCTCGTTCACCGGGGCCGCCGCCTTGGCCTCGGCTACCGGAACGATGCGCACCGAGTCGCCGGGACCCTCGACGGCGGTGAAGCCCTGGGCCTTGAGCGCCGAGAGGAATACCTGATACGCCGCGGCCACCGGCATGGCGCGCGCCGAGACGATCGTCACCTGGCCGCGAACGCGCGGATCGATCAGCATGTTGCGGCCGGTCATCTGCGACATGGCCTTGACCACAGCCTGCAGGTCGGCCTGCTGGAAGTTGAGCAGAACTTCGCCCGGGCGCGGCGCGGCGGCGACGCCGGCCTGTCCGCGCGCGCCCGGCGGAGCGGCACGCGGCTGCGGCGGCACCGGAAGCTGGGGAGTCCCCGTCACCGGCGCGGGCTGCTCGGGCTGGGCCTGATCGGGCGGGACATCCTGTCCCTGCACCGGTCCTTGCGCCGCGGCGAGCGGCGCAGCGAGCGCAAGCATCCCAGCGAGGGCTCGCGCGGCGATCGAATGGTTGTTTGTCATGAAAGTCGTGGAGTCCCGTGCTGCGCTCTAGCGCATGTCGTAGTAAAGGGTCTCGTTCCTTCCCTGGCGCTGCACCTCCACCAGGACGCGCTGCGCGCTGCCGAACTGCTGGTAGAGCTTCATCACGTCTTCCATGCTGGTGAGCGCCTGCCCGTTGACGTTGCGGATGACATCCCCCGGGCGCAGGCCCAGCTTCTCATACAGGCTGCCCGGCTGGATCTGGCGCACGAGGAAGCCGCCGTCCGCGTTGGGGACGATGAGCGCCTGGCTCAGGAACTCGGGCTTGCCGAGCTGCTGCTGCAGCTGCCTTCGGTCGATCATCTGCCCGCCGCTCGGGCCCGGCTGCACGATGGGCGGGAGAAGGGCGGGCTGGACGACCAATCCGGCCACCTTGTCGGTGTCCTTGAGCAGAACGGCTTCGCGCGCGCCGTTGCGCAGGATCACGATGCGGTCCTTCTCTACGGCGTCGAGGCGCACGCCGGGCGTCAGCTCCTCGCCCGCACAGTAGGCGGACTCGGGCTGCCCCTGCACGACCAGCAGGGCGCATCCGCCCCCGGGCTGGACCGCGACGCCGGTCAGCGTAATGTTGAGGTTGCTCGGCACGAGGCTGGCTTCCTCGACGCCTTTCGCGGGCGCGGGCCCGAACAGCTGCGAGCGCGCCAGCGCACTCAAGTCCACGGACTCGATCTCGCTCCGCGCGACCGCGGGAGAAGCCGGCTGCAGGAGGCGCCAGGTGCCCTGCGCCAGCGCGAAGCACAGCCACAGCAGCGCGGCGACCGCCGCCGCCGCCGGCAGGGCGCGGTGCGTCAACACGGCTTGAACCTGCCCTGCCGAGGGCATGAAGCGATGCGCGACAGACACGGCTGCTGACATGGGTCCCACCCGCAAACTTGATGAAGCAGTGCCGGTTTTCCCTATAAACTCTTCATCTTACACGAGAAGAAGCAAACTCCGTCATCGCGGCTCTCCGGTGCCATAATCGGGCGGCTCCCACCGACACGAGGCCACTATGATCACCCCGCAGTCCGCGCGCATGCTTACGCGCTACAACAGCTGGGCAGACCAGCTCATTTTCGACGCCGTGGCGGCCCTGCCCGAGGGCGAGGCGACCAAGCCGCGGCCATCGCTCTTCAAGAACATGGTCCATACGCTCAATCACATCTACGTCATCGACCTCATCTGGCAGGCGCACCTCGAGGGGCGCGACCACGGTTTCACCGCGCGCAACACCCCGGGGCACCCGCCTGTGGAAGAGCTGCGAGGCAAGCAACAGGCGATCGACGACTGGTATATCGCCTGGTTCGACGCCCAGTCCGAGGCGGCGCTCGCCCAGCCCGTGCATTTCACTCTCGTCGGCGGCAACCGTGGGGTGATGACGCGCGGCGAGATCCTCCTGCACGTCGTGAACCACACCACCTACCACCGCGGCTTCGTCGCCGACCTCATGTACCAGGTGCCGGGCGCCCGTCCGCCGACGACCGATCTTCCGGTCTACCTCAGGGAAACCGCCGCGGCGCCGGCATGAGTTCTCCTCTAGATCGATGCGTTCGGCGATTTCGTGTTGTCGACGGCCGGCCAGCGCTGCGACGCCTGCGGCAGCGGGGTTTCCTTTCCGCTCAGGCGCTCGATCGCGATCGCGTACAGCGTGATCTGGTCGATGCGCGGATAGAAGCCCTTGGGGCGTTCGCTCCAGTTCCCTTTCGCGTATTTGGCCATCAGCGCGTTAAAGAAACGTTGCCGCGCGGATAGCTCCTCGACCACCCGTATCCGGCCGAAGGCGACCACGCTCGCGTAGGCCACGCTCGAGTCGCACTCGAAGCGGCCGTAGGGGAAGATCTCGCCCGGCTCGTCCACCTCGAAGCACACGCGCG
>Ga0187775_10000245_pt1 | contig 13198 bp, 10 predicted proteins | sample 0216_BV02_MP12_1_FD_132441 | JGI IMG/M metagenome (GOLD analysis project Ga0187775, IMG submission 132441) | Tropical peat soil microbial communities from peatlands in Department of Meta, Colombia - 0216_BV02_MP12_10_MG | ecosystem: Environmental > Terrestrial > Soil > Wetlands > Peat | place... | reverse complement strand
CGTGCCCGCGGGCTCGCCACGGGCGGTTCACTGCGCAACGCGATCCTGGTCGACGAGCAGCGCGTCGTGAACGACGAAGGGCTGCGTTTCCCTGACGAATTCGTGCGCCACAAACTTCTCGACTGCGTGGGCGATCTGTCGCTCCTCGGCGTACCGGTAATTGGCCACCTCATCGCCTATAAGCCGGGGCACCGGCTGTTCCACCGTTTGCTGGCCGCGCTCGATGCGGCCGCCGATGCCGCCGACCTCATCGTGCCGCGCGCCGACGGCCGGCACAACGAATCCTTGTCCCACGAGAGCGACCTGCCTGTCCGCGGCGCCAGCCTGTCAATGCCACACCGAGGAGACAAATCATGACGACCGCGTCGGGTGCCGATACCGCACCGTCCGTCCGCCAGCACACCGTGGCGCGATCGGCGCCGTGGCATGGCGAACGGCGTCGGCGCCGGGACGACGTGCTCGTGGTGCATCCGGCCGAGGCCGATACCGGCGTTCGCTTCGTGATTCACGGCGCGGCCCGGGATACGCGCACGATCGAGGCCCGCTGGGACGCCGTGGTCGATACCCGCGGCGAGATCGCCCTGGGCAATACCCACGGCGTGACGCTGCGTGGCGCGCTCCCGCTGCTGGCGGCATTGCGCGTCGCCGGCGTCGACAATGCGGTGGTGGAAGTGTCCGGTACCAGAATCCCAACGGACGCCGGAAATTTCGACTTTTATCTCGGCATGCTGGCCAACGTTGGTGTTCAGGCCCAGACCCGGGCGCGCCGGCTGCTGTGCGTCGTCGACACAGTCGAGGTCCGAGATCGCCTGGGGTTCGTTGCGCTATCGCCGGCCGCCGAGTTCGCTGCCCGCGTCGACATGACGAGGATCCGGCCTGACGGGCGCACTGACACGGCGCGTATGACATTTCTGAGCGATTTCACCGAGCCTCACGCCGGCGTCAGCGCGACTTCCTGCGGGTCACACGAACCGAAGCTCATCCAGGCCGGGGACGCGGGTGTATCGCGGCCACTTCGGGAAATCAGCACATTGCCGGAGGTGCTGAAGGCCACGGTGGTCGAGATGATCGGACACCTGACGCTCGCGGGGCCGCCGGTGGCGGGTTATGTACACAGTCACGGTACGAGCCCTGCGCTCTACCACGCGCTGCTCCACGCCATCATGGAGCGCGGCGCGGTCTCGCTCACGACAGTTGATGCGCATCGCGCCTGACGCAATTCGATCTCCCGGCACCGCGCTCAAGTTAACCGTCCACCCGCGCCCTGCCGCGAGTGGGCAACGCGAACGGTCGCAGGAGCTGATCGGCTCGATACGGCGTAAAGACCTTTCCGCAACGGGCCGAACGTGTGCGCGGATCGCGATTCATGGAGCCGGCGCAAACCCCGGCCGCGGCCAAAAGAAAGGAGACGCTGCGCAGAGCGATGGCGGCGAGCAGGGTCTGTTCCGTGAGCGGCTTGCGGAGGTAGGCCGCCGCCCCCTGTTGCAGCGCGCGCTCGCGCAAGGCGATGTCGTCGCAGGCGCTGATGAAAATAATCGGCACCGGCACGCGCCGTGCCTGCAGTACCGCCGGCACGTCCAGGCCGCTGAGCGCGGGCATGTGCACGTCCAGCACCACACAGTCCACGGCCCCGGCGCAGGCGGATTGGCGGAATCTGGCGCCGGCGGGGAACGCTTCCACTTCATAGCCGTTGGCGCGCAGCAGGCGCGCCAACGCCTTGCACAGGAACACGTCGTCGACTACCGCCGCAAACAAATGGGATGGTGTCATCGGAACGCTCGGATTGGAACCCGAAGCGTACTGCGGCGGCGCGGAAAGAAGATATGGGACCTTACTCCAATACCAGCCGGTCGATGGAAAGGATTCGCGAGGCAGATCAATTTGACGCCGGCGACAGGCCGAGCGCGGTGCGGCAGGGCTGGCGGTCGGCGAGCATCAGTCGCTCGACCAGTAGCGACACCCCCACCGTTCCGACGGCGACGCCCACCGATACGCCGCTTCTGATTGCGCCCTCGCCGCTCACCCCTAACGACGGCGCGCCAAGCGGGCCTTGTATCGCGAACATGTTCGCCACCTCGGTACTCAAACCCAATCCTTTTCGTGCTTGCGTCCGCGCGCGCAGATCGATGGTCTCGCGCCGCAGATCGATGATCCCGCTTGCCACAATGTTGACGTTCGACAATTCGAGCGCCATGCTGCGATCGACGGTCACGATTCCATCCTTGACCGGCAGCCGCACGACCGCGCATTCGAGATCGGTATAGGACTCGTCCTTCGAAAACGGGTTGGCCAGCTTCAAGAACTCGGTAAGCAGGTTGGCGCCCAAATACAGGGTGCGTCCGTCCAATCGTCCCTTGCCCACGACGACTCTGGCCTCACCGTTGAGCCCCGCCATCAGTTCGCGTATCGAGCCGCCGGTCGCATGAACGTCGAGCGCCACGTCGGTGCGCGCTCCGGAGATGCCCGCGGTCGTGCCGGCCAACGCCAGCAGGCGTGCAAGCTCGATGGCTCCGCCCTGCAGCGCCGCATGCACGTCGAGCTTCCCGGCCGGCGTCGCGCGCGCCTGCAAACGGAGCGACAGGCCATTGCCGTCGGGGCTCAGTTTCACCGATAGCGGATCCAGGGAGAATGCCCCGTTGGCTACCGCGACATGGGCACTGATCCCGTGTAATTCGTGGCCGTTTCTGCGCACCAACCGCTCGATTCTCAGGTTCAGAGCGAGATCGATCGCGTTGAGCCAGCCGAGGGATAGTGGTTTATCCGGAAAGAGGTACTCGTCCGTCGCCCGCGCCCCCGGCCGCGCGCCCGGTGGCGAGCCGACCAATTCGTGCAGGTCCACCACTGGCCCGTCGAGCTGCGCCGTCAGTTTCAACCGCCCGGCGCTTGACGTGATCGCGGCTGTGCCTGACAGCCTGCTGTGGCTGAGAGTGACGGCGAAGTCACGAATCGCGTAACCCGCACGCGATTGGGTAACGCGCCCCTGCAGCTCGAGCGTCGACGCCGCCGGCAATGTCAAACCGGTGAAATACGACAAATCCTCCAGATCGGCGACGCGCGCGGACAACACGAAGTCCGCGCCCGCGGGTCCGAATACGTTCGGAATCGCACCCTGTAACCGCGCGCCGGTGTGCTCTGGATTGCCCACGATCAAGAGAACATCGCTGGCGGCGAGCGACCGCGCCGAGCCGCTGAGCCGTCCACTCAGTCGGTAGCGGCCGAAGTCCGGCACGATGATTCCTAGATTGTGCGCAGACTTGGCGAAATCATCACTCTCCGCCGTTACCCGCACATCAATCCCAGCGAGCTTGATGGGTTCCGCTACGGTACCAGTGAGCGTCACCCGCGTATAACCCACCTGGGCCGTGAGCCGCAGTGGAAGCGGCTGGCGCGTCTCAGCGACCTTGATCAGCGACCCGACGCTGCCGGTCAGCGTGATCGGCAGGTCGTTCACGTTCGCCTTGAGATCAACGGAAAGCGGCTCGTTCGCCGCACGACTGTGAATATTCAAGCTTGCGAGATGGAAATGTTGTTCACGACCGGTAACGCCGTTGCGAAACACGACGTGTCCGTCGACGACCCGCACCTCGCGGATATCGAGACCGAAATCCCGCCCTTCGGTGCGCGGCGCTGCCGGTCGCGCGGGTGCCTGGCGCGGCGCGAACGCCCAGTTGCCCTGACCCTGCCGGTTGGTCTCGACCAGGACTTCGGGTTGCAGCAGATTGAACCGGTCGATCCTGATGGTGCCCGTTATCAGCGTGAGCAGATTGATTTCGGCATCCAGACGTTTGACGCGAATCATGTCCCGCTGCGAACCCCAGGCCGCATTGCTGAGCCGTACGTCGTCCGCCTGGATTTCCGGGCGCAATGACAGAATGCGCAGCCGCAGTTCGCCGTCGATAGCGAGCTCGCGACCGGTAAGCTCCGTGGTTTGTGTCTGAAGGTAAGCTCGCCAATCAACGGCTCTGATCGAGCGGACTGCGAGATAGACGCCGATCCCCGCGATCGTGAGCACGACCACGAAAGCGAACGCGACGATCTTGAGAATCCGCCGGGTCTTTCCCGGCGGGTGCGGCGATTCGTTGGGCCGGTGACGCGTTGTCATGGGTTGCTGCACGCTCGCTGCTGCAATGGGAGCCACACCGTGATCGGACACGCTGACCGCCGTCCGCTGTCGACGTCGCGGCACGGCGCGGTGGCCTTGCCGCCGATTCTATATAAAAATTCGACTCCTGACCGCGCCACGGGTTGCGTGGCCGCGCCCCGGCTACAGCCAGTCAACCAGCAGGATGCCAAGGCCGGCGGTCGTCTGGCTCCAGTTGTAATCGATCAAGGTTTCGCCGTAACCGCTGAACAGCTTGACATAGCCCATGAGGCGTTGTTGGATCGGAAAGCTCCAGGTTCCCTGCGCCGCGCCGTGGCCGGCGTTCAATCGCCCAAGCAGCGAGAATTGCTGCCGCCCCGACTGGTAGATTGCCGTGACGTCGCCCTGGCCGAGGTACTTTTCGATATCGGGGTTGTCATCGTCGGCGGGATTCTCCTTCAGGCGATACCACGGGCGCACGAGCAGGACAAAGTTCCCGCGCTCGAAACCAAACTGGGCATAGATGCGATTCCAGCTGCGCGACAGCGGATCGCTGCGTCCGTTGGACTGGTGCACCAGTCCCAGGTTGACGAATCGACCGGTGAGACCGAGCAGCTCGTAGCGCACGGGATACAGCAGGAACATCTCAGGCTGATAGTCGGTTTCGCGAAACGGACGCGAAATGTCGCCGTTGTAGAGTTGCCACTGGCTCTGCTGGGTGTAGCCGAACCAAAGATCCGCGTGGTTTCCGAAGAGGTTCTCGGCGGCCTTGATCTTGAAGCTGAGCTGAAACTCGGCCTCGGTGTTGTCGAGCGGTACGGCGCTGGTCAGCGCGTGCGCGGGTGTCTGCGGCGATTCGTTGGGCTTGTTGGTATAGCGCACCGGCAGGATAAACAGCGGCTGTTGCGGGCGCAACACCCACGGCCCCTGCTTGGTCTCGGGGTCGAGTTCCCAACGCACGGAAAGCGCGGTCGGCTGGACGGCGCCGGGCGCCGCCTTCGGCGCGGGGGCCGCGCCGAGTTGTTGAAACGGCTCGGTTCCGGGCTTGGCTTGGCCGCGTTTCGCAACCGCGTCATAGCATTCGAGCCGCTCGCGGTCATTCGCAATTGCCGCGCACGCCGCTGCATCCGCGGGCTCGGCGGCCAGACCCACGTGACCGATCGCGACAAGACAGATGGCGAGCACGAGACAGGTGAACCGTGGCCACGCGGAATTTCGGGTAGTCTTCATGATGGATCAGCCCATGTACTGTCTTCTTCAGAAGCGACGCGGCCCGAGTCCGAAAACGGTTGTCGCTGCGCGCTGCGTGTCGCCCTTTGGGTCGGACCATCGAACGACAATTCCCGATAAAAAATTAAAGCTGGAACCCTCAGAAGCGAATACCGAGACCCAGGTAGGGTCCACTGGCCGTCATGTCCCAGACCATTCCATTATTTTCGTAATCCCAGTACATCTGGCGATAGCCGGCCTTGGCGGTGAAGTCCTTGGCAAACATCCAATTCACGCCGGCGATCACCTGGTAAGTGAAATCCGAACCGCCCGCGCCGGCGTCCACATACCCGACCAACGCCCAGTTTTCGGCCACGGGTTGGAGCACGGACAGTCCCACCACGCCGTCGGTCCAACTCTCGGAACCGCCTGCGCTGATTGTGCCGTCCGGGAATACAATCCCTGGTACCGTCGTAATCTGCACGTCCGCATCGGCTTGCAGCTTGGTGTAGCGCAGCCCGCCTATCAGATCGAGCTTGGTTTTTTCATCGAGCAAACGATATCCGACCGACCCTTGATAGATATAGACGGACGTTGTCACTTGCAGCGCGCCGCTCACATTCACTTGCCCGAAGGGACCGGTCACTGTTTTCGCGCCTTCATCCGCGATCTTGAAGTACACGCCCTCCAATCCATACATCCAGCGCCCGTGGCGGGCCGTAAACAAGCCCATAAGACCTGCATCGAGATGGTCCCAGATATCGCCGAAACTCATGTCGACATCCGACCTGACCCCGCGAACCCCGACAGTCCCGTTGAGCCCCGCCGCGAGGAAATACGGCGTCACCTCGTACTGCCATGCGCCGCCCTCGTCCGCTAGGCCAGGCAGACTGAACCCGAATCCCAGATACGCAAGCGCCAAGACAACGGCTTTCACGGATCGCATCGTATGTTCTCCAATTGAAAGCTCCCAATCCGGGTGCTTCATTTGAGTGTCGAACCGATCACATCTTACGCGAGGTTTATGGATAATTTTCTCGCCGATGGTCGTTTGATATTCGCTTCATTTTCGAATGCGCATTCGCTGTTCTCATTGAGATAGATTTTCGGGAATATCAAAGTCGCCAACCATTAGACTTTGGTCCAATAGCTGCGGTGCCAACCGCTGGCGATGGAGAAGCAGACCGGTGGCGCTTCGCGATCGGCCGGCTCAAGTCCCGCGATACGACGTGCGGCAAAAAAAGAAACCCTCCGACGGGCGGAGGGTCAATTTTCGTCTCACCGGAGGTTAACCGGCTCAGGAGGAGCGAGACGAGAGAAACGTTTTATCCCGGAGTCCGGGCGCGGCGCCATTGAACCATGTTCCCATGCGCTTCTTCGGACGGTTATGCGGGCGCCTGGTCATGCTTGCGCTTTGGATCGACCGCCGTTGCGATGGCGGCGAGCAGGGCCTGCTCCGTCAGCGGCTTGCGCAGATAGGCCACGGCGCCCTGTTGCAGCGCGCGCGCGCGCAGGGCGTTGTCATCATAGGCAGTGATGAAAATTATCGGTACATCCATGCCACGTTCCAGCAGCGCTGCCTGCACGTCCAGCCCGCTGACCGAGGGCATGTGCACGTCCAGCACCATACAATCCGGTGCTTCCGCCTGGGAGGATTCAAGGAACTCGGCACCGGAAGCGAACACCTTTACTTCATACCCGCAGGCGTGCAACAGACGCGCCAGCGCTTTGCGCACAGAGGCGTCGTCGTCTATTACTGCCATTAGCAAACGTGGTTTCGCCATCGCGGGTCTCGGGCTGAGTTCCGAAGCGTACCGAAACTCCGCTAGTGAATAATATGGGACCTTCGTCCAATACGAACCACAGGCTGAAAAGAATTTGCAGGGGGGTAAGCCGGTCCGCCTTGACTCAATTAAAGCAGCCGGATGCTCGATAACCCCGCGGAAATGGGGGGGGGAAGGGTCAAACGCCGAGGGGCGGGGGTATCGCATTACCCTTCTCGACCGCCCGCACCAGATCAGCGACAGAGTTGGCGCCCATCTTTTCCATCACGCGCCCGCGATGGACCTTGACGGTTTTCTCCCCGACGCCCAATTCCACGGCGATCTGTTTATTCAGCTTACCCGCGACCACACCGCATAGCACTTCGTATTCCCGCGGAGTCAGGTGGGCAAGCCGCTCCTGAATAATGGAGAGCTCGAGACGATCCTTCTGTTCCCGGCGGCTGCGATCAAGCGCCTCATCTACTACGCGTAAAAGGTCCTGTGCCATGAACGGCTTGGGCAGAAAGTCCAGGGCGCCGCGTTTCATTGCGCGAACGCTCGTGGGAATGTCGCCATGGCCGCTGATGAATATTATCAGAGGCGAACGGCCGGTCCCGGCCAGCGCTTGTTGCAGTTCCAGCCCGTTCAGGTCGGGCAATTCCATGTCCAGCACCAGACAAGACGGCCCCTGGCAGGCGCCGCGCTGCATGAATTCCCCGGCAGTCGCAAACGTCTCGGCCCGGTACCCGGCGGATTTAAGCAGGCGGCCCAGGCTCTTGCGCACGGAGGGGTCGTCATCCACGACAAATACGGTCGGCGCGGCCTCCATCATGAGATTGAATCCTCGCTGATGGGCAAAACAACTCGAAATGTCGCTCCCCGGCCGGCATTGTTCGTGGCCCAGATACGCGCGCCATGCACATCGGCGATAGAACGGCAGATCGCGAGCCCCATGCCCATGCCGTGGGGTTTGTCTGTAAAGAACGGCTCAAAAACCTTTTCAAGCTGGTCAGCACGAATGCCTTTGCCGGAATCCTGCACCGAGACCTGCACCGAGCGCGCGTCATTTTGCGTGGTGACAATGCCCAATCTCCGTTCGCTTACCGGAACATCTCTCATGGCGTCAAGAGCGTTGATCGCGAGATTCAGCAGAAGCTGCTGCAATTGAATCCGGTCTCCGCGCACCTTCGGTGTATCCGGCGCCAACCGCAGCTCGACCGAGACATGCCTAATCAGGGCGTCGCTGCGGATCAGCCCGATGACTTCGAGAATTACGGTGTTAATGTCGAGCGTCTCGAATTTCAACTCGCTCTTCTTCAGCAAGCTGCGCAGCCTCCGGATTATCTCACCGGCACGCTGATCGTCGGACACGACATCGGCGAGAATCTCGCGTATTTCCATCATGTCGGGCACGGGGTCATCCAGCAAGCGCAGGGCCGTCTGAACGTTGCTCAGGATCGCGGTCAACGGCTGATTCAGCTCGTGCGCGAGCGATGCCGTCAATTCGCCCATCACGGCCACGCGCGCGAGGCGGGCCAGTTCATTGCGCTGCTGCGCCAATTCCAGCTCGGCGTGTTTCCGCGCGGTGATGTCGGTGGCCGAGCCGAGGACCTGGTTCGCCGTCCCATCCTTGTCCAGGATCGGGCGCTTGACCGTCTGCATCCAATGGCCTTTCCCGGCAGCGTCGGTGATATGTTCTTCGGCGATGAATCGATCCTGCAACGTATCCATGACTTCGAGGTCCATCCGGCGAAACACCTCGACTTCTTCCTTGTTGCGGTTGAAATCCGCATCCGTTTTTCCGATCAGGTCCTCGACGGTCGTGCCATAGATATCCGCGACGGCCTGATTGACCAGTGTGAACCGGCCCTGACGGTCCTTGGCGAAGATCAGGTTGGGCACGATGTCGATGATTTGCCGCAGGAGGGCCTGATCCCGCTCCACGATCTCACTCCATTGTTTGCGTTCGGTGATATCGATGCAGGAGCCGACGTAACCGGCGAACTGCCGGTCGGCCAGGAGCTGGGGGACGCCCGCATCCAGGATCCAGCGATACTCGCCGTCATGGCGGCGCAGCCGGTACTCCATGGTGAACGGTTCGCGCGCATCGAACGCGCGGACGTAGGTATCCACGCAGCGCTGCAGGTCCTCCGGATGAACGCTCGTGGTCCAGCCGTCGCCCAGTTCCTGCTCGAGGGTCCGCCCGGTGAATTCCAGCCAGGGCAGGTTGAAATACGTGCAGCGCTTGTCCGTGCCCGACATCCAGATCAAAACCGGCGCCGAATCCGCCAGCCGCCGGAACCGCTCTTCACTCTCGCCCTGAGACTGCTCGGCGAGCTTACGCTCGGTGATGTCCTCGAGAACGGCAACGCCGAAAGCGGGGCCGTCCTCCTTTTCGCGCAGAAGTGACACGCTGAGTCGGCCCCACATGACCTCGCCGCTTTTGCGGAAGCAGCGCTTCTCGATCTGGTACTGTTCGCTCCTCCCGGCGAGCATGTCCCGAAACAGCGTGGCGTCCGGATCGAAATCTTCGGGATGCGTGCACTCGTAAAATGGCATCCGGCGAAGCTCGTCGGACGAGTAGCCGAGCATGCGCTGAAACGCCGGATTGCTTTCGATGGTATGTCCGTCCCGATCGATTAGCGCGACGCCAACGTTCGTCCGGTTGAAGATGGCGCGAAATCGCGTTTCACTCGTTAACGACGGATCGTTCGACCGCCTGCGCTCAACAATTTCCACCACCAAGCTCTCCCCCTTCTTCCTGTCATTGCACTCGGTTCCGGCACACTGTAAAGCCCGCGCGCGGCCGCTTTCCCACCGGTTCCCCTTCCCCCGTCGGAGCGCACGTTGACCACACCAGATCCTGCTCTTTCCTGCCGATGCCTTTGGCCGGCGGATTCACTTGTTTGCAACAGGATTCCGGTAACTGAGCAATATGTTCTGATATGGCGCCGAAACCGGTCTCTGACGTAGATCAAACTTGGATATTGAAGGGGAAAAAGGGCGTTACAGCAAGGAGCCGGATAGCCTCAGTTGGGGTTTGCAGGCTTCCAGGCACTCGATAATACGGCTCGCCGAGCGCCCGACGATGCCCGCCGGACGCAACCGGTCGTGGGAGTCATTCTCCAGCCGAACGGTATCGAAAGCCGGGATTCGGTGGGCCAAGCCGGCGCAACGCCGTCCGCCGATGATTTCCGCCGGTTAGGCCGCCGGAGAGAAACAGGGCCAACTGCCGCAGCGCCGACACCGCACGCTGGTGGCGGGGCAAGGTAACCCGTAACTCGGAAATCCGCCGAAATTGACCAGTTTGCCGCGACCCGCGCCGATGCCCGCCGCCACGACGACCTTACTGGAGGCTCCGATCAGCGCGGCGACATCACGCCAATGCCCTCGAACATGCCTGTCGATGAGGCGGATGTCGTCGGGTGGACCCAAGAGGACACCCGCCTTCGACCAAGTCACGGCATGGATTCGGTTAGCCGGCGGTGCCGCATGCGTTGCGCTCAATGTTAAAAAGCGCGTCCCGGCACTGAACGCCGTGGGCCGCTCCCGTCACTCGACCAGTGGAATCTTGTCGGCCATCTCGTATCGGAGCGCGGCGCGGATTTTGTTTTCAATCTGCAGATAGCGGGCCACCTTCTTCGCGGGCAGCACTTTCTCGAGCTTCGTCGCATACGATTTGCGCATGGCCGCTTCCGATCCTTCGATGGCGAGCGCCTCGTTGATGAGGGTCTGCGCCTGCTTATCGGTCATGGCGCCGCTGTTGTAAGCATCGGCGTAACTCCCGATCATCTTCAGCAGCCGCTGATTAATCTTCATCAGATCCTTCTGGTAGGCGTCGTAGATCGGCCAGAACGCCTTGGATTCGCTGTCGGTCAGATCCATGTTCTGCGCCACGATCAGTTTCTTGTCGGCCTTGACCTTGTCCAACAGAATCTGCATGTTCGTGGCGGCGGCGGTGTCCGCGGCATAAACGGGCGACGCGATCGCCAGCATCCCGCACACGATCGGTAGAATGAGCACTCTTAGTATCTTCATGTTGTCTTCCTTTTGCGGCTGATAGTTGTGGTTTTCGGGAACCGTTGCGACTGACGCGGACCGTCTCCCGTGACGCAACCGCGTCGTCGCGGTCACCGGGGCGTGCCAGCCATTTCCCGTCACGGCGAATGGTTTGAATCATGACTTCCCGTGGAAGCCGTGTTTCAAATCTCTTCACGCGAGGGGATTTTAGGCAGGGCCGCGGCTGTCCGATATTGGACTTTGGTCGCATATCCGGAATCGGGAAAATTCGATATACGGCCGGGCATCGAAATTGACGCCTTGGCCGTCCCGGGGAAAATGTTTTTAAAACAGAACCCCGGCGATCCCGGCGGTTCACGCGGTTATCAGCGATTTCCGGATTTTTTCAGCCGGCGGCATCCCGCGTGGATTCAAGCCGCAGCTTCCATCCCGCCTCGTGCGCACGCGCCGCGTACGGCTCGCAGACCCAGCGATCGCCGATGGCGGCGAGCTCGCCATTGACGTATATCAGCGGCAGGCGCTGGCGCTCCCACGGAGGGATGCCGGCCTCCTGCAGCAGTTTCTTGAGTTTGTGATGATGCCGGCGACCGGGTAAACGGCAAATTTCTCCGCCCTGGCGCCAGCGCACCGTCAGCGGAACCGCGCCGACGCGCGCCTGCGACAAGCCTTCTCCCTGCCTGGCCAGCGCCCGCAGCCGCAGACCGGTGCCGGGAAGATCGAGCGGTTGGACGGGATTCCACAGTAACCCATGAACGGGATGGATGCCGGCGCCCGGCTTGAGCGCCACCAGTTCGTCGCGATAGCGGCGCACTTCCGCCTGCGGCCAGCGGATCAAAGCCTGGCGGCTGCGCGGTTCATGCGTCACTTGCACCAGAATCTGCTCCAGGTGCAGCGCTGACGGCGCCTGGAACCCCTGCCGTCGCAGCCAGTAACGGACCAGATTGCGCGCCCGAGGCGGCGGCAACCGCCGCAGCGCCGTAATCGAGAGCGCGGAAGCATCCGGCACGCGGCAGGCGTTCCAATCCGTTTCCGCCAGCAGATCCATCTGTTCCATCGCCTCCGCGGCGAAACCGGCCGCCCGCGCGATCTGTGCGTGCGCGCCGGGCCAGCGCTGTTCGAGCAGCGGGAATACCCGGTGCCGCAGAAAATTGCGCGCCAGATGCTCGTCGCGATTGCTCGGGTCCTCGATCCAGTGGAGATTCTGCTCCCGGGCGTAGGCCAGAAGTTGCATCCGACCGGCTCCCAGCAGCGGTCGCGCCAGGCGGCCGCGGGAAAACCGGGCGATTTCCGGCATGGCCGCCAGCCCATGCACGCCCGCGCCACGCAGCAAATGCAACAACACCGTTTCCGCCTGATCGTCGCGCTGGTGCGCGGTCAGCAGGACCTCATTCGGCCCGATGTGGCCGGACAGACAGGCGTAACGCGCGCGGCGCGCGGCGGACTCCAGACCATGCTCGCGAACGTCCGTGACCTGAATACGCTCCACATGACATTTCACGTCGAGCGCGGAACAAACCTGCATGCAATGTCGCGCCCAGTCGTCGGCGCGCGGATGCAGACCGTGATTGACGTGAATGGCGCTGAGACGCAACGCGTGCGCGCCCCGCAACCGGCTGAGCGCGTGCAACAGGACGTGGGAATCGAGACCGCCGCTGAAGGCCACTTTCAGAGTGACATCGGGAAACACACCTAGGCGGACAAGCGTCTCCGCCAGGGCGTCCGGTGAAAAAATCGTATCAATGTTCTTCAAACTCGCCGTAGTGCATCAACCGATCGTAACGGCTCTCCACCAGGCGCTCGAGCGGCACCGCGGTAACGCGATTCAGGGCCGCCACCAGCGCCGACTTGAGCAGGCCGGCCGTTTCATCCATGTCGCGATGCGCCCCGCCGAGCGGCTCAGGCACGATCTCGTCCACCAGTCCGAGCCGGCTCAGGCTTTCGGCGGTGATGCCCATGGCCTGGGCCGCCTCCGACGCCTTGTCGGCGGAACGCCACAGGATCGAGGCGCAACCCTCGGGCGAGATCACCGAATAGACCGAGTGCTCGAGCATCAGCACCCGGTTGGCGGCGGCCAGCGCGATCGCGCCGCCCGAGCCGCCCTCGCCGATCACCGCGGCGACGAAGG
>Ga0187775_10000244_pt1 | contig 13210 bp, 7 predicted proteins | sample 0216_BV02_MP12_1_FD_132441 | JGI IMG/M metagenome (GOLD analysis project Ga0187775, IMG submission 132441) | Tropical peat soil microbial communities from peatlands in Department of Meta, Colombia - 0216_BV02_MP12_10_MG | ecosystem: Environmental > Terrestrial > Soil > Wetlands > Peat | place... | reverse complement strand
GCGGGCGGAAGCGCCAAGCCCGCCGGCGAATACGCCGCGCAGGCCTCGCGCCGCATCACCACGCACGCCGATCAGATTGTCGAGGGCGTTCAAGTTGCGGAAACATGGCAGGACCCGCTGACTCGGACGCACTTCGCGTTGGCGGTCTTGCCGCGCCTGCAGGCATCGCAACGGCTGCGCCAGGAGATTGAAGGTCTCGACGCCGCTACGCGCAAATATCTCGCTGAAGCGCGCGGTGCCACGGATATCCTCGCTAAAATCGGTGCTGCCAGTCATGCGCTGGACGCCCAGCTGGAACGCGCCGGCTATCAGAAATCCCTCAGCATCGTGGACCCGACCGGACGCGGCGAGGAGCCCGAATGGAACACCGCCAAACTCGGCGCCGATCTCGCCGAGCTCCTCAAGCGCGTGCATCTCGCGACCGACGCCCCGGACGTGCCGCCCGGTTTTGCCGCCGCGGTCAACGGGGCGGTGGCCGGCGCCGGATTTCTGATCGAGACCGGCGCGCAGCCGGACTACGTGTTGGAGGCGCGCCTGCCGCTCGAAAATCTCGGCCTGCGCGAAGGCTGGTATTGGCAGCATGGTACGCTGGAAGTCACGCTGAAGGAAACAGGAAGCAACCGCGTGCGCGGCAGCCGGCGCTGGGACATCAAATCTTCGGCTCAGGACCAGGCGGTTTCGCGTCAGCGCGCGCTCGACCAGGCTGCTTCGATTCTGAAAAAAGAGTTGCGCGATACACTGATTGGCTTTTCTTCGCCATAAGGGTTAATCCGGGATTTCGAGGCAGCCCCCGGACCGGATCGGCGCCCGCGGACCGGCGAGCGACAGAATTTTTTCAGCCACTCGCTCCGGCGCTATCCCCATGCGTGACCCGGAATACTGCCGCTGCATGTCGGTGTCCACCGCTCCGGGGCACACGGCATAAACGTGCACACCGCGTGTAGCGACTTCCTGCGCGAGGCTTTCGGTGAACCCGACCACGGCGAATTTGGAGGCGCAATAACTGGCCAATCCCGCGTAGCCCGTGAGGCCGGCGCCGGAGGCGACGTTGATGATGACGCCCGTGCCGCGCACCAGCATACCGGGCAGTACCGCGCGGGTCGTATTCATCACCCCCTTGATATTACATTCCAGCACCTGGTCGATTGTTTCCGGAGGTTGTTCGGCGAACAGTCCGCTCCACAGGCGCCCGGCGTTGTTGACCAAGACGTCGATGTCCCCCAGGCGCCGGCGCGTCGACTCGACCAAGGCGTTCACTTGCCGGCGATCGCCGACATCGGCGATCGCCGCGAACACCGTACCAGAGTTGGTCAGCGCTTTTTCCGCGGCGGCCAGTCGCGGCGCCTCCTGGGCGCAAATGGCCACGCGCGCACCTTGCTTTACAAAGGCAAGCGCGACGGCGAAGCCGATCCCGCGCGAGCCCCCGGTGACGAGGATCACGCGATCGTCGAGGGCCTTCGTCTCCGATTCCATGGCGTGACGGAAATTTTGTTTGGGTTACCGCAGTTCGCCCAGCAGGGAATCTATCATGCGCTCGGCCTGAAAACCGTATCCGCCGCCGAAGAGATTGAAATGATTGAGGACGTGATAAAGGTTATAGAGCGTCTTGCGTATCTTGTAACCGGCATCGAGCGGCCACGCCTCATGATAGGCCTGATAAAACCGCGTCGAGAAACCGCCGAACAGCTCCGTCATCGCTAAATCCGCCTCGCGGTCGCCGTAATACACCGCGGGATCGAAAACCACGGGTTGATGTGCGATGGAACCGACGTTTCCACCCCAGAGATCGCCGTGCAGCAGCGAGGGCACCGGCCGGTAACTGTGGAAAAATTCCCCAAGTTCCGCCATCAGTCGCTCGGCTTTCCGGCCCAGATCGAAATCGCGGTGGGCGGCCAGTTCGAGTTGATAGCCGAGCCGGTTTCGACGCCAGAATTCGACCCAGTCGGAAGAAGGCGTATTGATCTGCGGCGTCGAACCGATGGTGTTGTCGAGACGCCATCCGAATCGATCCTGCGTGGCGCGATGCATGCACGCAAGCTGGTGCCCGAGCTGTTCGAGACTGCGGGAATCGGTCCCAGTCAATTCGAGATATTCCACCACCAGATACGCGGTGCCGTCGGTTCGACCCCAGCAGAGGGGTTGTGGCACGCGCACGGAGTGCGTGGCAGCGATTTCCCGCAGCCCCTCGGCTTCGGCCTCGAACATGCTAACGCGGCCAGCATCGTTCAGCTTGACAAAATAGCTCTGCATGCCGTTCTGCAGCACGCTAGCGTTGTTGATGCATCCGCCGCCCACTTCTCGACGCGCGCGGGCGGTGAACGGCCGGCCGCTGGCTTCGGAAATGCGTTTTGTAATGGTGGTCCATGTGTCATTCATGGGGCAGTTCCGGCCGCGTTCCGTTTCCGGCATCAGATAATGTAGAGGCAGTCCCTCGGTTGTGTGAAGGCTTTACCGAGGCGGTGCGCGCTGTTTTAGTCGCGAATTTGGCGCTTTTTGCGGAATTGCGTCGATTGCCCCCTTAGGCCAAGCACGAACTCCTTGTAACTTATTGATTCGTAAATATTCGTGTCGTGGCATCAGATTTGCACAACTCTACCGCATACCGGCACTGGATAACGGAAAAGCGCGCGCCGGCTGCCCAGGGAAACAGGAGTCGCGGGGGTGATTGGCTGTTCAAGCTGATGGGACGACAGGCCTCCGGGCCCATGTCGACGGCGAGACGTCTTGAACGAACAGTGCGACTAAGAACAACGATGCAGCTTAATCGGTTATCGGTGCGCGTGAGTCTCGTCATTGCCTTGGCGGTGATGGGACTGCTGGGAGTTTTTTTGGTATGGATGAGCGGTGGCGTTTATCGCACTATTCTCATCGACAGCCAGCGAACCACCCTGAGCGAGCAACTGCGCGCGCGACTCGGCGATCTGCGCCGCGAACTCGACGCTGAATCGCGGCAGGTTGTTATGCTGGCACGAACCGCACCTATGTTGACCGCCGCGGCGGAAGGCAAGAAAGCCGGATTGGCGATGCGACAACTCGACATCCTCTTTGACCGATCCGGTTCCGAACTTTCGAAAATCAAACTGGCCAAGCTCCAGGTTTTCGACGACAACCTCAATGAAGTGGCGGCCTCTACCCGGGGCGTGGCCGATTCCGTTCTTGGCCAGTCCTCCTGCCGCATGGCACGCGACATCATCATGAAACGCAAGATTTCAGAGCTCCAAAAGCCCGCTTCTGGAATTTGCGTGGCGGACAAGAATGTTTATTACTTTTTGATCGAATCTCTGGGCGAACGCATGACGTCGGGATATGTACTCGTGGCGACGGACGCCATGCCCAAGCTAATCGGGCCCGACAATATTTTTTCCATGCCTGTGCGGCTGTCCCTTGGCGATGGTACGGTGCTGTACCGTTCTCCCGGCTGGTCGCGGGACGAAGACAGTGAAAATAACCTTGTGGCCGAACAATCCATAGCCATTGGCATGCCCACGCGGACCATGCTTAATATTGCGGTGAGCCGTGACATCCAGCCGCTGAGCGCAAAATTGGCGAATGCCCTGGGCCAAATTACGAGCGTGGCGACAGTCATTGCGTTGTTGGCCGTGCTGCTGCTGTGGTTTGCCCTGAGCAGGATAGCCGTTACGCCGTTGCAGATGCTGGTTTCGCATCTGCGTCAGATTCGTACCGACAAGAAACATTTCGGCGAACGTGTATCGGTGCAGGGCAATGCGGAGGTCGCCGAACTCGCGGTCGGTCTCAACGAGATGACGACACAGCTCAAAGAGCTTTACGATAATCTGGAGAACCTCGCGTTTACCGATCATCTCACGAAACTGCCTAACCGTTCGCTGTTCCACGAACGCTTACGTCAGGCGATAGAGAATGCCAAGAGGGACTACAAGCCTTTTGCGCTGTTTCTGATGGATCTCGACCGTTTCAAGGACATCAATGATACGCTCGGACATCAAGTCGGCGACGAATTGCTGCAGCAAGTCGCGGTCCGTCTGCGCACCAAGCTGCGCAGCATCGACACGCTGGCACGCATGGGTGGTGACGAGTTTGCCGTGCTGCTGCCGATGGTTAACGAGAAGCACGCAGCGATGGCGGCGCGCATGTTGCTGCAGGCGCTGCGTACGCCGTTTCAGGTGGCAGACCAAACGCTTGACGTCGGCGCCAGCATTGGTGTGGCGCTTTATCCCGACCACGGGGTGGACGCCGATCTCCTGATCCAACGCGCCGATGTCGCCATGTATGCCGCGAAACACTCCAACAGTGGCCATGCATTTTATGACGGAAAATTGGACCACCACAGTCCGACGCGCCTGACGATGCTGGGCGAATTGAGGCACGCGGTGGAACAGGAACAGTTCGTGCTTTATTTTCAGCCGAAAGTGAATCTGAAGACCTACCAGGTCACGGGCGTCGAGGCGCTGGCGCGATGGAACCACCCACGCGAGAATCTGGTGCTGCCGGATATCTTCATTCCACTGTTGGAACAGACCGGGCTCATACGCGGTCTGACGCCCTGGGTGTTGAACGAATCCCTGCGGCAGGGGCAAGCACTGCAGGATCAGGGGTTGCCGATCAGCATATCCATGAACCTGTCGGTGCGGGATCTGCAGGATCCATATCTCGCCGACGCCTTTGCCGAGCAGCTGGAGGCGCTGCAAATTTCACCGCGCTGGCTCGAGCTCGAGATCACTGAAAGCGCGGTGATGACCGATCCGGACCGCGCCTTCGAGGTACTTACGCGCCTTTCCTCGATGGGACTGAGGATTGCGATCGATGATTTCGGTACCGGCTACTCGTCGTTGTCTTATCTCAAAAAGCTGCCGGTCAGCACCATCAAGATCGACAAGTCCTTTGTTATTGGAATGACGCGCAACGAGAACGACGCCGCCATCGTCCGCACCAGCATCGACCTCGGACACAACCTCGGACTCGAAGTGGTGGCCGAAGGGGTCGAAACCGAAGACGTGCTCAAACGTTTGGGGGAGCTGGGTTGCGATACCGCCCAGGGTCACTACATCAGCCGACCTCTGTCGACAGATGAATTCACCGAGTGGCTCAAACAGTCCGCCTGGGGGCCCGCCAAGCGCAATCCCAAACTCTTGCGCCTGCACAATTGATTCTGGCCTGTAAACCGGGTCGCCGCGCTAGCAATTGTCCTTGCCCAAACTGTAACGTCCCGGGCCCTGGGCGATGATGTAGAGCATGCCGCCCATGATCGCAATGTTCTTCTGGAATTGAATAAACTGCATTTGCAGCTGATCCGCTGGCAGACCCCAGTAGGCATGAAAGATGTAGGTCACGGGAATCATCCACAGGAGCAGCGCCGTGGCGGCGAGCCGCGCCTGCCAGCCGAGCAACACCAGCAAACCGCCCGCGAGTTCAACAGCGATGGTGAGCACCAGCAATATCTTGACCACGCTGGAATCGAGGCTCGGCATCATGGCCGCCATATATCCCGTGGTCGCAGCGAAACCGGTGATCTTCTTGAACCCGGAAACGATGAATAAATTCGAAAGCAGCAACCGTCCAATCAGTGGTCCGAATTGTTGTGCGTATTTGCATGCCGTCATATTTCCCTCCTTAAAAAGCGGTCCTCGGTGAAGTGGGGGGCTATCGCCCGAAGGGCCAGAAATGACCGCCCTCGAAGCCACCGAGGCATGCGATGTCTTGTATTTACCACTGCCTTCTCCAGCCTTCGTTGGCGGAAGAATCGATTTTTTCAGGGCCGATGGGCCGCCGCCTGCCTACTTTATGCACAATGGTCAGGCACCGAAAAAACCCAGTTGCAGGGATACGATCATGCCCTGAAAACTGCGCGCGTTTTTATTATAAAGTATTGATTATACATATATTAATTGTTTAGGCCATTTTTTAATCAAACCAATAAAATCGCGGCAATTTTCCAGCGCTAATTTGCCTTCCAGCCATTCATCAACATTGTTATCCACAGAATCTGTTCATAATATTGACGGCCTTTAGATACAAGTATTTACAAAAAATTTGTGACAAACATATTAACGTGGAGCACAGTGTTTCACGTTATTCTCGTGACAATTGCCCGTAACCGCGTGTGATACAGTGCGCGCCATGTCCGCGACAACATGTATTTACCAGGTGGCTGTGCCAACCCACCTACAGCGCACCTTCGATTATCTCGCCGCTCCTCAAACCGCAACGCTGACACCCGGGACGCGCGTGCGCGTCTCCTTCGGCACGCGGCATATGGTAGGCGTAATCATGGGACAAACCGATCACAGCGAATTGCCGCGCGAGCGGCTGAAACCGGTTGGCCGAGCGCTCGATGTCCAGCCGTTGCTGGCTCCGTCACTGTTGAATTTGCTGAGTTGGGCTTCTGATTATTACCATCATCCCATCGGCGAAGTGATCCATACGGCATTACCGGTGCGTCTGCGTCAAGGCTACGCGGCCGTCACCGTCGGTATAGCGGTCTGGACGCTGACGAGCAAGGGCCAAGCCGTGGATCGGGAGGCCCTGAAACGTGCTCCCGCGCAGAAGCGCGTTTTCGAAGCCTTGGTCGCCGCCCCGCAGGGGCTGGAAGCGCCCCAGCTGGCGGCGATTTCGCCGCGCTGGGGCGCTGCCATCAAGGCCCTGCAGGCCAGGAAGTGGGTAAGCCGTCACCAATTGGATGCGCGACCACTGTCCAATGCCGGTCAGAGACGAGCACCTGAACTCAATCCTGCCCAGTTATCGGCAATCGCGATCCTCACCAAAGAACTGGTCGGTTTCCGTCCTTACCTGCTGCACGGCGTGACAGGTAGCGGCAAAACTGAGGTGTATTTGGGTGTGATCGATCGAGTACTGGCGCAGGGGAAACAGGCGCTGATTTTGGTGCCGGAAATCGGCCTCACGCCGCAAGTGGTCGACCGCTTCGAACGGCGTTTTCGAGTGCTGATCGCAGTATTGCATTCAGGTCTGAATGACCAGGAGCGTCTGAACGCCTGGCTGGCGGCGCGCGAAGGGCGCGCCCGTATCGTTATTGGCACGCGCTCCGCGGTATTCACTCCGTTGAAGCATCCGGGACTGATCGTCGTGGACGAGGAGCACGACGCTTCTTACAAGCAACAGGACGGGTTCCGCTACTCGGCGCGCGACGTGGCCCTGATGCGCGCGTCGCGCGAGCAGATTCCAATCGTGCTTGGCAGCGCCACGCCTTCGCTCGAAAGCCTGAAACGGGCGCGCGAGGGTGGCTATACATTGCTTGAATTACCGGACCGTACCGGAGGGGCCGGAATGCCCGGGGTGCGCCTGCTCGACATGCGCCGGCTCAAGCCGAGCGACGGGTTATCACTGCCGTTGCGCGAGGCGATCGCGGCGCGCCTGCAAAAACAGGAACAGAGCCTGCTGTTCCTGAACCGGCGCGGGTTCGCGCCGGTGTGGATGTGTCACGACTGCGGCTGGTTGGCGCCGTGCCGGCGTTGTGACGCCCAGCTGACCTTGCATCAAAAACGGGGCAAGCTGCTATGCCATCATTGCGGCGCGGAGCAGGAGGTGACCGCGCGGTGTCCCTCCTGCCAGGGCAAGAACCTGCATCCGCTCGGGGAGGGCACGGAGCGCGTGGAGGGCGCGCTTGAGAAATTTTTCCCCCAGGCGCGCATCGTGCGCATCGATCGCGACAGCACCCGGCGCAAGGGCGCGCTCGAGGAAAAATTGCAGCGCGTGCACGCCGGCGACGCCGATATCCTGGTCGGCACCCAGATGCTCTCCAAAGGGCATGATTTCCCGAACGTAACGCTGGTCGGTATTCTCAACGCCGACCAGGGACTGTATGGAGCCGATTTCCGTTCCGGCGAGCGCCTGTTCCAGATGATCATGCAGGTGTCCGGCCGCGCCGGCCGCGCCGACAAACCTGGCGAAGTGCTGATCCAGACCTGGCATCCGGACCATCCGGTGTTCGCCGCCCTGCAGCGGCATGACTTTCACGGGTTTGCCGACTTCGCCCTGACCGAGCGACGTGAAACCGGTTATCCCCCGTACAGTCATTTGGCGTTGTTGCGCGCCGAATCACCGCGCCCGGGCATGGCGCTGAAATTTCTCGCGGACGCTCGCGCGCTCGGCCTGGATTTGCCGCTGGAACCGGCGGTGCAGATCCTGGAACCGGCGCCGGCGCCGATGGAACGGCGCGCCGGCCGCTACCGCGCCCAGTTACTGGTGCAGTCGGCCGCGCGCGCGTCGTTACATGGTTTTCTGAGCCGATGGCTGGCACAACTGGCGAAAACGCCGCTTGCCAAAAAGGTGCGCTGGTCGCTCGATGTCGATCCGTTGGATATGTACTGACGTGATGCGTCAGAAATGAGAAGTTATGCATGAGGGAACGCTGGTCAAGAATGGGCGTTCTTCCGTTCCCGCCTCACTCCCTCCTCATGCGGCTCAGTGCGGTATGTAGTAGAGTATTTCCCGGCTGTTGCCGTCGCTGGCCAGACCATAAATATGCCAGGCAGTTTCCGCGCCGTTACGGCAGCCCCCGTAGAGAAACGGCATGTTTCTGCCCGCGAGCGCGAAGCGCAGATCGTTGAACCACACGCACATCCGGTCCTTTCCGCGGTCCACGCGGTAGAGCGCGGGAAACAGGGCAAAGCGTCGATAGGGCGCGAGTGCCTCGGAGTACCATACCTGTTCCGCCAGATGGGTTTCCGCCGCGGCCCCGAAGCGTGGTACGAGCTGCCACAAGGCTTGGTCGCTCGGATAATACGAAACATATACCTGCCGCCACCAGCCCGCGTCAGGCGGAGGAAATTCGGGAATCGTGTCGCGCCACAGGCTGACGTAGGCCAGGTGATAGGCATCCTGTTGCGGGATCACGATCATCCAGTTGAAGGGTGAGAACGGCTGCGGGATGGCGTCGACTTCCTGGACTTGCAGATGATGCTTCGCGGCGTAGGCCTCGCCCACCAGCACCGCGCGATGGTGCAGCACTCCCTGAAATCCGACATAGGAAGCAAGAAGCGCAAGTCCGATGACAGCGGGCAGGCGTTTAGTCTTCCAGATCGCGGAGGCGATCAGCCCGGCGACGATGATCGCGGTGAAGTAGGGGTCGATGATGAACGTCGTCGGCATCTCCACGCGCCAGCGTGAGATCGGCGCGAAGATCATGGTCCCGAAGGCGGTGATGACATCACCCGCGATATGGATGCCGATTCCGAGTGCGCACACGCCCACGAATGCGCGCCAGGAATAGCGCCGACGGTAAATCCACATGAACGCAACAGCGAGCCCGAGCGCCCACAAAGGCAGCATGACCACTGAATGCGTGATGCCGCGGTGGCTCGTGAGATAAGTCAGGGGATCGATCAAGCGCGCGACGAAATCGCCGTCGGGAAACGCCGCGGCCCAGAAGCCAACCCACAGGCGCGTGCGCCGCGGCAGCTGATCCGGTCGTGGCTGTTTCGGCTCGGTCGCGCGTGCCAGCAGTGCGCCGGAAAGCGCGTGTGTCAGTGTGTCCATAGAGAATTTGTTGAGCCTGACGGACCTTAGTTTAAACCGGTTATCAGGGTATTTCCGTAGTCCGGCTGCGCCGGCGCTCGTACACGAGATAGACCAGCGGAATCACCAGCAGCGTGAGAGCAGTTGAGGCGAAGGTGCCGTAGATGAGCGAGACTGCCAGTCCTCCGAACACCGGGTCGAAGGCCATGATGAAAGTGCCGAGGATGATCGCGAACGCCGTCAGCATGATCGGCCGCAGGCGCATAATGCCGGCCTGCAAGACCGCGTCGTTCAGGCCGTGGCCGGCGCGGCGATATTCCAGGATGAAATCGATCAGCAGCAGCGAATTGCGCACCACGATGCCGGCGAGCGCGATTACGCCGATCATGGAAGTGGCCGTAAAGTACTGGCCCATGATCGCGTGGCCCGGCAGCACGCCGATGACGGTCAGTGGAATCGCGCCCATCACGATCAGCGGAATCGCGAACGAGCGGTAGTAGCCAACCAGCACCAGGTAGATCAGGATGATGGCCACCGCGAACGCCGAACCGAGATCGCGGAACACGTCGAGCGTCAGTCGCATCTCGCCGTCCCAGCGCACCGAATAGCCGCTCGTGTCCGGGTCGGCCATGAAGTACTGTGTGAGCTTCGCCCCGTCCGGCAGCGCGTGGGTGCGCAGGTAATTCCACATCTTGAGGACGGCGTAAACCTGGCTGGTGCGGGCGAGCTCGCCGGTGACGTACACTACCGGGTACTGGTCCTTGTGCAGAATCGGTTTGGGCGCAACATGCCGTTCGACGCGGGCGATGTCGGAAAGCGGTATCTGGCGACCCTGCGGACTGGTGAAGAACACCTTGGACAGGTCCGCGGGCCCGGTTCGGTCGGCGGCCGGGACGCGGAACCGGATCGGCACCGGTTCCTTTTCGAATTCGAGGTGCACCGTGCCGACGTCCACGCCGGCGAGAAAGGCGCGCAGCGTTTCGGCGATGCTGGCCGGCGCGATGCCGGCAAGCATCGCTTTTTCCCGGTTCACCACGATGTGATACTCGGTGTGGTCGTCGGTTACGGAATCGTCCACGTCCACCACGTCGTCGGTCTTATCGAACACCTCGGCACGCAGCTCCTTGGCGATCCGACGCAGTTTGCCGTAATCGGGGCCGTAGAGCTCGGCCAGAATCGTCGCCCGCACCGGCGGGCCCGGCGGGTCCTCGATCAGCTTGATGTTGGCGCCGGTCTGTTTCGCCAGTTCAGCGAGAGGTTTACGCACATCGAGTGCAATGTCGATCGAGGACTCTGCGCGTTCGTGCTGGTTGCGCAGGTTCACGCGCACCTCGGCGATCTGCGGGCCCTGTTTCAGCCCGGCGCCGCGCAGCAGGCCGTTGAAGTCGATCACGCCCGGTTCGCCCACCGTGGTTTCGTAAGTTTCCACCTGTGGGTGTTGCCGCACCACGTCGGCCACGAGGCGCGCCACGCGGTCGGTCTCCTCAAGCGTCGTCCCTTCCGGCATGTCGATGGTGATGAGGAAGGTATTGGTGTTGTTCTTGGGCAGCATCTTGAACAGCACCAGATTGAACGCAGGCATGGCCAGCACCAGCAGCATGACGACGCCGATGCCGATGAAAAAGTTGCGGCGCGCCCTAGCGTCGCCGATCAACCGGCCCATGATTCGGGCGTAGTGCCGTTCGAGAAAACCGTGATGGCCTTCGTGCGCCGCGCCTTCATGTTCGTGTCCCTTGACTCGCAGGAAACGATACGCCGCCCACGGCGCGACGGTGTAGGCGATCGCGAGCGAGGAGATCATCGCCACCGGCACGTTGAACGGGATCGGGGCCATGTACGGCCCCATCATGCCGGTAACCCAGAACATCGGCAGGAATGCGAGGATCACGGTGAAGGTCGCGAGGTTCGTCGGCTTGCCGATCTCGTTGACCGCGGCCACGGCGTCGCGCAGGCGATCGGCGTTTTTGCGGGCGTAGTGCCGGAAAATGTTCTCGATCACGACGATCGAGTCGTCCACCAGCAGGCCGAGCGAAAGGATCAGCGCGAACAGCGTGATGCGGTTGATGCTCTGGCCGGCGATCAGACCGACCGTGAGGGCGATGAAGAGAATCAGCGGGATCGTGATGGTCACGATCGAGGCCGCGCGCCAGCCGAGAAAGAACACCAGCAGCAGCACCACCGTGGCGATCGCGATCGCGAGATGTTCCATGAGCGTGTTGACGGCGTCGTTGGCCTTGGCGCCGTCGTTGCGGGTGATATTGACGTCGATGCCGGGCGGGATCAGCGTCGGCCGGATGCGCGCGAGTTCCGCGAGCACGTCATCGGCGACGGTCACGGCGTTGGTGCCGGCACGCTTGGCGATGGCCAGGGTCACGGCCGGGACCTCGTAGTCCGCGGGACGTTTACCCGCGTACGCCGGACCATAGCCGATGCGCGTGACACGTTCGATCTCCTCGGGGCCGTCGGTGACCGCGGCCACCTGCTTCAGGTACACCGGCCGGTGCTGCGACAGGCCGACCACGAGATCGCCTACGTCGGCGGCGGTCTTGAGCGCGCCGCCCGCCTGCACGGTCGCAAGGCGATTGCCGCCGACGAAGGTGCCCGAGGGGACGTCGAGGTTGGTCGCCTCGACCACCTGGCGGATATCGGCAAGCGTAACGTTGTAGGCATGCATGCCCTCCAGGTCGAGCGCGACATTGATGGCGCGCCGGCGACCGCCGTGCACGTATGAAAGCGACGTGCCTTCGACGCGGCGCAGATCCTCGAGCACGATGTTGGCGACGTGACGGAGTTGACAGTCCTGCGCGCCGGCACAAGCGAGCGAAATCGCGAGGATCGGCACGTCGTCCACGTCCGCCGGTTTGACCAGCGGTTGCAGGGTCCCCGGCGGCATGCGGTCGAGATTGCTCATGATGCGGTCGTACAGCTTCACCAGCGAGTCTTCCTTGTTCTGTCCGACCTTGAATTGCACGGTCACCACGCCCACGGAATTCATGGCGATTCCATAAGTGTGATCGACGCCGGCCAGACCCTGGAGGATCGCCTCCAAGGGTTTGATGATGAGCTGCTGGATTTCCTCGGGCGAGGCGCCTGGCTTCTGCACGATGATATTGGCCGCCGGGACCACGATCTTGGGATTCTCCTCGCGCGGGGTGTCGAGGAACGCGAACACGCCCGCGAGGAACGCGAACAGGATGATCAGCAGCGTGAGCTTGCTGTCGATGAAATGGGCGGCTACGCGCCCGGCGAGATTCAGTTGTTCGGAGTGCTTGTTTTTGTCCATATTATTTTTGGAACGACAGAAAAGCACAGATGAACGCAGATGGGTGAATCAAAACCATTGTTAACTTCGAAACCAAGCATCCATGGTTACTTGATACTAATCGGGCTGCCGTCGTGCACCTTGGTTAGATCGCCGAGCACCAGCGTTTCATCGCCGTGCAGCCCGCTCAGTACCTCGACTCGCGCCGCGATGGTCTTACCGGGACGCACCATGTGAAAGCGCGCCTGGTTGTTTTCCAGCACGAACACGCCGGGAATGCCGCCGCGATCGACCAGCGCCTCAATCGGGATCGTCAGCGCCGACAGCGCGTCCGGTTTGATCTGCAGCGCCAGTACGGGTCGTTCGAGCGATGGCAGGGACGGCGGCGGCACCGGCGGTTTCCCCCGACAACTGGTGAGCGCGAGTCCCGCCAGCAGGCCGGCGAGGACCAGGCCGCGCGGCGTCTTCAAGGCGTGGTTTCCGCTGGCAGCGCCAGCG
>Ga0187775_10000241_pt1 | contig 13263 bp, 13 predicted proteins | sample 0216_BV02_MP12_1_FD_132441 | JGI IMG/M metagenome (GOLD analysis project Ga0187775, IMG submission 132441) | Tropical peat soil microbial communities from peatlands in Department of Meta, Colombia - 0216_BV02_MP12_10_MG | ecosystem: Environmental > Terrestrial > Soil > Wetlands > Peat | place... | reverse complement strand
CGAGTCCCATGGGCGTACTTGCAGTTACCTTTACCAACAAGGCAGCGAAGGAAATGCTCGCTCGCATTTCGGCGATGCTACCGATCAACACCCGCGGCATGTGGGTCGGCACATTTCACGGATTATGCAATCGCCTGCTGCGTGCGCATTATCGCGATGCGGAATTGCCGCAGCTTTTCCAGATAATGGACAGCGCGGATCAATTGGCATTGATCAAACGCCTTATGAAAGGCCTCAATGTTGACGATGAAAAATATCCGGCAAGACAGCTTCAGCACTTTATAAATGACGCAAAAGAGCAAGGCCTGCGTCCTGCTCAAGTTACGGCTGCGGATGATTTTTCGCGCAAGTTTAATGAACTTTATGCGGCTTACGACGAGCTTTGCCAGCGCGAGGGCGTAGTGGACTTCGCTGAATTGTTGCTTCGCTCGCATGAATTACTGTCGCGCAACGAATTCCTGCGTGAACATTACCGCGGCCGCTTTCAGCATATTCTAGTAGATGAACTGCAGGACACCAGCCGTTTGCAATATCTTTGGCTGAAACTGCTGGCAGGCCCGAACAATACGGTTTTCGCAGTTGGCGATGATGACCAATCGATTTATGCTTTCCGGGGCGCGAGCGCGGGAAACATGCTGAGCTTCGAGTCGGACTTTGGGGCAGCCACCGTTGTCAAACTCGAGCAAAACTACCGTTCACACGCCAACATTCTGGATGCGGCGAATGCGCTGATTCGGCACAACAAAGCGCGGCTCGGCAAAAACTTGTGGACTGGCGAGGGGCATGGCGAACTGCTGCGCTTTTTTGAAGCCGCCGATGACGTTGAAGAAGCAAGATTTATCGTTGAAGAGGTAAGAGCGCTGGCAGCGGAGGGGATCAAACTTTCAGATATGGCGGTGCTCTACCGTTCCAACGCGCAGTCCAGATTGCTGGAACACGCATTATTTTCCGCCGCAATTCCATACCGGGTATACGGAGGTCTGCGTTTTTTTGAGCGCCAGGAAATCAAGCACGCGCTCGCCTATCTTCGACTCGTCGCAAACCCAGACGATGATGGGGCAATACTGCGAGTGATCAATTTTCCACTGCGCGGAATTGGCAGCCGCAGCCTGGAGCAATTGCGGGAGCAGGCGCTAGAACAGCGCAGCAGTTTATGGCGCGCGGCGCTAAGCAGGAGCGGGGATACGGTGCGGGGAAGGGACACGGTGCAGAAAAAGGGCATCGAAGGTTTTGTCGCCTTGATTGAAGAACTGCGCTCAGCCTGTACCGGCCTGGCATTGCCGGAGGTAATCGAATATGTCGTCGAACAGAGCGGCCTCAGGCTGCATTACCAGGGGCAGAAAGACGGTGCTGATCGTCTGGAAAATTTGGGCGAACTCACTAATGCTGCGGCCGCCTTTGTAAATGAAAGCTCCGAATCAGGGATGCAAGACTTGCTGCAAGATTTTTTGGCCCATGCCGCATTGGAAGCGGGCGAACACCAGGCGGGAGAAGGCGCGGATGCCTTGCAGCTGATGACCGTACATTCTGCCAAGGGCCTGGAATTTCACACGGTGTTCATCAGCGGCTTGGAAGAGGGTTTGTTTCCACATGAGCAAAGCCTGGTTGAAGCCGGTGGACTGGAAGAAGAGCGAAGATTGATGTACGTGGCGCTAACGCGCGCCCGGCGCAGGCTTTACTTGAGCTATTCGCAAAGCCGCATGTTGCACGGGCAGACGCGCTACGGCATTGCTTCGCGTTTTCTGGGGGAAATTCCTGTGGAGCTCATCAAGCCTGTCAACTTGAGCCTGAACGTTGAGACTTCGGTGCTGGCGGTAGGAGAAGGAAATACCGCACAATTGGGCACCCAATCGTCAACATTCAGCGCCCAAGTCTGGTCACCGTGGCGTGTTGGCCAAAGTGTCCTGCATCCGAAATTTGGCGCCGGGGTGATCGTCAATGCCGAAGGACGCGGGTCGGATGCCCGAGTGCAGGTCAATTTTCACCAAGCCGGCGTGAAATGGCTGGCGCTGGAATACGCCAAGCTGACTGCGGCTTGAAGTGAGGAACCACAGATTCGCCTAAGCATTTGCATAAATGTCCCGGTAGCTCGCGTAAATGGATGTAAAAATCACCGGGAACAAAACCAGCCAACCAAGAAGCAGCGGAATGCTGGCAATTAGCGAAAGCACGCACAATGCGATGCCATAAATCAAAAACGGAATAACGTTTTTCAGGCACGCGTCGAAGCTTGATTTCAATGCCGGCACCGGCTGCATGTCATTAAATACCGCGAGTGCCGGAGCGAACCACAATGCCATGGCAAGCGGCACAAAGAGTGCGAGCCCAACCAGCAGTGCAAGCATGGCGCCACTCATTGCCGCGGTCATTGCCGCGATATCGGGCTGGCCGCTTTTCATGATGCTGAACATGGCACCTCCGCCGAGTACGAACATCACGCCAAGTATGATGATTTGTCCAACAAGGTAGATGCCACCCATTGCAATAAGTGAGTTCGTGCTTTTCCTGAAGCCCGCAAATAAATGCGCGATTTCCAGTTCTTCACCGTTTTGCTGCGCCTGGCAACCGATCATTAATCCGCCGATAAAAACGGGCCACAGGATATAAAGCACCAAGGGTCCAAGTAGCGGAATAAAATGCAGCGCAATCGCGATCAGGATCAAGATGATATTCAGGACCACCCAGATAACCGGACTTTTTTTAAAGAGCTCAAACCCCTGGACAATCCATTGCCAGCCTTGGCCGGCGGCGACTTGACGTGGCTCCATGACGCTCTCCCAAAAACGATTTGTTATTTAAGCTTGGTAAATTACACCGATTTGTGCAAGATTTGAAGCAGTTGCGCGGCTCACGGCCAGATGGCGTCCAATTTACTGCTGGCGTGCTGTTTGAGAATATTCCGGAAATGATTGGGATCCTTTGCGTGGGTAAGTTCTCCCGGCCGCGGCAGGTGGAAGTCGTACAAACGCGATACCCAGAAGCGCAATGCGGCCGCGCGCAACATCACCGGCCAGGCCTTGCGCTCGTTCGCCGTGAAGGGACGCTCGGCATGATAGGCTGAAAGCAATCCCCGGGTGCGCTCGGGATCCAGTTCATAGCTTGCGGTCATGCACCAGTCATTTGCCGCGATAGCCAAATCATATAACAATACATCGTTGCAAGCGAAATAGAAGTCGATGACGCCGCTGATGCTGTCATTGCGAAACAGCACATTATCGCGGAACAAATCGGCGTGTATCACGCCGCGCGGCAGATCCTGGTCACGGTGAAGAGACTGGAATCGCAGTTCTTCTCGGAGAAGTTCCGCTTCAATGGGCGGCAGCAAGGGCAAGAGCTGCGGGGCCGTCGCATTCCACCAACGCGTGCCACGCGGGTTGTCCATCCTTGCTGTATAAGTCTGGCCCGCAAGATGCATGTCGGCAAGCAGCGCTCCTACTTCGGCGCAATGCCTGGTCGAGGGTTTCTCCAGATCAGTGCCCTCGAGACGGGTGACAATGCACGCCGGTCTGCCGTTGAGTTCACCTAAGAAGTAATTTTGAAGGTTGGCAATCGGGTCGGGGCAAGGTATCCCGTGGCTTGCCAGGTGTGACATCAGGTTGAGGTAAAATGGCAGCTCTTCGGCGCGCAGCTTTTCGAACAGAGTGAGCACGTATCGGCCATGAGTAGTATCTACAAAATAATTGGTATTCTCGATTCCGGCTGCGATCCCGTGCAGACCGTTAAGCGTGCCGAGCGAGTAGTTTTTAAGCCACGCCGAAAGCTGTTCCGGGGTAACGGTAGTAAAGACGGACATGGTTTAGGGGCAATCGGCGCTCAGCGATCAGTGTTCTGCTGCTGGCATTGTCTTGAGACCCGGTTTGGTAACGACTTGAACTGACGTTTTAGAATTGAAATATCAGCCACATCGGTACTTTGACCGGGTTAGCCGTATCGTCACGGATGAACCTGCCGGTACCATTTTCATCAACCAGGTAATAGGGTATGCCCGTAGCCGGCGTAACTTTGACCATGTATAACCTGCCGTGCATGCGGTATTCTTCTATCGTTTCCTCGCCGCGCTTTATGATGGTCACTTCTGGCTCCAGCGACTGATCGCTTTGCGGCTGCGGGGGAGGGGGTGCCTCGGGCAAAGGCTGCAAATTCTTAGGGCGGTCGTTCTGCGCGAACGCAGTCAACGCAATGCATAACAATGCCGCAGCAAGGACGCGCATTTCTAGTAAATTGCCAGCCCGAAAGAGAAGACGCGGTAGTCTACCATTAGACAAGCATCTACAGGTTAAGTTGGACTTCCCTCTCCTGTGGCGAAGGCTCGAAACCACGTTTTTCATAATGATGGAAAATTGCCTCCACCACCGCTTTGGGCTCATTTATGACATGAATGAGATGCATATCCTCGGCATCAATCATTTCTTCGGCGACCAGCGTATGCTTGAACCAGTCCAGCATGCCGCGCCAAAATGGTTCATGGACCAGGATGATCGGCATTTTGCGCGTTTTGCCGGTCTGTACCAGTGTGAGGGCCTCCATTAATTCATCCAGCGTGCCAAATCCGCCGGGCAGCACCACGTACGCCGTGGCAAATTTGACAAACATTACCTTGCGCGCAAAGAAATGCTGAAATGTCTGGCTGATATCCTGGTACGCATTACTGCGCTGCTCGTGCGGGAGCTGAATGTTCAAGCCAACGCTCGGACTGGTACCGAAAAAAGCGCCTTTATTGGCGGCTTCCATGATGCCGGGCCCGCCGCCGGAAATCACGCTGAAACCCGCATCAGACAGTTGCCGTGCGATAGCTTCGCCAAGCTTGTAATAGGGATGCTCCGGCGTGCTGCGCGAGCTGCCGAATATGCTTACCGCAGGACGAATCGCCCTCAAGCGTTCGGTTGCTTCCACAAATTCTGACATAATTGCAAATACGCGCCAGGATTCGCGAGCCGACCACGTTTTTTCAAGAAACTCCGGGGTTATTGATTGCTGCAATTTCTCTGGAAGGTCCATTTTAAAAATCCGTTTAATGAATTCAAAGTTTAGTTTGTAAGACGTGCCGAAATGAAAAGCGCTTCCCAAAATTGCGGAACGGAACGCGTCACGCCTTCAAGCGGCAGCAAGACGCTGCTTTTGGTTGACGGTTCCTCGTATCTGTACCGCGCATTTCACGCGCTGCCCGATTTGCGCAGCAGTCGGGGCGAGCCTACGAATGCGATTCACGGCGTGCTCAACATGCTGCGCCGCCTGCGCAAAGAATACAAGGCAGATTATATCGCCTGCGTGTTCGATGCGAAAGGCAAAACCTTCCGTGAAGACCAGTATCCGCAATACAAGGCAAACAGGCCTGCGATGCCGGACGATTTGGTAGTTCAGATCGAACCGCTGCATGAATGCATCCGCGCGCTCGGCTGGCCTTTGCTCGTCATAGAGGGGGTGGAAGCAGACGATGTCATTGGCACGCTTACCGCACTCGCTGCCCGCGAGGGAATGCAGAGCGTCGTTTCAACCGGGGATAAGGACCTTACGCAATTGGTGAACCCTCAGGTTATGCTCATCAATCAAATGAGCAATGAAAAACTCGATGAACAGGGAGTAGTCGACAAGTTCGGGGTTGAACCTTCACGTATGCTGGATTACCTGACGCTGATTGGCGACAGTGTGGATAACGTGCCCGGTGTGGACAAGGTGGGGCCAAAAACTGCCGTAAAGTGGCTGTCTCAGTACCAAACGCTCGACAACTTGATGTCGCATGCAAATGATATCCCCGGCGTGGTGGGAGAGAACTTGCGCAAATCTCTCGACTGGCTGCCGCAGGCGCGCCGGTTGCTCGCAGTCAAATGCGACGTGGCCTTGCCTGTAAGCCTTGATGATCTCACGCCGCGTTCTCCTGATACCCAAAAGCTGACCGAGTTGTTCGAGCGTTTTGATATGAAGCGATGGCTCGAAGAGATCAAGACGTCGGAAGCAAAAGTTCAAGGTTCGGAGTTCGACGGCGGGGGTTCCGAAAGGAGCACCTCAAGTACAGAAAAAAAAACACCGGGCACTCAACCTAGAGTGTACGAGACTTTGCTTAACGAAGAGCAATTGAGCATATGGCTGAAAAAGATTAATGATGCTTCCCTGGTTTCTATTGACACCGAAACCACCGGGCTTGATCCGCTGCAGGACAAGCTGGTAGGCATATCATTCTCGGTGGAAGCGCATCACGGCGCTTATCTTCCCCTCGCGCATCGCTATTCCGCGGCACCGCCTCAGCTCGATTTGCGGTCGGCTTTACAGCGGCTCAAACGCTGGCTGGAAGATTCCGGGAAACCCAAACTCGGGCAGAACCTCAAGTATGACAAGCACATCTTCGCCAACCACGGTGTTGCGCTTTCGGGAATCGAGCACGACACTTTGCTGCAATCCTATGTTCTGGAAAGTCACCGACCGCACGACCTGGACAATCTTGCGCAGCGCCATCTTGGCGTCAAGACCGTTACTTATGATGAAGTGACCGGGAAAGGCCCGGGCCGCATCAGTTTTGAACAGGTGGCCGTCGATCAAGCGACTAAATACGCCGCCGAAGACGCCGACATCGCGCTGCAGCTCCATCAAACTCTCTATCCGCAAATTGCTGCTGATCCCAAACTGGAAACGATTTACCACCGGGTCGACATGCCGCTAATCGATGTGCTGTTTGGCATGGAACGATGCGGCGTGCTGTTAGATGTGAAACTCTTGGAGGAGCAAAGCCGCGAACTGGGAAACAGGATGCTGGAACTTGAAAACGAGGTTTACCGGCTTGCAGAACAACCGTTCAACATCAATTCACCTAAGCAGATCCAGGAAATACTGTTTGAACGCCACAAGCTTCCGGTAGTTAAGAAAACGCCCGGCGGGGCGCCTTCCACCGATGAAGATGTGTTGCAAGAGCTTGCGCTGGATTACCCTTTGGCTAAGTTCATCCTCGAGTATCGCGGAATGGCCAAGCTCAAATCCACTTATACGGATAAGCTTCCGCGCATGGTGAACCCTGCGACAGGACGTGTGCACACCAATTATGCCCAGGCAGTGGCAGTTACAGGCAGGCTTGCCAGCAATGATCCCAATTTGCAAAACATACCGGTGCGCACGCAGGAAGGGCGCAGAATCCGCGAGGCGTTTATCGCGTCCTCCGGCCATCAAATCGTGTCTGCAGACTATTCGCAGATTGAACTTCGCATCATGGCGCATATTTCGCGGGATGCGAGCCTGCTCAAGGCCTTTGCCGAGGGCGAAGATATCCACCGCGCTACGGCGGCCGAGATATTCGGTATTCCCCCGCAGGAAGTCGGGCCTGAACAGCGGCGCTACGCCAAGGTGATCAACTTCGGCCTGATATACGGCATGTCGGCGTTCGGCCTGGCGAGCCAGCTGGGTATCGAACGCTCGGCTGCGCAGCTTTACATGGAACGTTATTTTGCTCGTTACCCCAAGGTCGCGGATTACATGCAGCGCACCCGCGAGCTTGCCAAAAGACAAGGTTTCGTTGAAACCGTACTTGGTAGAAGACTTTGGCTTCCTGATATCACTAGTTCCAACAATGCGCGCCGGCAGGGCGCCGAACGAGCAGCTATCAACGCGCCGATGCAGGGCACTGCGGCCGATCTGATCAAACTTGCGATGATCGCGGTACATGGTTGGCTTGACCAGAAGCGCCTTGGATCCAAGCTAATCATGCAAGTGCACGACGAGCTGGTACTGGAAGTGCCCGATAATGAAATCGCGTTGCTAAAGACCGAGTTGCCAATTCTCATGTGCAGCGTTGCCAATCTAGAGGTGCCGTTGGTTGTACACGTTGGGGTGGGACCGAACTGGGAAAAAGCGCATTGAAGGATGACAACCGCAGTAAAAAAGTTCAGACTCATGGTCGCGCAACTGGAGCCGATGACGTTCTCGAACCGTTAGACCGTGGGAAAACTCAAAGACAAACGATTTTTGATTTTACTTGCACTGGCTGCACTGCTGGTTCTGCTGTTTGCACAAGGACTCTCGCAGGGGTCGCCAGCGCCGCAGGTGACGTTCACGTCGTTGAAAGGGGAGAAAATTCCGATCGGGAGTCTGCATGGCAAGGTGGTGCTGGTAAATTTCTGGGCTACCAATTGCGAGGTATGCTTACGTGAGATGCCGCGATTGATCGATACCTACCGCAAGTACAGGGCGCAGGGGCTGGAAACCATCGCAGTGGCAATGAGCTACGACCCACCCAATTACGTGCTTGACTACTCGGAAAAAAATTCGCTGCCCTTCGACGTCGCGTTGGATGTGCAGGGAACCATTGCGCAGGCATTCGGTAACGTAACGCTCACTCCAACGACGTTTATCATCGACAAGCGCGGCAACATCGTCAAACGCGTCCTAGGCGAGCCGGATTTTGCCAAACTTGACCGGTTGATCGAAGAGAAGCTTGCAACGCCGGTTGGCGCTTAAAAACCTAACTTCAAGCTGCGTGGTTCGGCTGGAGCGCACCGAACAGCCCGGCCTCATGGGCTTGCTGGTCGGCGTGGTAGCTCGAGCGCACCAGCGGGCCGCACGCGGCATGCGTGAAACCCGCTTGCAGCGCCCACTTCTCGAAAATCTTGAATAGCTCCGGGTCCACGTAGCGCATGACCGGCAAATGGTGGCTGCTTGGCTGCAGGTACTGGCCAAGCGTAAGCATTGCTACTCGGTGATCGCGCAAATCGCGCATGACTTCCAGGATTTCATCATCCGATTCACCCAGTCCCAGCATCAAACCCGACTTGGTGGGAATATTTGGGAAGCGTGATTTAAAGTCCTTGAGCAGTTTCAGCGAATTCCGGTAATCAGCGCCAGGGCGCACCTGCTTATAAAGTCGCGGCACGGTTTCCAGGTTGTGATTCATTATATCCGGCGGGCAGGTGCTTAATATGTCCAGCGCGACTTCCAACCGACCGCGAAAATCCGGGACCAAAACTTCAATTCGCGTTTGCGGCGATAACTCGCGCACCCAGCCGATGCAATCGGCGAAATGGCGGGCGCCACCATCGCGCAAATCGTCCCGGTCTACGCTGGTGATCACCACATAGCGCAGGTTCAGAGCGGCGATAGTTCTGGCGAGATTGACAGGTTCGTCGGCGTCAGGGAACTGCGGCTTGCCGTGGGCCACGTCGCAAAACGGACAGCGCCGTGTGCACAGATCCCCGAGTATCATGAATGTCGCTGTGCCTTTTCCGAAACATTCGCCGATATTGGGGCAGGATGCTTCTTCGCAGACAGTGTGCAGATTATGTTCGCGCAGTATGCGTTTTATATCGTAAAATCGTGCACTGCTTGCAGCCGTTACGCGTATCCAGTCAGGTTTTTTAAGCTTCTGGTGTGGTTCAATCCTGATCGGAATGCGCGTGGTCTTGGCCGCGCCCTTCTGCTTGAAATTTCCAGGTTCGGGGTTCATATTTTACGCAGATGGTAAATCAGCTTTTCGGATAATTTTTTGCTCACTTGATCCAGAGAATCATCAACACCCAAATCGCGCAACTGTGTCACTTGCAATCCGGGATAGCCGCAAGGGTTGATCGCGCGAAACGGCTGTAGATCCATGTCCACATTAAGCGCAAGACCGTGGTAGCAGCAACCTTGTCTGACACGCAAACCCAATGCGGCGATTTTTGCACCGTTGACGTAAACTCCGGGAGCGTCGACACGGGATTGCGCTTTTATAAAGTAACCTTCAAGCAAATCGATGACTGACTGCTCCATGCGTCTCACGAGGGCGCGTGTACCGATACCTAAACGCCGCAAATCGAGCAACAAATAGGCCAGGATTTGTCCGGGCCCGTGGTAGGTGATTTGGCCGCCACGGTCGGTTTTGACTACCGGGATCGTGCAGTCCTGAGGCATATTTTCCGGTTTTCCGTTTAGTCCCACGGTGTAAATCGGCAGATGTTGAAGAAGCCATAGCTCGTTTTCGGAATCGGCGTTGCGCTGCGCAGTAAAATCTTGCATCGCGCGCCAGGTGCCGACGTAATCGGTGATGCCCATTCGCCTGACCCGCAGTGAGGTGCAACGGGTATCAAGCAAGGGGTTTACACTGCTCGCCAGTTTATGATTATAGACCTCAAGCGTCACGCCTCACTCCTTGCTCAAAGAACCATCACCACCATCGGATGATCGCACAACTCGCGGTAGAGTTCATCGAGTTGTTCTTGCGAAGTAGCCTGAATAATGCATGTCAGGCTGAGATATTTGCCTTTTTTGCTGGATTTCATTTCCATGCTCGCGGGATCAAAGTCGGGATCATGACGCATTACGATTTGCATGATCGCCTGCGCAAATCCGGCTTGGCTCTTGCCCATGATCTTGATAGGGAAAGCGCATGGATATTCAATTGGTGAAATCTCCACACCCATTAGCCGGCCCTAAATAATTTATATGGCCTGCGCCTCGCTCTGCCGCATGGCTGATGCTTTAAAATTTTGATATAACTCAAACATGCGCCAGAATACCTTGCCAGGCTTCCCGTCACCGACTGGTTGGCCGTTCAGGTTAGTGATGGCCAAGATTTCTTTGCCGGAGGAGGTCATCCAGAGTTCCTGCGCCGTGCGAACCTCGGTCTCCGAAATCGCCCTCACCTCGCACGGGATGGAATGGGCTGCCGCCAGTTCCAGCACTACGTCATAGGTTATCCCGGGAAGGATCAGGTGGCTTTTCGGCGGTGCCAACACCACGCCGTTTTTGACCACGAAGATATTGCTTGCCGCACCTTCAGTAAGAAAGCCATCGCGAATCAAGACGGTCTCTGCGGCACCGCACTCCACCGCCAACTGGCGTAACAGTACATTGGGCAACAGCGATATCGCTTTGATATCGCATCGCAGCCACCGGTTATCCTGGGCGGTGATCGCGGCTACACCGGTTTTCAAAGTTTCCCGAGGCGTGACTTGCAGCGGGGTGCTCATCATAAAAACCGTGGGTTGGACCTGCACCGGGAAAGCGTGGTCGCGCTTCGCAGGGCCGCGGGTGATGTGCAAATAAATATACTGATCCTCGCCCTGGTTTTGTTCGACAAGTTGCATGAACAACCTTGCCCATTGAGCATCGGTGTGCGGGTTTTTGAGGCGAATGCTATCCAAATTGGACTGCAAACGCTTGAGGTGCTCCTTGAGTCGGAACGGCTTTCTCGAGTAGGAGGGAACGACTTCGTATACCCCGTCGCCAAAAATGAATCCGCGGTCCAGCACCGGAATCCGTGCTTCCTCGAGGGGCATGAACTTGCCGTTTAGATAAACCGTGCTCAATTGAAAAGCAACCTCAATTAAACAGGAGCCGTAAACTGTCCCACCCGCGAACTAGGACGTTGGCAAGTTCTACGTTATCAAGCGCGATCAAGGGATATTCTGCTACCGGCATGCCATCTAAACTAAGTTTCACTACTCCGATTTTCTGTCCGGCGGTGATCGGTGCGGTCAACGGCTGCTGGCTTTCCATGGTGGCTTTCAAGCGCTCCGACTGGCCTTTGGGCAAACTCAAGTAAACATCCTCGGCGAATCCCGCCCTGACCGAATTTTCGGTTCCCTTCCAAACAGTGAAAGTGGTGACTGGTTGACCTCTTGTATACAGGTGCAATGTGTCGTAGAACATGAATCCGTAATTAAGAAGCTTCTGACTTTCGGTGGCGCGAAGACTGTCCGACGCGGTGTCCATGGCCACTGCAATCAGTCGCCGTGGTCCTCTCTTGGCGGTGGAAATGAGGCAATAACCTGCGTTTTCAGTGTAACCGGTTTTCATTCCGTCGACATAAGGGTCGGTCCACAAAAGACGATTCCGGTTAAACTGCAAAATGTTGTTGTATTTGTACTCCTTGACTGAATAAAGCGGGTAGTATTCGGGAAAATCCCTTATGATCGCCGCAGCGAGCAAGGATAGGTCATAGGCAGTAGAGTAATGCTGCGGATCGGGCAAGCCGGTGGAATTCATGAAATGGGTGTTTTTCATGCCGAGGCGCTGCGCTTCACTGTTCATCATTTGAGTGAACTCTTTCTCGCTTCCGGCAATGCCTTCTGCGAGGGCGATACAGGCGTCGTTGCCCGATTCCACGACCATCCCGCGTATCAAATCTTCCACCGTTACCGGTTTACCCGGTTCGATGAACATACGCGAGCCTTCGGCATGCCAGGCACGAGTCGAAACCGGAAGCTTTTGGGCGAGAGTGATTTGTTTCTGCTTGAGCGCGGTGAAAGTCAGATACGCTGTCATGAGCTTGGTAAGCGATGCCGGCTCGATTCGCTCATTAATGTTTTGTTCAACTATTATTTGTTTACTGTAATAATCACTCAGCAAATAAGATTTCGCGGCAATCGAAGGTGGCTTGGGGACAGGCAGTTGCTGGGCAAAAAACGGCGACGGGAACAGAAGCAAGAGCAGCAATAAGGGCTTGGTCCTTTGCATAATGAAAATTATATACTATTTGCGTCCTTTCCTGAGAAAAACGGGCGCCATGTTGAAGGCAATCGCACCTGCCGCCGTTGCGGTGTTATCTTGTTTTAGCGGCCCCGCTTTTGCTGCCGAAGGTGCGGTCACGATAACTCATGCTTGGGCGATGCCCACGGCTCCCGGTCAAAACGTAGCGGGGGCTTATCTGGAAATCCACAGCGCTGTAGCAGGCAAGTTGATTGCGGCTTCAAGCCCGGTAGCAGGCAGCGCAGAAATACATGTTATGCGGCTGGAGAACAATGTCATGGAAATGCGGCAGCTAAAAAGTCTCGATTTGCCAGCCAAGCAGACGGTCAGGCTTGAGCCCAGGGGATTGCACATCATGTTGCTGAACTTGAAAAGACCTCTAAAGCCGGGCGACAAAATACCACTGAGTCTAACTCTGCAGCTTGAGAACGGCAGCAAGACTGTTGTGGAAGTGCAGGCTGAAGTGCGTAGCGCCGCCCCCTGATTGGAACTCGTGATCAAATACTACATGGTGACAACATCGGCTGCGGGTATTCGCCGCCAAAAGTTTCTAGAGTTCAGTCGGGGTAATGCTGGCAAGCGCGCCGGATGAACGCCATTTGCTTGCGGAAATGCCGGCAGCCCTCGCAAAGTAAAAAGTGCATTCTCAATCCTGCCCATTCCACCAGGTTCAGCCGGCGATCAAGGGATTGCGACACTAGCTTTGATACTTCGTTACAAGTCAGCATTACCTTCGCTCCAATTTACCGCCGAACCAGTTTTGCTCCAAACATAGCCTGAGGCTCATGCGCGCGCGATACAGCATGACCCAGCAGTTGGTCGCCGTAATTTGCATCT
>Ga0187775_10000239_pt1 | contig 13337 bp, 17 predicted proteins | sample 0216_BV02_MP12_1_FD_132441 | JGI IMG/M metagenome (GOLD analysis project Ga0187775, IMG submission 132441) | Tropical peat soil microbial communities from peatlands in Department of Meta, Colombia - 0216_BV02_MP12_10_MG | ecosystem: Environmental > Terrestrial > Soil > Wetlands > Peat | place... | reverse complement strand
GGGACAGACCCTATTTTTCGCATATCGAAAAATAGGGTCTGTCCCTATTTTTTGTCGCCTGCCGGCTACATGCCCAAAGCGCGCGCGCGGTAGTACATTTCCTCCCGACCCTGGGAGGACGCCATCGATCTGTTGCAGTGGCTTCCGGCGGCGAGCATAGCCTTCGCCTTCGTGACGACGATGGCGGTGCTCGCCGCGTGGCGCAACCGCGCCGCGCGCGCGGCGCGACGCCGCGCGCTCGCCGGCGGGCTGCCGCGCGCGCCGGGCGAGTCGCTGCGTCGCGGCCTGGCGGACGCGCACTGGGATGCCGCCGAGTACGCAGCGCTCGCGCTGTTCGTGCTGCCCTTCGCAGCCGCGCTGCTCGCGCCATATTGGCATCTCGCGGCCGATGCCCCGCGCGGCGAAGTCGCGCTCGCGCTCGCCGGCTGCGCGGCCGCGCTGCAGGCCTGGCTGCTCGCGCGCCTGTGGACGGTGCTGCGCCGCGCGCGGCGCCTTGCGCTCGCCTACGAGGCGGAGCTCGCCACGGGACGAGAGCTCGACCGCCTGGCGCCGCTCGGCTACCGCGTGTTCCACGACGTTCCGGTCGAGGAGCGCGGCTTCAGCGTCGATCACGTGCTGGTCGGCCCGGCCGGGGTGTTCGCGGTCGAGACCGAGGGGCGCGCTGCGCGGCGAGCGAACGCGGGCGGCGAATGGGAAGTGTCCTACGACGGCGAGACGCTGCGCTTTCCCGGCTGGCGCGAGACGCGACCGCTCGAGCAGGCGGTGGCGCGCGCGGACTGGGTGCGCGCCTGGCTCTCGAGCGCGGTCGGCGAGACGGTGCCCGTGCGCCCGCTCGTCGTGCTGCCCGGCTGGCACGTGAAGCGCACGGCGGTGACCGGCATTCCGGTGCTCGCCGCGCGGCGCATCGGCCACTTCTTCCGCAGGCTCGCGAGCGAACCGGCGATGAGCGAGGCGCTCATCCAGCGGCTCGCGCAGCAGCTCGAAGGGCGCTGCCGCGGGCCGGCGCCGGCCCTCTAGGGTCACTGTCCTTCGCCCGGCGGGGGCTCGACGAGCGGCTGGCGCTCCTGCTGCATGCGGCTGCGCTCCTGCGGCCGGAAGGGAGGCGGCGTGCCCGGCTGACGGGCGCGCTGAAGCTGCTGCTGGTCCAGGTTCTCCAGCTGGTGGCGCTCATCGAGCTGGCGGGTCTCGAGCTTCTGCTGGCCCTTGAGATCGCCCGGCGGCACCTTCGCGCGCTCGACCGACTGGCGCAGCTGCTGCGAAAACTCGTCGCTTTGCTGCTGGCGTCGAATGAGCTCCTGCTGCACGTTGCTCCCCTGCGCAAAGGCTGACGCCGCGAGCGCGAGAAGAATCGGGCCGACGATGGATTTCTCGAGGATGTGCGGTTCCGGCGCCATGTACCGCTACCAGGCCATCTCGCCGCTCGCGGCGAGCGCGCCGTCGCGCCAGGGCGCAGGGTCCATGTCGAGCGTCGCCGCGAGCTGGCGCACGCGCGCCGCGTCGCAGCGGTCCTCGAGCGTTTCGCTGCGGCCGACCCACCGGCGCAGCTGATCGATGTCGACGGAAGCGTTCATTCAATCGTCCCCCGAGACCGTCACTACCAGGCGGCGCTCGTGCGGCGCGTGGCGGTGCTCCCACAAATAAACGCCCTGCCAGGTGCCGAGCAGCAGGCGCCCCTCGCCGACCGGCAGGGTGAGCGAACTCGCGGTGAGCACCGCGCGCGCGTGCGCGGCCATGTCGTCCGGGCCTTCGGTGTCGTGCGCGTACGCCGCGTCGCCGTCGGGCGCCAGGCGCGCGAGCAGCAGCTCCAGGTCGTGCCGCACCGACGGATCGGCGTTCTCGCACAGGATCAGCGACGCGCTGGTGTGCTGCAGGAACAGATTGCACGCGCCCGTGCGCACGCCGCTTGCTCGCACCTCCTGCTCGACCTCGGTGGTGATTTCGGTCGTGCCCCGCCCGCGGGTGCGGAATCTGAGCGTCTTTTGCGCAATCATGGTGCCCTTCGCCGGTAAGACCTCGTATTTTGTGACTTGTTACCCTTTTTCGCAGGGCGGATTGTGTGCGACTATCCTGCTTCAGCCCTTTAACTTTAGGGAGTAGGGCCATGAAACGATTCGCCTTGTTTGCAGCGCTCGCGGCGCTGGTCGCGCTTCCCGCATGGGGCCAGACGATCAAGGTACCGGCGCCCGCGCCCGAACCGCAGAAGACCGAGCCGGAGAAGATCAAGCCGATGCCCAGGCATCTCACGGAAAGGTCGCGCCTCGACGCGCGCGAGTGCCTGAACTACAAGACCAACGAAGAAATCATCGTCTGCGCGGAAAAGTTTCTGTAGCTTCTTCGCCTTCATTGCGCGTCCAGCGCGCAACTCTGGCGCAGGGCGCGCGGCGCGTACGCAAAGATAAATTGGCGGCGCCGTACGGCGCGCGCACGCTATTGCCTGGCTCCTCCCCCCGCCAAATAATACGTGCAGGGGGAAGTCATGAAAGACATGTCACGCGAAGGACCGGACACGCGTCCGCCTTCGCCGCCGGCCGAGCGCGAAGCGCCGGCGTCCGGCGCCAGGTTCTACCGCGTCAATGCGGTTGAGGCGGCACCGATCGACGCTCTGGTAACGATCGCGGAGCGCGTCCTGCCCATGCTGCTCGCGCCCGGCGAGCGGCCATGGAACGGCGAGCACGGGCATGCGCTGCTGCTCATGCTCGCGAACACCGAGGGCACCATCGCGCGGCTGCGCGAGCTGCGCGTGCCGCTGCGCAAGCAGCTCGGCGCCAGCTTCGATCACGAGGTGATGATCTCGCTCGACGCGCGCTGCCGTTTGGCGGCGCGCATCCTCGATGCAGTCTCGAGCGAGGCCGAGCTCTCGCCGCCGCAGCGCGCGAACCTGAGCAGCCTGCTGCACGAGCTGCCGCAGGCGGCGCTGCGCATCTCCGGCTTCGGCTTCGCGGTCTATCCGGCGGTCGCGGTCGCCATGCTCGCGGCCGCCGGCATCGCCGCGCTCTACCGCCAGGGCTCGCTGCTCAAGTCGACGCTCGAGACCTGCCGGAGCTACTTCGCAGACTGCCTCGACCCGAACCAGGACGGCAGTGTCGGCGACAACGCCGAGGTGCGCGCGACCGCCGCGGGGAACCTGCTGTACGCCATGGAGGGAGTCCCAAAGTTCGGCTTTCTCGGTGAGCACGAGGAGGGCGGCCAGTGGCATGCGCGCTACGGCATCGTCGGCGGCAGTCCGGAGACGGGCTACGCCGGGCGCGTCGAGACTGACTCCGCCGAGCGCTCCAATCCGCGCGGCTGGGCGCCGTTTCCGGGCTTCGGTGCGGCGAACGTCTCGCTCGACCCGGTGATCGCGCACCTGAACGGACTGCGCGCCGAACGCCTCGCTGAGCTCGAGGAAGAGCGCATCCTGCGGCGCCATTGCGAGGCGCTCGCAGGACTCGTGCGCGAAATCGACAAGGTGCTCGCGCGCCTGTGACGCGCGAGCCCCCGTTCGCTCAGAACGAGCGGTCTTCCCCCGGCTTCATCACGATCAGCCGGCCCTGCATCTTGTACTTGGCGAGCGCCGTGCGGAACTCGTCGGGCGTGCCTTTGAGCAGCGGGAAGGTGGCGTAGTGCATCGGAATCACGTGCGTCGGCTTGATCCAGTCCACCGCAAGGGCGGCGCCCACCGGGTCCATCGTGAAGTAGCCGCCGATGCAGGCGAGCATCACGTCGATGTGATGGAACATCGGGATCAGCTTCATGTCCTCATATACTGCGGTATCGCCGGTGTGGTAGATGGTCGGCCCGCCCTCGATCATGATCACGAAGCCCACCGGGTTGCCGCTCGTGAGCGAGGCCTGCTGGCCGGGCGCGGGCGCAGGGAGCTGCGGCGCGCCCAGCGCCGAGGCGTGGATCGCGTTGACGTACATGACCTTGGCCCCCGCCTTAGGCAGGTCGACCGTGCCGCCCACGTTGCCGCCGTATATGACATCGTCCTTGGGATATCCGAGCACCGATATCAGGTTCTTTCCCAGGTCGGTCTGCGTGAGCAGCTTGGCGCCGGTCTTCTTGACGATCTCGAGCGCGTCGCCCAGGTGGTCGAAATGGCCGTGGGTGAGCAGGATGTAGTCGACCCGGCCGAGCTCGGCGATCGCGTTCTTGTCCGGATCGGTCGGGTTCGTGAGCCAGGGATCGACCAGGATCACGCCGCCCGATGGCGTCTCGATCCTCCAGGCCGAGTGGCCGTACCAGTGGAGCTTTGTCTGACCCTTGTCGGCCCACGCCGACGGAATCGCCAGCGCACCTGCCACCAACAGCGCGCCGAGCGCGCGCAATAACGTCCGCAACATCGTCCCCTCCTCCCGGTAAGAATCAAGCGGAGCGGGGAGCATACACAGGGGACTTGGTCTTGAACAGCGTGCGCGGCTGCTCGCGGACGGTCAGGCTGACTGCCGTCGCAAGGGCCGCGAGCGCCAGGTCGAGGATCCACATGCGGTCGTAGCTGCCGGTCGTCTCGAGCACCACCCCGCCGAGCCATGAGCCGAGGAAGGCGCCCGCCTGGTGCACGACGAAGGTGATGCCGAGCAGCGTCGGCAGGCGAGCCGCGCCGAACAGCTTGCCGATCAGCCCCGCGACGGGCGGCAGCACCGCCATGTAGGTAAGCCCCATCCACACGGAGAACGCGAGCACGACGAGCTCGGTCTTGGGTGCGGCGAAAAACAGCGCGACGCCGAGCCCGCGCGCTGCGAACAGCGCCGCGAGTGTGCGCTTCATCGAATAGCGCTGGATGACGAGCCCGGCGCCGATGCTGCCGCCGATATTGAACAGCGCGAGCGCAGAGAGCGCGAAGCCGGAGACGCTCGAGGGCAGGCCGCACAGCTCGATCACGCCGGGCAGGTGCGTCACCAGGAAGAGCACGTGCACGCCGCAGACAAAGAAGGTGGCGTTCACCAGCCAGTACTGCGGGCTGGCGAGCGCCTCGCCGAGCGAAGCGCCGGCGCGCGGCGCCGCGTGCGCGTCGGCGGACGCGGCCGCCGGGCCGCGAAAGGCAAGAGCGAGCGGCAGCGCGGCGAGCGACAGCCCGGCGAGCGCGAATGCCGCGCTCACCCAGCCCGCCGCCGCGATGACAGCTTGCGTCGCGGGCGCGAGCACGAGCTGGCCGAGCGGTCCGCCTGCGCCGACGATGCCGGCGACCAGGCCGCGCCGCTCGGGCGCGACGCGCTGGCTCACGGTTCCGACCAGCAGCGACGGGCTGCCGACGGTGGCCGCGACGCCGCCGGCCGCGAGCACCGCGGCGAGCAGGACGGCGCTGTGGGCGAATGGCAGCAGCGCGCCGGCCGCCGCGGCGAGCAGGCCGCCGGCGAAGATGATGCGCGCCGGGCCGTAGCGCTCGGCGAGCAGGCCGCAGACGGGCTGCGCGGCGCCCCAGGCGAGCTGGCTCAGCGCGACCGCCAGGCTGATCGTGGCGATTCCGAGGCCGGTGGCCGAATTGAGCGGCGAGATGAACAGGCCGAACACCGAGCGCGAGCCCGTGGTGACGGCGAGCAGCCCGATGGCGGCGGCGGTGAGGGCGATGGCGCCCCTGCGATTCGATGCGGGGTTCGTTTCCATGGCGGCATGCTGGGGCCCCGCCGTGTCCCGCCGATTTCAGCCGCCGCACGCCGTGTTGCCCGATTGTTTCTACCCTTAAAGTAGCGGCGATGGCTGAGATCGAGCACTACTGGCAGCTGCCGGCAGCCGAGCTGCTCGCGCGCCTCGGCTCGGGTCCGCAGGGCCTGTCCGACGCCGAGGCGGCCGCGCGGCTCGCGCGCCACGGCCCGAATGTGCTGCGCGAGGAACGGGCCTTAAGCGCGCTGCGCGTGCTTGCGGCCCAGTTCCGCAGCCCGCTCGTGCTGATCCTGGTGTTCGCCGCGGTCGTCTCGCTCGCGCTGCGCGACTGGCTCGAGGCCTCGATCATCCTCGCGATCGTGCTCGGCAGCGCGGCGCTCGGCGCCTGGCAGGAATACCGCGCGTCGGCTGCAGTGCAGCGGCTGCGCGCACGCGTCGCACTCACGACGATATGCCTGCGCGGCGGCGGTGCGCGCGCCGTGCCCGCGGCGATGCTCGTGCCCGGCGACGTGGTGCTGCTCGCCGCGGGCAGCCTCATTCCGGGCGACGGCGTGCTGCTCGAGGCGAAGGACTTCTTCGTCAACCAGGCGCTCCTCACCGGCGAGAGCCTGCCGGTGGAAAAGCAACCGGGCGAGAGCGCCGCGGGGGCGAGCCTGGTCGAGCGCGGCAGCTGCGTGTTCATGGGCACCTCGGTGAGAAGCGGCACGGCGCGCGCGCTCGTCGTACGCACCGGGCGCGCCACCGAGATCGGCGCGATCGCCGAGAGCCTCGAGCGGCGCGTGCCCGAGACTGACTTCGAGCGTGGGTTGCGCCAGTTCGGCTACCTGCTCACGCGCGTCGCGGCGGCGATGGTGGTGGCGGTGTTCGCGGTGCACGTGTTCTTCCACCGCCCTACGCTCGAGTCGCTGCTGTTCGCGATCGCGCTCGCGGTCGGCATCTCGCCCGAGCTGCTGCCGGCGATCCTGTCCGTGACGCTCGCGCGCGGAGCGCGCGCGATGGCGCGCCGCGGGGTGATCGTGCGGCGCCTGAACGCGATCGAGAACTTGGGCAGCATGGACGTGCTGTGCACCGACAAGACTGGCACGCTGACCGAGGGCGTGGTGCGGCTGGAACGCGCCTGCGATTCCTCCGGGGCCGCGCGCCCCGAGGTACTGTACGATGCCTTCCTGAACGCCTTCTACCAGACCGGGCTGCCCAATCCCCTGGACGAGGCGATCGTCGCGGCGGCGCGCGCCGCGGGGCTGGATGCCGGGGCGGCGAAGAAGCTGGACGAGATCCCGTACGACTTCGTGCGCAAGCGCCTGAGCGTGGTGGTCGAGGATCCCGCTTCGGGCGGCGCGCCGCGCCTGATCACGAAGGGCGCGGTGGAGCAGGTGCTCGAGGTGTGCGCGGGGTTGTCCGCGCAGGAGCGCGCCGCGATCGAAGCGCGCTTTCGCGGCTGGAGCGCGCAGGGCTACCGCGTGATCGCGGTCGCGGTGCGCGACATGGCGCGCAAGGACGCCTACCGGCGCGAGGACGAAACGGACCTCCGGCTCGCGGGATTTCTGCTCTGCCTCGATCCGCCCCAGGCACAGGCGCCGCGCGTGCTCGCCGACTTCGCGCGTCTCGGCGTCGAGGTGAAGATCATCACCGGCGACAACCGCCACATCGCGGCGCACGTGGCCGACGCGGTCGGGCTGAAGGGCGCGGCGCTCATCACCGGCGGCGAGCTCGATGCGATGCACGACGAGGCGCTGTGGAACTCCGCCGCGCAGACCCACGTGTTCGCCGAGGTCGATCCCAACCAGAAGGAGCGCATCATCTCGGCGCTGCGGCGCACTGGCCGCGTGGTGGGCTACCTCGGCGATGGCATAAACGACGCGCCGGCGCTGCATGCGGCCGACGTCGGCATCTCGGTCGACCGCGCCGCCGACGTCGCCAAGGAAAGCGCCGACATCGTGCTGCTCAAGCACAATCTCAGGGTGCTGCACGACGGCGTGCTGCAGGGGCGCAGGACCTTCGCCAACACCATCAAATACATCTTCGTCACCACGAGCTCCAACTTCGGCAACATGCTGTCGATGGCCGCGGCGTCGCTGTTCCTGCCGTTCCTGCCGCTGCTCGCCAAGCAGATCCTGCTGAACAACTTCCTGGCCGATCTGCCCTCGCTGTTCATCGCGGGCGACCGGGTCGACCCTGCCTGGCTGCGCAAGCCCTACCGCTGGAGCATCGCCTCGATCCGGCGCTTCATGCTGGTGTTCGGGCTGCTCAGCACGGTGTTCGACTTCATCACCTTCGCGGTGCTGCTGCGCGTGGCCGAGCGCGACCCGGACCTGTTCCGCACCGGCTGGTTCGTCGAGTCGCTGCTAACGCAGATCGCGGTACTGCTCGTCATCCGCACTACGGTGCCGTTCTGGCGCAGCCCGCCCGCAGCGGCGCTGGCCTGGACGGCGCTCGGCACCGCGCTCGTCGCCCTCGCGCTGCCCTACCTGCCGCACGCGGTCGTGTTCGACTTCGAGCCGCTGCCGGCGAAACTGCTCGGCGCGGTGCTTGCCATCACGGCGGCCTACGTGCTCGCCACCGAGCTCGCCAAGCGCAGGTTTTACCGCTTCAGCTCTTCTGGAATCCCCGCACCAGGCTCGCGCGCGCCGTTCCCGCCTGCATGAGCAGCGAAAAGTCCGAGCCCGCGAGGATCAGCCGCGCGCCCATGCCGATGTGGCGCTCCAGGAGCTCCGGGGTGTACATGCCGCCCATGCCGGGGTGCTTGCCGTGCTTGCGGCAGGCGGCGATCACCTTCGTGTATGCGTCGGCTACGCGCGGGTCGTTGAACTGGCCCGGGATGCCCATCTCGAAGCACAGGTCGTTGGTGCCGATGAGCAGCGCGTCGACGCCCGGCGTCGCCGCGATCGCGTCGCAGTTCTCCACCCCGCGCGGCGACTCGATCATCACCACGACGAGCGTCTCCTCGTTCACCACGCGCGCGGTCTCGCCGATCGGCATCAGCGCGAAGCCCGTCTGCTGCAGCCCGCCGCCCATCGAGCGCTTGCCGACCGGCGGGAAGCGGCAGTGATCCGCGACGCGCCGCGCCTGTTCGGCCGTGTCGACGTGCGGGAACACGATGCCCTGCGCGCCGTTGTCGAGCATGCGGCTCGCGTGGTAGTGCTCGTAGCCCGGCACGCGCACCACCGGCGTCACCCCGACCGCGAGCGAGGCCGCGGAGAGCTGCGCGGCGATGTCGGTGTCCATCGAGCTGTGCTCGCAGTCGATGAAGATCCAGTCGAAGCCGCAGGTCTTGGCGATCTGCGCGATGTCCACCGTGCGCGCCTGGCGCAGGCCGAGCCCGATGGCGAGCTTGCCGGCGGCGAGCTGGCGCTTGGCGTGGTTGACGACTGCCGTCATGTGTTCCTCCCGGGTCTGAAAGGTTGCAAAGCATACCGGAGCCTGCGGTATCGTTGCGCGCATGCGCCTGGTGCTCGACACCAACGTCTGGCTGGACTGGCTGGTGTTCCGCGACGCCTGCGTGGCGCCGCTGCGCGCCGCGATCGAGGCGGGCCGTGCCGAGGTGTGCATCGACGCCGCCTGCGAGGGCGAGCTCGCGCGCGTGCTCGCGCAGCGCCTCGGGCGCACCGTGCTCGACCCCGCCGCGCAGGCGGCCGCGCTCGCCGAGTGCCGGCGCGTGGCCTGCGCCTGCGGCGTCCACGCGCCGCTCGCCTGCCGGCTGCCGCCGTGCAGCGACCCGGAGGACCAGAAGTTCCTCGAGCTCGCGCGCGACTGCCGCGCCGACCTGCTCGTGACCAAGGACCGGGCGCTGCTCGTGCTCGCGCGCCACGCCCCGTTTCGCATCGTCACGCCGCGCCAGGCGGGGGATGCGCTTTGCTAACCCGAAAAGCCGCGCGCTGCGTTCAAGATTCCGAGGCCTGACTCGAAAGGAGTACCCATGAAATCGTTCACGCGGCCGGCGCTCGGCGCCGCGCTCCTGATGGCGCTGGCGCCGCTCGTTGCCGCAGCCGGCGATGCGCTCACCATCTACTCGAGCGCGCAGCCCGGCGCGATCCGGCCGGAGCAGTACCGCGACGGCATTTCCGCTCAGGCGGTGCCGGGCTACGCCGTGGTGCGCCACCTGCGCGAGCTCGAGCTCAAGCCCGGGCGCAACACGGTGCGCTTTTCCGACGTCGCCGCGCTCATCGACCCGACCACGGTGTCGTTCGAGTCGCTCACCGATCCGCAGGGCACCAGCGTCATCGAGCAGAACTTCCAGTTCGACCTGGTCAACACGCAGAAGCTGCTCGAGAAGTACATCGACCGCGAGATCGAGGTCGACCAGGTGCGCGGCAACGGCGTCGAGACCTTCCGCGGCACGCTGCTCTCCACGGCGGGTGGACTGGTGCTGCGGCGCGCCGACGGCGGGGTGCAGCTGCTGCCGTACAACGCGAGCGTGCGCCTGCCCGCGCTGCCCGGCGGGCTGATCACGCGCCCGACGCTGGTGTGGGACGTCGCTTCGGCGCGCGGCGGCAAGCAGGCCACGCGCGTGTCGTACCAGACGGGCGGCGTCACCTGGTGGGCCGACTACAACCTCGCCTACGCCGACGGCGCGAACGCGAACGCCTGTCGCCTCGACGTCGGCGCCTGGGTGAGCATCCTCAACCAGTCGGGCGCCGGCTACGAGGACGCCAAGCTCAAGCTCGTCGCCGGCGACGTGCAGCGCGCCGCGCCGCCCGGCTACGCCGCGGGCGCCGTGCCGGCGGCGCGCATGGCGCTCGAGGAGAAGGTCGCCGGCTTCGAGCAGAAGGCGTTCTTCGAGTACCACCTGTACACGCTCGGGCGGCCGACGACGCTGCCCGACCGCTCGACCAAGCAGATCGAGCTCTTCCCCGTGGCGCGCGGCGTGCCCTGCGAGAAGAAGCTCGTCTACTACGGCCTCGCGCCGGGCTGGCGCGGCGTCGCGCCGAGCCCGCTCACCGACCGCAACTACGGCGTGCAGACCAACAAGAAGGTCGACGTCTACCTTTCGTTCAGGAACTCGAAAGACAACCACATGGGCATGCCGCTTCCCGCGGGGCGCGTGCGCGTCTCCAAGCGCGACGACGCGGACGGCACGCTCGAGTTCATCGGCGAAGACGTGATCGACCACACGCCGAAGGACGAGCCGGTGCTGATCAGGCTCGGCTCGGCCTTCGACGTGGTCGGCGAGCGCCGGCAGGTCGCGTTCTCCGTGGACACCGCGCGGCGCGTCATGACCGAGCAGATCGAGGTGAAGCTGCGCAACCACAAGGACCAGCCAGTCACCGTCGAGGTGAAGGAAAGTCTCTACCGCTGGGTGAACTGGGAGATCGTCGAGCGCAGCCAGCCCTACCGCAAGCAAGACGCGCGCACGGTCGTGTTCCCCTTGCGCGTGCCCGCCAACGGCGAGCAAGTGCTCGATTACACCGTGCGCTACAGCTGGTAAGGAAAAAGGGGACAGACCCTATTTATAATCGCGCATGCAAGTCGGCAATCTGGTCCCTGCCATCGTCGCGGGCGTGCTGAGCGCGCAGCTCGCGTTGTTCTCCGGCAAGGCGCGCGCAGCCGACAGCGAGCCGCTCGCCGAGCTCAAGCGTCCGGGGCGGGTGCTCGTGCTGGTGCACGCGCACGCGCCCGGCAGCGGCGACCCGGCGCGCTTCAAGCTGCACGACTGCCGCTCGCAGCGCAACCTGGACGCCGCGGGCCGCAAGCAGGCGGCGCGCCTGGGCGAGCGGCTGCGCGCGGCGGGCGTGGCGCACGCCAAGATCTACTCCAGCCAGTGGTGCCGCTGCTTGGAGACCGCGAAGCTGCTCAAGCTCGGCCCGGCGAGCGAGCTGCCGGCGCTGAACGCGATTCCCGGCCGGCCGGACGAGCGCGAACCTCACATCGACGCGTTGCGCGACTTCCTCGCGGCGCTGCCGCGCGACGGCGGGCCGGTCATCATGGTGACGCACCCGGAAACCGTCGGCGCGCTTGCGGGCGGCTACCGCGCCCCGGCCACCGGCTTGATCCTCAGGCTCGACGGCTCGCGCGTGCCGCGCGTGGTCGCCGAGATCAAGGCCGAGTAGAGCCCGACTCCGTTTTGCGTGTGCGGGATCGGACGTGAAATCGTACCGGTCGCGCCGGATGTATTGCCCGGCCCCGGGGGAAGGGTGACAATCCGCCCGTAGGCCAGCATCCCAATCACCTTTAATCAGGGAGGATGACGCATGTTTCAATCGACGCGGAACGTGAGGCGAGCGCTGCTGGTGGGCGCGGGGGCGGCGGCGCTGATGCTCGGCGCGTGCAGCTACATTCCGACTTCTATGTATGGCGATCGCGTGAACGTCAAGCTGACTGGCAGCAATGAAGTGCCGCCGGTCGACGTTTCCGGCAGCGGCAGCGGCTACGTCGCCGTCACGAAGGAAGGCGCGGTGACCGGCAAGATCACCACCACCGACGTCGCGGGCGTCGCCGCGCATATCCACATCGGTGCGGCCGGCAGGAACGGCCCGATCATCATTCCGCTCAAGAAGGAAGACGCGAACACTTGGGTGGTGCCGGAGGGCGCGAAGCTGACCGATGCGCAGATGGAGGCGTACAAGAAGGGCGATCTGTACGTGAACGTCCATACCGCCAAGCACAAGGGCGGCGAGGTGCGCGCCCAGATCGTCCCCTGAGCGTAGCGCTGCCGGAGACCGTCGAGGTCGAAACCGCCGCGCAGCCCGACGCGGCGGTGATCTGGCTCCACGGGCTGGGCGCCGACGGGCACGACTTCGAGCCGTTGGTGCCCATGCTCGGGCTGCCGCGCCGCTTCGCGGCGCGGTTCGTCTTCCCGCATGCGCCCGAGCGCCCGGTGACGATCAACATGGGCATGCGCATGCGCGCCTGGTACGACATCGCCGAGCTCGGCGGCCGCAGCGAGGACGGCGCGGGCATCCGCGCCTCGCAGGCGCTGCTCGAGGGACTGATCGCGCGCGAGCGCGCGCGCGGCATCGAGGCGCGCCGCATCGTGCTCGCCGGCTTCTCGCAGGGCGGCGCGATCGCGTTGCAGGCGGGCCTGCGCCATCCCGAGCGGCTCGGCGGCATCATGGCGCTCTCGACCTGGCTGCCGCTCGCCGCGACGCTCGAGCTCGAGCGCAGGCGGGAAAACTCCGACATACCGCTGTTCATGGCGCACGGCCTGCACGACGAGATGATCGCCATCGGCCGCGCGCTCGCCTCGCGCGACGCGCTCGAAGCGCTCGGCTACCGGGTCGAGTTCCACGAGTACGCGATGGGGCACGCGGTATGCCCCGAGGAAGTCGCCGCAATCGCTGCCTGGCTCGTCAGGGCGCTGTAAGGCGCGCGGCGCGCTACTGCTGGCTGCGGTAGAAGCGCTCGATGACTTCGCTGTCCTGCATCTCGCCTGCGGCGCTCTCGCGCGGCACGATCGGCTCGAATGCCTCGGGCGGCGGCACCCAGCCCGAAAGCAGCGCCTCGGAATACGCCTCGGGGTCGCGCGCCGGCGCGACCGCCTTGGCGCTGCGCTTCTTCGATCTGAAGAACCTGAACACGGATCGATTCCCCTGTTGCGTAATCGCGCGCTTTTATTGGACTCCCGATTCGCGCCGCGTGCTGTCAAGGATTGCAAGGCGCCGGTAAACTGCTCCCCATCGCCACCATGAGGACTTCCATGAAGAAAGCCGCATTGATCGTCGCGCTCGCGCTCGCCGCGGGCCGCGTTTTCGCCGCCGACATGACCGAGGAGCAGAAGACCCTGTATGCGGCGGGCCAGTGGCTCGCGCGCCAGGCCGCGG
>Ga0187775_10000235_pt1 | contig 13422 bp, 17 predicted proteins | sample 0216_BV02_MP12_1_FD_132441 | JGI IMG/M metagenome (GOLD analysis project Ga0187775, IMG submission 132441) | Tropical peat soil microbial communities from peatlands in Department of Meta, Colombia - 0216_BV02_MP12_10_MG | ecosystem: Environmental > Terrestrial > Soil > Wetlands > Peat | place... | reverse complement strand
GCGATCCCGATGCACAGGCGATCGATGCACTCGCCGCCGACCTGCGCCGCGAGCCGTCGGTCGAGCACGTGCAGGCGGATACCGCCTGGGCCCGCCGGCTCGCCGCCGTAACGCGCCTTGCGCGCGTGGCGGTGCTGCTGCTCGCGGGACTGCTCGGCTTCGGACTGGTCGCCGTGACCTTCAATACCATCCGGCTGCAGATCCTCACGCAGCGCGACGAGATCGAGGTGTCGAAGCTGATCGGGGCCACGGACGCTTTCATCCGGCGGCCGTTCTTCTACCTCGGCCTGTTGCAGGGGGCGGGCGGCGGACTGCTCGCCCTCGCGATCGTCTGGGCGGCCCTGGCCGTGCTCAACCCGCAGATTGCCGCGCTTGCGGCGAGCTACGGTGCAAATTTCCGCGTGGCTTTCCCTCCCCCGGGTAGCGCGCTCGCGGTTCTCGCGGTCGCCGCCGTCCTGGGCTGGCTGGGTGCGTGTTTGTCGGTGAGCAAATACTTACGTGAAATTCAGCCAAAGTAGACGGCCCTCCAAGCAAGACGAGGGGAACTCGGGCCGCGCTTAGCACTCGAATAGCACGAGTGCTAAGATTGCCTTTGCAAGGAGGAACCTGCATGCAAGCGACTTTGCCGGTGGCCGTGCCCGTGCCGATGGCGGCGGGCAGCATCGAGAGCTACATCCAGACGGTGAACCGCTTTCCGATCCTCAGCGTAGAAGAGGAGCAGGCGCTCGCGCGCCGCTACCGCCAGCACGACGACCTCGAGGCTGCGCGTGGTCTGGTGCTGTCGCACCTGCGCCTGGTGGTCGCGGTTGCGCGCGGCTACCTCGGCTACGGCCTGCCGCACGCGGACCTGATCCAGGAGGGAAACGTCGGTTTGATGAAGGCTGTCAAGCGATTCGATCCCTCGCGCGGCGTGCGGCTGGTGTCGTTCGCCATCCACTGGATCAAGGCGGAGATCCACGAATACATCCTGCGCAACTGGCGGCTGGTGAAGGTTGCCACGACCAAGGCGCAGAGAAAGCTGTTCTTCAACCTGCGCTCAATGAGGCCCGGGCTCGCGCCGCTCACACGCGATGACGTAAAGCGCGTGGCTGCCGAATTGCACGTCAAGCCGGAAGAAGTGCTCGAGATGGAAACCCGCCTCGGCGGGCAGGAAATCGCCTTCGAGGCCGAGGACGACGAGGATGCGTACGCACCTGCGCAATTCCTCGCCGACCCGCAGGCGGAGCCCTCGCAACTGCTCGAGCATGATGAAAGCCAGCGGCTGCAGGCAGAAGGCCTGGCGCGCGCGCTCGCCGCGCTCGACCCGCGCAGCCGGCGCATCATCGAAACGCGCTGGTTGCGGGAGAAGCGCGGCGCCACGCTGCACGACTTGGCGCAGGAATACAAGGTCTCTGCCGAGCGCATCCGCCAGATCGAAGCGAAGGCGCTCGAGAAGATGCGCAAGGAGATGGAAAAGCTCGGCGCGGCGCTCGCGCTGCCGGCGCCGGCCTGAATTTCAGCTGGCCTCGCGCAGCAGGGTGCGGATGTCGGCGGCGAGCGCGTCGGCGCCGACGCGCTCGTAGCCCACGAACAGGCGCAGACGGCCCTTTGTGTCGAGCACGTAGCTCCCCGCGCTGTGGTCGACCGTGTACTCCCCGGGCGTTTCGCCTTTCTTCACCTCGTAGAACACCTTGAACTCCTTGGCAGCGCGGCGTGTCGCCTCGGCGTCGCCGTATAGCCCCAGGAAGCGCGGATCGAACGCGGGCACATAGCGCGACAGGACAGCGGGGGTGTCGCGCTCCGGGTCCACGGTGACGAACAGAACCTGCACGCGATCGGCCTCCGCGCGCAGCTTCTTCATCACTTGCGCCATTTCGGCGAGCGTCGTCGGGCAGACGTCCGGACAGTGCGTGTAGCCGAAGAACAGGACCACCACCTTGCCGCGGAAGTCCTGCAAGCTGCGCGCGCGGCCGTTCTGATCGGTGAGCGAGAGCTGCTTGCCGTAGTCGACGCCGGTGATGTCGGTGCTCTTGAACTTCGGTCCGCCCGCATCGCAAGCTGCGAGCAGCAGCGCGCCGAGCAAAGCGGCAAGGCTAGAGCGCCAGGTAATGATCAACGAGCAGCGCCGCGAACAGTGCAGCCAGGTAGACGATCGAGTAGCGGAACATGCGACGCGCCAGGCGGTCGCTGTATTCCCGAAAGATCCGCACCGCATAGCCGAGGAAGACCGCTCCCAGCGCGCACGCCGCCACTAAATACAGCATCCCGCTCATGCGCACGACGTAAGGCAGAAGGCTCACGCCGTACAGGATGACGGTATACAGCAGCACCTGCAGCTGCGTGTACTTGCGCCCGTGCGTCACCGGCAACATCGGCAGACCCGCGCGCGCATAGTCGTCCGCGCGATAAAGCGCGAGCGACCAGAAATGAGGCGGGGTCCAGGCGAAGATGATCAGGAACAGGAGCATTGCCTCGATCGTCACCTGGCCCGTGACCGCCGCCCAGCCGAGCACGGGCGGCATCGCCCCCGAAGCGCCGCCGATCACGATGTTCTGCGGCGTCGCCGGCTTGAGAATCACCGTGTAGATGATCGCGTAGCCGACGAAGGTGCCGAGGGTGAGCCACATCGTGAGCGCGTTCACGAAGTACGACAGCACCCACAGCCCGGCCCCGCCGACCACGCCCGCGAACAGCAGCGTATGCAGCGTGCCGAGCTCGCCGCGCGGCAGAGGCCGCCAGCGCGTACGCTGCATCACCGCGTCGATGTGTTGCTCGACCAGGCAGTTGACGGCGGCGGCCGCGCCCGCGACCAGCGCGATGCCGAGCGTTCCCGCGAGCAGCGCCTGCGGCGGGACTATGCCGGGTGCGGCGAGCAGCATGCCGATCACGGCGGTGAAGACGATGAGGGACACCACGCGCGGCTTGGTCAGCGCGTAGAAGGCCCGCGCCCGTTGCGCGAGGCCGCGTGCGATGCCTGGGGAGAGAATCTGGGTATTCACGAAGCCAGAAATTTTATCACGAGGCGTCAGCCGATCTGCGAGTACTTGAGAAGGCGCTGCAGATCCTTGAGCATCTTCGACGGGTCGGGGTCGCGCGGGAAGCGCAGCATCAGATTGCCCATGGGGTCGACGAGGTAAATGTGCTCCGCCAGGTTCGACGCTGCGCCGAATACCGCCGCGAAGCTGCCGTCATCCGAGCGCAGTATCTCCGTGCCTTCGAACGCGGCCGCTACACTCGAGGCCGGCGTACCGCCGTCGGTCAGCACCCACAGGCGCGCGACGCGCTCCATGTCCTTCCCGAGCGCCCTGCGAACCTGGCGCATGTAGTAGAGCTTGCGCTCGCAGTACGCGTCGCAGCGCGCCGCGTCGAATTGCACCAGCACCCACCTGCCGCGCAGGCGGGACGTCGAGACCTGCCTGCCGTCGAGCGCCGTAAGCGTAACCTCCGGCAAGGCCGCGGGCCCGACAAGCTCGCCGTAGTTGCCCAAAGCGCCTATTCCCCATTCGAACCGGTATGCGAGCCAGGCGAATACGAGCGGCGCTGCGAAGAACGCCGCGAGCAGCAGCAGCTTGAGGCGCGCGCGCCGCGCGGCGTCAGGGCTCGGTGCGCTGCTCACGGCGGAACGACTGTACGAGGAAGAGAATAACGGAGAGGGCCGCGAACGAGTACCACTGCAGGGCATAGCTCGCGTTCCGTTCCGCGCCCGTGTCGGGGCGCTCCCGGTCGCGCAGCAGCCCGTCATCGACCTGCGAGAGCTGCTCGATGACCACGGGCTGCAGTGCGAGACCCGTCGCGGCGGCGAAGTCGTCGAGCCTCAGGTTCTGCCATACGCGGCCCCGCGGGGGCCGGTGCTGCGGCTCGAATGCCTGCGGCAGGCGCTGCACGGCGAACCCCTCGATGCGCAGCTCTCCCGACGGGGTGCGGAGCTCGGGCAGCTCGTCGCGCCGCGCGCCCGCTGCGACCCAGCCGCGGTCGACCAGCACATGCAGGCTGCTTTGTCCGAGGCGCAGGGGCGTCACCACCTCGTATCCTAGCCGGCCGTCGTGGATCTTGTTGTCGAGCAGCACCGTGTATTTGGAAAGGAAGGTGCCGAGCGCCGCGACCCGCTGCTGCGCGTAGTCTGACGCCGCCACGGGCCGTGGCGGAAGCTCGCGCGCCGGCGCGCGCAGTGCCGCATCCAGCCGTGCCGCGAGCGCCCGCTTTTCCTCGGCGCGCCTGGCCTGCCAGTTGCCGAGCGCGATGAACGCCGCGCAGCCTGCGGCTGCCAATGCGAAGCCCCACCACTTTGGCCGGAACGCCCTGCCCTGAAACGTGAACGCCATGCTGTTGCGTGCAAGAAAGCGGGTGCCTGCCTTAAACTCCCCTTCCTCCATGCGCTACATCGTAATAGCAGCGTTTCTGATGATCGTCGCCAGCCTCGGCTCGGCTCTGTTCTTCGTCTACCACGACAAGAGCGGGTCCAACCGCGCCGTCAAGGCGCTCGCGCTGCGCGTTGCGTTGTCGATCGCCCTGTTCCTGTTCCTGATGGCGGGGTTCTACTTCGGCTTCATTCCCGGTCGCCTGCGCTAGCGTCCGGCGAAAAAAATACGCCGCACGGTGTGCGGCGCGGAAGCTTCTCCTCCGTGGCGCCTCGCAGGCGCCTTCCTCCTGTTGTCCGTCGCTGCGTGCTGCCCCTACAGCCAGTAAACGAAGATGAACAGTCCGAGCCACACCACGTCCACGAAGTGCCAGTACCACGCGACCGCCTCGAACGCGAAATGGTGGTCGGGCTTGAAATGGCCCATCAGGCTGCGCACCAGGATGACCGACAGCATGATCGCGCCGAGCGTCACGTGGAAGCCGTGGAACCCGGTGAGCATGAAGAACGTCGAGCCGTAAACGCCCGTGCTGAGCTTGAGGTTGAGCAGCGAATAGGCGTGGTGGTACTCGTACGCCTGGAAGGTAAGGAACGTTACGCCGAGCGCCACCGTGAAGAACAAAAACAGGCTCAGCAGGGCGCGCTTGTTCTCCTTCAGGGCCCAGTGCGCGATCGTCACCGTGACGCCCGAAGACAGCAGCAGCAGCGTGTTGATCGCCGGGATTCCCCAGGCCTCCATGGGCGAGAACTTCTGCTCGAAGGCGGGTCCCGCGGAAGGCCAGTGGCCGGAGAAATCGGGCCATGCGAATGCCTGGCTCTGCAGGCTGGCGAGGTCCGGCACCGAGATTTGCCGCGTGTAGAAGAGCGCGCCGAAGAACGCGGCGAAGAACATCACCTCGGAGAAGATGAACCAGCTCATCCCCCAGCGAAACGACACGTCCTCCCAGCCGCCGTACTTGCCGCCCTCGGACTCGCGGATCACGTCGCGGAACCAGCGGAACAGCATGTACAGCAGGACGGCGGCGCCGGCCGCGATCGAGAACCAGCCGCCGGAGAAGCCGTTGAACAGAAATACGGCGCCGATTGCCATGAGGAACAGCGAGATCGAGCCCATGATCGGCCACGGCATGGGCTGCGGCACGTAGTAGTGCTGACGGCTGGATGCGATCTGCGACATATTGCTTTCTCCCTGCCTAGAGTTCTCGGTTCTTGCTCAGCTCGTCACGATGCGCACGACTGTGACGAGCGTCAGTATGAACAGCGCCGCGAACACCAGGCCCGCGACGATCAGATACGCCGGCTTAATGGCCCGCGTCTCGCGCTCGTGATCGGCCCTGCGGCGAATCCCCAGCGCACCGAACAATACCGTCTTCGCGACTTCCAGCAGGCCGGGGTTCTTATCCTCCGGCATTTCCGCCTCCGCGACGCTCACGAGCGTTCCCCCGCGCCCGGCACCTCGAAGAAAGTATAGGACAGCGTGATGTTGCCCACGTCGCGCGGCAGTCGAGGATCGATCACGAACACGACCGGCATCCTGCGGGTCTCTCCCGGCGCGAGCGTCTGCTGCTTGAAGCAGAAGCACTCGAGCTTCTTGAAGTAGCGGCCCGCGATCTGCGGTCCGAAGCTCGCCACCGCCTGGCCGGTGACCGGCAGGGAGCTCGAATTCACGACCTCGTATTCCACCGTGAACAGCTCGCCCGGATGCACCGAAACGTGCCGCGTGAGCGGACGAAACTGCCAGGGCACGTCGGCGGTGTTGGCGTCGAGCTCCACCGATACGCTGCGCGTGCCGTCGATCTGGGTGTTCACCGGCGCGGCGTCGCGCTGGTAGACGTAGTTCAGCCCGAACGCCTCGCAGATCTGCTTGTAGAACGGCACCAGCACATAGCCGAAGCCGAACATGACGACAGCGACGATCGACAGCCGCACCAGCAGCCGCCGATTGTCCGCACCACGCTCGGCGTGCAGGCTGCTCATCCGCCGAGCAGCCAGTACTTGGCGACGATGCCGAAGAACGCTGCCAGCGCAATCGACGCCAGCACGAGCGCCGTCTTCAAGTTCTGCGTCATGGTGCGCGCGGGCGCCGCGTCACTTGAGCACCGGCGGCGTCTCGAACGAGTGGTACGGCGCCGGCGTGGGGAGGTGCGTCCATTCGAGCGAGTCGGCGCCGTCCCAAGGTTTCTGCGGGGCTTTCTCGCCGCTCGTGATGCACTTCACCACGATGTACAGGAAGAGGATCTGCGTGAGGCCGAAGCCGAAGGCGCCGATCGACGAGATCTTGTTCCAGGTCTCGAACATGAGCGGATAGTCCGGAATGCGACGCGGCATGCCCGCCAGCCCTAGGAAGTGCTGCACGAAGAAGATCATATTGAAGAAGATCATCGACAGCCAGAAGTGCCACTTGCCCAGCGTCTCGTTGTACATGCGCCCGGTCCACTTCGGCAGCCAGAAGTAGATTCCGGCGAAGGCCGAGAACAGCGCGCCGGCCACCATCACGTAGTGGAAATGCGCCACCACGTAATAGGTGTCCTGCAGCTGGATGTCGACCGCGGCGAGCGACAGCACGAGGCCGGAGAACCCGCCCATGGTGAACAGGAACAGGAACCCGATCGCGAACAGCATCGGCGTCTCGAAGGAAAGCGACCCCTTCCACATCGTCGCCACCCAGTTGAAGACCTTCACGCCAGTCGGCACGGCGATCAGCGTGGTCGCGTACATGAAGAACAGCTGCGCCGTAACCGGCATGCCGACCGTGTACATGTGGTGCGCCCACACCATGAACGACAGGATCGCGATCGCCGAGGTCGCGTACACCATCGAGGCGTAGCCGAACAGCGGCTTGCGCGAGAACGCCGGGATCACCTGGGAGATCACGCCGAACGCAGGCAGCGCGATGATGTAGACCTCGGGGTGACCGAAGAACCAGAAGATGTGCTGGTATAGGACCGGGTCGCCGCCGCCCGCGGCGTTGAAGAAGGTGGTGCCGAAGTGGCGGTCGGTGAGCGTCATCGTGACGGCCCCGGCCAGCACCGGCATCGCCGCGATCAGCAGGTAGCCGGTGATCAGCCACGTCCAGCAGAACAGCGGCATGCGCATCAGCGTCATGCCGGGCGCGCGCATGTTGAGGATCGTGGTGACGATGTTGATCGAGCCCATGATCGAGCTCATGCCGAGCAGGTGCACCGCGAAGATGGTGAGGTCCATGCCCATGCCCATCTGCACCGTGAGCGGCGCGTACATCGTCCAGCCCACGCCCGGGGCGCCGCCCGGAACGAAGAAGGAAATGATGAGCAGCGAGCCGGCGAACGGCAGCAGCCAGAACGACCAGTTGTTCAGGCGCGCGAAGGCCATGTCGGGCGCGCCGATCTGCATCGGGATCAGCCAGTTCGCGAAACCGACGAACGCCGGCATGATCGCGCCGAACACCATGATCAGCCCGTGCATGGTGGTCATCTGGTTGAAGAAGTCGGGATCGACGATCTGCAGGCCCGGCTCGAACAGCTCGGCGCGGATGACCATCGCCATCGCGCCCCCCACCAGGAACATGGTGAAGCTGAACCACAGGTACATCGTGCCGATGTCCTTGTGATTGGTGGTCGTGATCCAGCGCATGATGCCGCTGTACGGACCGTGGTGACCCGCGTGGCCGTGCGCGTGGCCGTGGCTGTCGATAACTGCGCTCATCGAGATTCTCCTGATTGCCCGGATTCGTTAGCCGCTACTTCGACGCATTCGCTTCGGCGGTCTGCACCGCCGCGTCGGCCGACGCCTGGCGCTTCTTCTGCTGCTCTACCCAGGCGGTGTACTCCTGCTGCGGCACGACCTTGACGACGATCGGCATGAACCCGTGATTCTTGCCGCACAGCTCCGCGCATTGCCCGCGGAAGGTGCCGGTCTCGGTCGCCTTGAACCAGGTGTCGCGGATGAAGCCCGGGATGGCGTCCTGCTTGACCGCGAAGGCAGGCACCCACCAGGAGTGCACCACGTCGACCGCCGTGGTGAGGATGCGTACCTTCTTGCCCACCGGCACGACCAGCGGATGGTCCACCTCGAGGAGGTAGTGTGCGTCCTTGGTGGCGTGCCCTTCGATCTGCTCGTTCGGCGTGGACAGCTCGGACACGAGGCGGATGCCCTCGCCCTCGCCCTTCACGTAGTCGTAGCCCCACTTCCACTGCATACCGGTCGCCTTGACCGTGATGTCAGCGTTCGAGGTGTCTTTCTGCGCGATCACCGTCCGGGTGGCCGGCCAGGCGATGAAGATCAGGATGATCAGCGGAATCACCGTCCACAGCATCTCGACCATGGTGTTCTCGTGAAACTGCGCCGCCTGGTGCCCTTTCGACTTGCGGTGCGCGTACACCGACCAGAACATCACGCTGAACACGCCGACGAAGATCACGATGACGAGGATCATCACGTACTCGTGCAAGCCTTGCACATCGGCCGCGATCGGCGTGGCAGGAGGCTGCAGGTTCCATTCGAGGGCCTGCGCGAGGCCCGAGAACGCCGCGAGGAGCGCGGCCGCCGCCCAGCGCGCGGCGCGGTATTTCGACTTGCTTGGCATCATCGCCCTTTCCCGGATCAGATTCTCAATCGCTTTGTGAGCTCCGCCGCGAGTTCGACGCGCCGCTCGTCGTCGAGATGCCGGCCCAGCTCTACACTCCCATGCGCCCCTCGCAACTGCACGCGCGGGGCGCCATAACCCTCTGCCTCGCGGCATACCGCCACCCGCGCCGCACGCACGTCCATCGCGTAGCGCGCGCTGCGGGGCCCCTCGGCCACCTCGACCGTCAGCCGGCCGTGCTCGAGCGCGATGCGCTCGTAATCTCCCGCATGACGCCCGTTGAGCAGGAACGCCAGGCCAAGCGCTAGCACCTCCAAGCCGGCGAACGGAAGAATCAGCCACGCGCCGGCCACCGCGAACCCGGCACCGATTCCCAGCGTTGTGAGCGCAATCAGCGCAAAGACGCGGAACAGGCCAGCGGGGGAGATCGAGCAGTTGCGCTTGATGAGCAGGCGGAAATTCTCCGACTGCCCCAGGAACGCCGACTCGTGCCGCGGATTGATCGTGCTCGCCATGCTCGAGAAGACGCTCTCGCGCCCTAGGGTGCCGCCAAAGCCGCGGTAAGTTACCACAGTCGAGCGCCGTGCATCAACAAAAGTGCGCCGAGATTCACGCTGTCGCGCTGTTGCGCCGCTCAGGATTTTTTATGGCGCGCGCGCTCCAGGCGCACGACCGCGGGCGCGCCGGGTGCGGCGCGCGGCGTTCCCTTCCAGGCGTGTCCGTAGACCACCTCGAAAGTCACCGGCAGGCGCGACTCGTCCATCTGAGCGGCGAGGCCCTCGCGCAGCTGCGCGAGAAAGCGCCGTCCGGCGAGCCCCCGCAGCCGGTCGACGCGCACGCTCGTCTGTCCGGTCGCACGCAACTCGCCGAGCAGCGCTGCGCTGCTCGGATAGGTGACCGTGATCAGCTCCATGTCCATCACGGGGGCCGCGAAGCCGGCCGCAACCAGCCGGTCGCCCAGATCGTGCATGTCCATGAAGCGGTGCACGCGCCGCGCGCCCGCCACCGCGCGCAGCTCCTTCAGGGTATCGGGACCAAGGGTGCTGAACATGAGCAAGCCCTCGGGCGCGAGTACGCGCTGGAATTCGCGTAGTGCGTCGAGCGGCTCGTCGAGCGCGTGCAGCGCCATGTTCGACCACACCAGACCGACCGCTCCCGCCGCGACTGGCAGGCGCGTCATGTCGGCGCATATCACCAGCGGCCGCCGGCCGCCGAAGACGCGCGACAGGAATCCCTGCGCGCGCCGTGCGCGCCGCAGCATGCCCACAGAGAAATCCAGCGCCACGATCGCCGCCGTGGGATAGCGCTCGGCCAGGCGCCGCGCTTCGCGCGCCGTGCCTGCGCCGGCGTCGAGGACGCGCCGTGGCTCGATGCGCACGTAATCGAGCCGCTCGAGCATGCGTGCACCCACTTCGGCCTCGAGCCTCGCGGCATCCTCGTACGTTCGCGCAGCGCGCTCGTAGCGCCGGCGTGCCGCGCGGCGCTCGAGCCTGTCGTCGACTTCAGCCACGCCCCGCTGCGGCTCGACCGCTGATCGGTCCGAGGGCGCGCTCTACCGCAGCGGCCACGGCGAGCACGTGGCGATCGGCGAGCGCGACGCCGCACACCGACAGCCCGACCGGCGCCGCGCCCGGCTCGTGGCAGGGCACCGACGCCGCGCAACCGTCCAGGAAGTTGACGATGCCGACGTTGCGCAGGATGAGCATATTCCAGCGGAAGTAGTCGTTGTCGCTGCGCTCCACCTCCGCGATCGGCGGTGCGACGCAAGGCGTCGTCGGCATCAGGAACGCATCGTACGGCGCTGCGAGCGCCTCGACTTCGCGCACATAGGCGGTGCGCAGCTGCTCGAGCTCGACGTAGTCCGCCGCCGAGATCTGCTTGCCGTAAAGGATGCGCTTCGCGACGCGCGGGTCGTACTCGTCCAGCCGGTCCTCCCAGCGCCGGTGTATCGCGTAGGCCTCGGCGCCGGCGAAGCCGCCGTTGCGGAAGTATTCCGCCTGGCGGTCGAACGCAGGCACGTCGAGCTCGCTAAGCGCCGCGCCGGCTCCCCCGAGCGCCTTGAGCGCCGCTTCGAAGGCGTGCGCCACCGGCGGCTCGAGATCCTCCAGCACGCTCGAGCGCGGCACGAGCAGCCGCAGCCCCTTGACCGGCAGCTGCGGCAGCGGCGCAGCCTGCTCGCTGGCCAGCACCGCGTCGTAGGCCGCGCAGCACGCCGCCGTATTGGCGAGCGGTCCGACCGAATCGAGCGTGTAGGACAGGGGAAACGCACCCTCGCGCGGCACGCGGCGCGCGGTCGGCTTGAAGCCGGTCAGTCCGCACATCGCCGCCGGAATCCGTATCGACCCGCGCGTATCGCTGCCGAGCGCCATCGCGCACATGCCGTCGGCCTGCGCCACCGCCGCGCCCGAAGATGAGCCGCCCGGGATGCGCCCGGTCCTGCGGTCCCAGGGGTTGCGCGGGGTGCCGTAATGAGGATTGATCCCCGTAGTGCCGAAAGCGAACTCGACCATGTTGGTGCGACCGACGATGACCGCGCCTGCCGCGCGCAGGCGCGCCACCACCGGCGCGTCGCGCTCTGCCGGCGCCGCGCCCGCGAGCAGCTTCGAGCCCGCTCGCGTAACGTCGCCGCCGACGTCGAACAGATCCTTGACCGACACCGGCAGGCCGTCGACCGGCGAGCGTACGATGCCCGCGGCACGTAGCCGGTCGGCGAACGCCGCCTCCGCGCGCGCGGTCTCCGCGTAGGTCTTCAGGAACGCGCGCGCCCCCTCGCCCGCTCCGTCCGCGATGCGCGTGAGCGCCCGGTCCACCAGCTCCCGGCTGCTCACCTTCCGCGCGGCGAGATCCGCCGCCAGTTGCGCTACTGTCCACATCGTCGCACGCCTCCCTCGTCCGCCCGGACCGATTCTAGCGCGCATAATTCGGGCGACCCCTGCCGCCATGCTCCTGCGCGCCGCCCATCGTTTCGCCAGCCACCTGTTCGGCGGCACATGCGTGCTGTGCCGCGGCGCCGCCGACCCGGCGCGCGACGAAGGGCTGCTGTGCGCGGCCTGCGACGCGGACCTGCCGCGCGCGGATGGCGCCCTCTGCCCGCGCTGCGCGCTGCGTTCGCCGAATGGCGCGTTCTGCGGCCGCTGCCTCTCGCAGCCGCCGGCTTACGACGCTACTGTGGCCGCGCTCGAGTACCGTTTTCCGGCCGACGTCCTGGTGCAGGCGCTCAAGTTCCGCGGGGAACTGGCGCTTGCCGCGCCGCTCGGGCGCCTGCTCGGCGCGCGCGTGGCGGCCGCGTGCGAGCGCGTCGACTGGGTGCTGCCGGTGCCCCTGTCCGCAGCGCGCCTGCGTGCGCGCGGCTACAACCAGTCGCTCGAAATCGGACGGCACGCGGCGCGCGCGCTGGGCGCGCCGCTCGCCGCGCACGCCTGCGAGCGCAGCCGCGACACGCCGCCGCAGAGCGCGCTGCGCTGGGACGAGCGCGCGAAGAACGTGCGCGGGGCATTCCGCTGCACGGTTCCCTTGCAGGGCGCGGCGGTCGCGGTCGTGGACGACGTGATGACCACGGGCGCGACCCTCGAGGAGATCGCCGCCGCGCTGAAGCGCGCCGGCGCGGTGCGCGTGGTGAACTGCGTGCTGGCGCGCACCTTCTTCGCCTAAGCGCGCGTGTTCGACATCGTACTGCTACACCCGGAGATACCGCCCAACGCGGGCAACGTGATCAGGCTGGCGGCCAACAGCGGCGCGCGGCTGCACCTAGTCGAACCGCTCGGCTTCTCGATGGACGATCGGCAGCTAAGGCGCGCCGGCCTCGACTATCACGAGCTCGCGGCGGTGCGCACGCACCGCGATTGGGACGCGTGCCGCGCGGCCCTGGGCGAACAACGCGTGTTCGCCATCACCACGCGCGGCGAAACCTGCTACGCCGACGTGCGCTATGCACGCGACGATGTGTTCCTGTTCGGCCGGGAAACGCGCGGCCTGCCCGACGATCTGCTCGCGCAATTCGCGCCCGCGCGGCGCCTGCGCCTGCCGATGCGGCCCGGCAACCGCAGCCTGAACCTGTCCAATGCCGTGGCGGTGCTGGTGTTCGAGGCCTGGCGCCAGCTCGGCTTCGCCGGCGCTAGCTGAACCCCTCGCGCTTTGGGTCGCGCGCGAGGAGCCGCTCGGCGGCCGCCGCGGGTGCGAGCGCGCCTTCGAGCACCGCCTTAACCGCATCGGTGATCGGCATCTCGATCCCGAGCGGCGCCGCGAGCCGCGCGACCTCGGCCGCCGAGGCCACACCCTCGGCGACATGGCCGAGCTCGGCGAGGATGTCGCGCAGCGCGCGCCCGCGCGCAAGCGCCAGCCCGACGCGACGGTTGCGCGAAAGATCGCCGGTAGCCGTGAGAATGAGGTCGCCGGCGCCGGCCAGACCCATGAAGGTGTCGGCGCGCCCGCCGAGCGCCACGCCGAGCCGCGAAACTTCCGCCAGGCCTCGTGTGATGAGCGCGGCGCGCGCGTTCTGCCCGAGCCCGAGCCCGTCGCAGAT
>Ga0187775_10000228_pt1 | contig 13493 bp, 12 predicted proteins | sample 0216_BV02_MP12_1_FD_132441 | JGI IMG/M metagenome (GOLD analysis project Ga0187775, IMG submission 132441) | Tropical peat soil microbial communities from peatlands in Department of Meta, Colombia - 0216_BV02_MP12_10_MG | ecosystem: Environmental > Terrestrial > Soil > Wetlands > Peat | place... | reverse complement strand
CGTCTGCCAGGTATTCGTCGCCGGATCGTAGGCCTCGAGCGAGCGGTAGGTCGCCATCGTGCCCGGGTCCTGGAATTCGCCGCCGGTGACGTAGAGTCGCCCGCCCCAGACCGCGCCCGCTGCCGCACTCCGGGCCTGCGCCATGCGCGCGAGCCCCTGGCTCCAGGAATCGGTCGCCGGGTCGTACGCCTCGGTTACGCCGATGTTGCTCGATCCGCCGGAGATGAAGGCGCCGCCGACCCGGCCGCTCACCGCGTAGATCTTGCCGTTGATCGCGCCGCCGACGAAGTGGTTGCGCGGCGTCGGCATCGACGCCCGGGTGCGCCAGGTGTTCGTCGCCGGGTCGTACTCCTCCACGGTCCCGACCGACGTGTGCGGACGCGCCGGGTGCACCGCCGACTGTCCGGGCCCGGTCACCGCGCCGCCGATCACGTAGATCCTGTCGTTCAGCGCGACCGCGACCGGCGAACCGCGTTTCGTGGGCATGGGGGCCAGCGCCTTCCAGCTGTCGCCCGCCGGATCGTATTCCCAGGCGTTGTCGATCGGCACCCAGGCGGGCGGCTGGCCCTTCGGCGGCAGAACGAACCCGCCGAACGCGTAGATCCTGCCCTTCAGCTCGGCGAACGCGACGTGGTGGGACGGCAGCGCCATGGGCTTCTTCTTCGTCCACTTGTCGCTCGCGGGATCGTATTCGTAGACGAGCCCCTTGGGCACCCAGCCGGGCGCGAGGCCGCAGAACACGTACATCTTTCCGCCCGCCGAGGCGCCGAGCAGCTCCTCGGAGGGATCGGGGAACGGGGCGAGCTTGGTCCACTTGCCCTGGGCGAAAGCGGATCCGGCGACACAGACGAGCATTGCGACGACGAGCGTGCGTACGAGAGCCATGTTTCCTCCTATAGCCCGGCGCGGCTCTTTCCCTTCACCGCGCGGTTGACGACGTTGACCGGCCATTCGCCGGAAAGCACCCGGCGCACCTCCCCCGGCGCGCCTGCCTGCAGCCCCGCCATCGCCTGCTCGCTGTACCAGGCCGCATGGGGAGCGAAGACGACGTTCTCGCGGCCGCGCAGCGGGTGCGGATCCGGCAGCGGCTCCGGATCGACGGTGTCGAGCGCGCAGCCGGCGATCTTCTTCGCGTCAAGCGCGCGCACCAGCGCCGCGGTGTCGACCACCGGGCCGCGCGAGCAGTTGACGAGATACGCCTGCGGCTTCATCTTCGCGAACGCCTGGTCGTTCATCATGCCGCGCGTGTCGGGAGTGAGCGGCGGGTGCAGCGACACGAAGTCCGATTCGCGGAGCAGCGCGTCCAGATCGGCCTTCTTCCCCGGCTCGCCGAACTGCCCTTCCTTGACGAAGGGGTCGGCGTAGAGCACGCGCATGCCGAACGCGGCCGCTCGGACCGCGACCTGGCGCGCGATGTTGCCGAAGCCGACGAGGCCCAGCGTCCTGCCGGCGAGGCGGAACATCGGCTTGCCCGGCGGCACTTCCCACCGGCCCGAGCGCACCAGGCGGTCGTAGAAGGCGACCTTGCGCGCGCAGGCGAGCAGCAGCGCCATGGTGTGCTCGGCGACCTCCTCGATGCAGTAGGTGGGGTTGTTCGTGACGATGATGCCGGCGCGGGTCGCCGCCTCCAGGTCGATGGTGTCGACGCCGATGCCGTAGCGCGCGATTATGCGGCACCTGGGCATCCTGGCCATGACCTCGGCGGTGATCGGCCCGGCGTAGGTGTTGAGCAGCGCATCGCAGTCCGCCGCCTGCGCGAGGAACTCCTCCGGTTTCTTGGTCTTGAGCGCGACCAGCTCGGCGAGCTCTCCGAGGGTCTTTTTCTCGACGTCGAGCGACTCCCAGACGTAATCGGTGATGACCACCTTGGCCTTCATTGCATCCACCTCACCACCCCGGCCACGCCGTCGACGGCGACCGTGGCTCCGTCGGGAATGCGCCGGGTCGCCTCGGGCACGCCGAGCACCATCGGCACGCCGCGCTCGCGCGCGAGTGACGCGAGGTGCGAGGTGCTGCCGCCGAGCTCGGCGACGACGCCCGCGACGTGCGCAAGCACGGCACCGAGCGCCGGTCCGGCGACGGTCGTGACCAGCACGTCGCCCGGCGCGACCCGCTCCAGCTCGCACTCGCAGCTCACGACGCGCGCCCGGCCCGAGCCCCATCCGATACCGGAGGGATGGCCGTCGAGCCGCGGCCGCTCGAGCCAGATTGCGTCGGGCGTGATCGGCTCGGCCACTCGCAGAGGGCGCGCCTGAAGGAGCTTGATCCCGACGTCATCGGCCGCCCATTCGATCTCCACCGGGCCGCCGATCACTTCCTCGCTCCTTCGCATCAGGAGCCCGATCTCGGCGACCTGCTCGGGATCGAGGCAGCGCGGGGCCGCGAGGGACCGCGAGAACGACCTCCTTCCGTGGACGCAGGACACACCGTGATACTTCCGCCCGAGCGAGGAATCCTTCAGCGCGCCGTCGCGGTCGAGGACGTAGCGGTCCGGAGCGACCTCGCCCTGCGCGATCGCCGAGCCCAGGCCGGGAGCCGCATTCACCACCATCTCGCCCTCGGCGGTGCGCGACAGGCCGCCGCCCGAGACCCGCGCGGCGACGAGCGGCTGGACGATGAGCGCCATCGCCGTGTCGGCGGGATCGAGGCCGTGCGTCGCCATGTAGCGCAGGGCGCGTGTCGACCACAGGGCGGCCCAGCAGGCGCGCACCGCGATGAGGAACTCCTCCTCGTTCTGCAATTCCAGGAAGCTCTCGAACTGCCCGGCGAAGCTCGAGTCGGCGCGGTCCTCGATCAGCGCCGAGGAGCGCACCACGGCGCTTCCGCACGCGCGCCACGCGTCGAGCAGGGGCTCGACGACCCGCGGCGCGAGCGGGCCTTCCATCAGACCGAGCTTCAGGTCCAGCGCGCAGCGCCTCGCGCGCGGCCGGTCTTGGGCCGAGAACACCTCGCGCGCGGTGGCTTCGAGCCCGAGCGCCGCGAGCTGCAGCCGGTACGCCCGGGCATCCACGGCAAAGCCGCCGGGCACGGGCAGGCCCGCGCGCCCCAGCGCCGCGAGGTTCGCGGCCTTCGGGCCGAAGCGCGCCGCGTCGGCCGCGTCAGGCTCGTCGAGAGCGACGACCAGTTTCTCCATCCTAGCCCTGCGAATCGATGACCAGCCGGAGAATCCGGCTGGGATTGCGCTCGTACTCTTCGAAGGCGGCGGCCGTATCGGAGAGCGGGTACTTCGCGCTGATGAAGCCGTTGACGTCGACGGCGCCCGACGCGATGAGCTGGATGCTGGGGTTCATGTCCTGGGGGGTGAGCGCGCGCGATCCGATGATGCTGATCTCGCCGAAGTACAGCGGAAACGTGGAGAAGCCGCGCACCGCCTCGTGGCTCACCGCGAACGCCGAAAAGCGTCCGCCCGGCCGCAGCATGTCGACCGCCGCGTGCAGCGACTCCGCGCTTCCCGCCGCGTCGATCACCACGTCGGCGCCCTTTCCGCCGGTGAGCCGCTTCACCTCGTCCACCGCGTCCTCGACCGCCGACTTGATGATGTGGTGCGCTCCCATGCGCTGGGCCATGTCGAGCTTCCATTGCGTGCGCGATACCGCGATTACCGGGGTCGCGCCGGTCAGCACGGCGAGCCGCGCGTGCAGCAGGCCTGCGGTGCCCATGCCGAGCACCACCACGGACTCGGCCGTGGAGACCCCTACCCGGTGCTGGGCGTGGCGCACGGTCGCCAGCGTCTCGATGAGCGTCGCCGCCTCGAGCGGCAGGCTCGGCGGGAGCACGTGAACGTAGCGCGCCGGCAGCTTCACGTACTGCGAGAGGGAACCTTCGATCTCGCGCCCGAACAGGCCCGCGTTGCGGCAGAGATTCCCCGCGCCGCGCGCGCACTGGTCGCAGGTCCCGCAGGTGATGATCGGGTTGATGATCACGTGCTCGCCCGCCTTGAGGCTCTCGACGCCCTCGCCGACCGCGTCCACGACCCCGGTCGACTCGTGGCCCATCACGACCGGATAGCGAACGCCCGGATGCTCCCCCGCGTAGATCGACAGATCGGTGTGGCAGACCGCCGTCGCCGCGGTCTCGATGACGACCTCCCCGGGCCCGGGAGCGGGCCTGTCGCGCTCGACTACGGCGAGCTTGCGCGGCGCCTGGAGGATCGCGGTGCGCAAGGCCTAGCGTCCGCTCATCTTCCGAACAAGGTCGAGTAGCCGGGCATGGGATCGACCACCGTGATCTGCTCGACCGGGAAGTTGGAGATCAGCTCGACGCGGTCCTTGTGCACGATCAGCATCTCCTCGATCCGGACGCCCCACTCGAACTTCTTGCCGTGCTGGGTCTCGAGCGCGAACACCATGCCTTCCTTGATGTCGACCGGATGGTCGAGCGACCAGATGCGCGAGATCACCGGCTGGTCGTATTGCGCAAGACCGAGGCCGTGGCCCCACAGGTTCGCCGCCGCCTGGTCCTCCTCCTTGTAGCCCCAGGCCTCCTTCGCGGAGGGCCACTTCGAGGCGATCTCGCGCGTCGTCGTGCCCGCCTTCACCGCCTTGATCGAGTCGTAAAGCCACTTGAGCGCGGTAGCGTATATGTCCTTCTGCTCCTGCGTCGGCTCCTTGCCCGCGCAGTAGGTGCGGTAGTAGCAGGACTTGTAGCCGTTCCAGGTGAGCGCGGCGAGGTCCATGAAGACGATGTCGCCGGGCTTGACGATGCGATCGGAGAAGTTGCGCCAGTTGGGCCACGTGTTCGGCCCCGAGGAGACGATGACGTCCTCGACGTCCTCCATGCCCGGAATCGAGTACAGGAATTCCATGATGTGCGCGGTGAGCTGGTTCTCCGTTCGACCGGGCTTCAGGAACTTCATGAACTCCCAGTGCGCGGCGTCGCCGATCGCGCCCACCATGCGCAGCGCTTCCTGCTCGTCCTCGCTCTTGACGGCGCGCGCCTCCATCATCGGCGTCATGCCGTCGGTCCATTCGATCTTCTCGTCGGCGAAGATCTGAATCATGTTGATGTCGATGAAGTCCACGCCGAGCTTTTGCCCGGCGACGTTCGCTTTCTTCATCTCCTGCTTGATCGCGTTCGTGAACTTCTTCACCTGCGACAGCGACGCAGGACCCGCGGCTCCCTTGATCCAGGCGTAGGACCAGCGCACGTGGTCCTTGGGGATCCACGGCGAATGGCGCTCGATCTGCATGCCGATGTCGCCCTGCTCGAACAGCACCGGCGCGTCGTCGCCGCACAGGAGCGCGTAGCGCAGGCCCGGCTTCAGGCGGTTCCAGCCCGGCGTGAGCGTGCTCGTCACGTAGCGGCAGTTCTCGTCGTACATGAGCAGCATCGCGCCGAGGCCGTGCGCCTTCATGCGCTCGCGCGCGCGCTCGAGCCGGTACTTGCGCACCCGGTCCCAGTTGATCCGCTGCTGCCAGTCCAGTCCCACCATCCCTGCGTTTGCCATTACTTTCTCCGTCTCCGTTTTATGTTGTCATCCCGAGCGCAGCGACGCATCCGACGCTTCGCGTCAGTCCACCGTCGCGCCGACTTCGTGCGCGACCTTGCCCCAGCGCTCGCTTTCCGACGCGACGTAGTCGGCGAACGCCTTGGGCGAGTCGCTGAGCACCACGTCGACGCCGCCCCCTGCGAGGCGCTGGATCACGTCGGGCGTCCTCATCACCTGCTGCGTCACGCTGAAGAGCTTGTCCACGACCGGCTGGGGCGTGCCCTTCGGCACGAAGATTCCCTGCCACGAGCCGGTCACCGAGCGCGGGAAGCCCGACTCGACCATCGTCGGCACGTCGGGCAGCGCCGCGATGCGCCTCGCGCTTGTCACGGCCAGCACCTTCAGCTTGCCGCCCTTGATGTAGCCCAGGGCCGACGGCGCCGTGGTGAACATCAGCTGCGTCTCCCCGGCGATCAGGCCGGTCACTGCGGGACCGGCGCCGCCCTTGTACGGAATGTGCAGCATGTCGAGCCCTCCCGCGGCCTGGCGGAACAGCTCCATCTCGAGCCGGTTCTGGCTGCCCGAGCCGGGCGAGGCGTAGTTCAGCTTGCCCGGGTTCGCCTTGGCGTAGGCGACCAGGTCCTTCACCGTGACGGGCGCGAACGAGGGGTTGGCCACCAGCACCCCCGGCACGTCGACCACCTGCGTAACGGCGATGAAGTCGCGCTGCGGCTTGATGTCGAGCGAGCGGAACACCGCGGCGTTGATCGCGATAGTGCCGATGTTCCCGAGGAATATCGTGTAGCCGTCGGGGTCGGACTTGGCCGCGGCTTCGAGCCCGATGTTGCCCGCGGCGCCGCCGCGGTTCTCGATCACGAGCTGCTGCCCGAGGAGGTCCGACATCTTCGGCTGGATGATGCGGCCGACGAAGTCCGACGCCCCGCCGGGCGCGAAAGGAATGATCATGCGGACCGGCCTGGCCGGATAGCCCTGCGCTGACGCAAGCGCCGGAACCAGGGCGAGCAGCAACGCGAAGAGTCGGCTTCCCATCGTCCCTCCTCTAGCCCGCCGCGCGCAGCCCCATGCGCGGGCGCTCGTCCTCCGCGGAGATCGGGAGCGGGACGGCCTTCCTGAGCCGCGCGGACAGATCGAAAGCCTTCGTGAGCATCAGCCGGTTGTGCGCCTCGGCCGCGGTCGCGTGCTGCGTAGGCAGGCCCAGCGACACGCGGTTCAGCCATTGCTCGGTCTCCTCGCGCATCGGTCCGCGCAGCTCGCCCAGCGCCACGTCGCCCGGGGGATAGCTGCCGAGGAAATCCACGCGCCGGGCGGCGTCGGGGGCGTAGCCTTCGCCCTGCGCCTTCGTGGTCGCAAGAACGATGTCGCGGTGCGTGTCGTCGATCGTGAGCACGCCCTCGGTGCCGACGACGCCGACCTCCAGACTGTACACCGCCCCGGGCCACACCTTGGGCAGCGCCCAGGAGATCGAAGCGTGGTAGAGGCTGCCGTCCTCGAACGCGATCACGCCCGCGGTGGCGTCGATGCCTCGGCAGATCGGCCCCAGCGCCTTGTCGACCGAGCGCGCGTAGATCTCGACCGGGCGCCTGCCCTCCATCATCCACATGACGATGTCCAGCGCGTGGGTGCCGGAGATCACCATCGGCGAGATCGAGGAAGGATCGTCGGTGCGCTCGTAGTTGTCGAGCGCGACCAGCCGGTTCATGAAGGCGCGCGAGGTGACGAGCGTCACGTCGCCGAGCGCCCCGGTCCTGACCTTTTCCTTCGCCGCCAGCCAGCGCCTGCGGAAACGCTGCGTGTAACCGACGACGGCGTCCACGCCCGATTTCTGGATCGCCGCGAGCACGCGCTCGGAATCCGCGAGACCGGTCGCGAGCGGCTTCTCGATGAGAAGCGGGAGCTTGCGCTCGACCGCCGCGAGCACGGGCTCGACGTGCAGATGCTCGTCGGTCGAGATGATCGCCGCGGTGACCTCGGGGCGCGCGAGCAGCTCGCGGTAGTCGGCGGTGACGAAATCCGCCCCGACCTTCGCCGCGACGAGCTTCGCCCTCTCCGGCTTGATCTCCGCCAGGCCGATGAAGTCCACCTGCGGGTGCCGCGCCGCGACCTCGCCGCGGAACAACCCGACCCGTCCCGCCCCGATGATGGCGAGGCCGATGCGCTTGGGATTCTTCCTCACGCTGCCGCGCGCACCGATTTCGACGGCGCGACGCCCACCGGCACGGCCTCGTTGCGCTCGGCCGACAGGTCCGCGGCGATGTAGACCTCCATCACCATGCGCGCGTGCTCGGGGGTCACCATGACGGGGCGGTCGTGCGCGACTGCCTCGAGGAAGTGGATAGTTTCCGCCGCCATCGGCCCGGCATAGGTATGCTCGACGCGCTCGCCGGGCATCGTGGACATCGGGAGCTGCATGCCCTTCGCCATGGTGTTCAGGACGACGTCGCGGTGGCTGTCGTCGACGAACAGAGCGCCCTCGGTGCCGATCATCTCGATCCAGGTGGTGGAGAAGTTTGGATAGCCGAGCGGCAGGCTCCAGCCGCCGCCGACGACGAACGACAGGCCCGAGTCCATGGTCACGCTGACCCACTGCGTGTCCGGGATCGGCTGGCCGCTCGCTTCCTGCATCGCCCCGTAGTTGGCCTGCGAGTAGACGCGCACCGGCTTCGCCGGCTCCAGGCACCACAGCACGAAGTCGAGGTCGTGCGTGCACTCCATGGCCGCGGGCGAGAGCTTCACCCGCCCGCTGATCTTCTTGCCCAGGCCGCGGGTCAGATGGCGCGAAACCAGGGCGCTCACCGGCTTGCCGATGGTCCCGTTGCGGATCGACGCTCGCACGTAGGCGAACTTGGGGTTGAAGCGCTGTGAGTAGCCGATGGTGAACTTCAGGCCCTTCTTCTTCGACAGCGCGATCAGCTCGTCGGCCTCCGAGAGCTCCATCGCGATCGGCTTCTCGAGGAACACGTGCTTGCCCGCGCCGAGGCAGTCGCGGGCGATCGGGTAGTGCGTGGGCTCGGGCGTTGCGGAGATGTAGACCGCCTCGATTTCCGGGTTCCCGAGCAGCTCGCGGTAGTCGGCTACCGCGCTCTTCGCGCGGGTCGCTCCTGCGACCTCGACGAGGCGCTCGGGGCGGATCTCCGCAAGGTGCAGGCTCCTGGTCAGAGCGTGGGCAGCGCAGGTTTCGGCGCGTATCCCGCCGCACCAGCCCGTGCCGATCACCGCTACGCCTACCTGCTTCATGGACTCCTCCGGGAGCGTTGCCGCGAGCGCGTATTATCGCCTGATCTTGAGCAAACGGGCAGCGGTTTCTCCCATGATCCTCCGCTTGTCCGCCGCGGACAGCCGCGGCACGCTGTCGATCAGCCCGACCGGGTCCTCCTCACCCATGTCGAACGGGTAGTCGGTGCCGAGGAGCACCTGCTGCGGCCCGTACTTGTCGATGAGATTGCGAAGCATTTGGGGATCGAACGCGATGGTGTCGAAGTAGAACTTCTTCAGATAGCTCGTCGGCGCCTTCTTGATCACCGTCCGGCAGTCCGCGCGCGCGCGCCAGGCGTGGTCCATGCGCGCCCAGTAGTGCGCCGCGAACCCTCCGGCGTGGGGCAGCACGATCTTGAGCCCTGGGTGCCGCTCCATCACTCCGTCGAAAATGAGGCGCATGGCGCCGACGGTGGTGTCGAGCGGATTGCCGATGACGTTGTTGAAGTAGTGGTCCATGAAGCGCTCGGCGTGGGTGAACCCGATCGGGTGCATGAAGACGACGATGTCGAGCTCGCGCGCCTTGGCGAAGAAGCGATCGAGGTTGAGGGAGGGGTCGGTGAGGTCGCGCCCGGCGACGTTGGGGTTGATCTCGACCCCCCGCAGCCCGAGCTGCCTGACGCAGCGCTCGAGCTCGCCTACCGCCAGCTCGACGTTCTGCAGGGGCACCGTTCCCAGCCCGACGAAGCGGTCGGGCCACTTCGCGGCGATCTCGGCGAGCCGGTCGTTGATCATGCGCGATACTTCGAGCCCCAGGCCGGGCTCCGCCCAGTAGTACGTCTGCTGCGGCGCCGGCGAGACCGCCTGGATGTCGACTCCCATCCGGTCCATGTCCTTCAGGCGCAGCTCGATGCTCGAGAGCTTGGGCCCGCGCTCCTGCATCTGCTTGACGTTGACCTCGCGCGTCAGGGCGTTGGCGAACTTGATCTGCGGCTCGTACTGGGCAGGGTTGAGCGGCGCCATCCTGGCTGCGGCGTCCGAGTTCAGGAAATGGCAGTGGATGTCGACGCGGAGGCTGCGGCCCTTCCTGTCGCGCACCACGGCTTGTCCGTGCTGCTTCGACCGCGAGCTGCGGGCGGCGCCTTTGCGCGGGGCGGCCATCGCGGGATGGATATGCCCGGGGCGATCGCAGCCCGGGGTGACGCAGGTGAACATCATGACGGTGCTTCTCCGGTGAGTTGAGTCAGAAAACTCCAAGGTGCTGCGTAATCAGGGTCTGGTCGAGCCGGACCTGCTCGGCCGGCCCGCTGAAGACGACGCGGCCGGTGTTGAGTATAACCACGTCGTCGGCGAGATCGAGCGCGAGCTTGACGTTCTGCTCGACCAGGAGGATGGACTGCCCCTCCTCCTTGAGGCGGGCGATCGTGCGTCCGACCTCCGAGACGATCAGCGGCGCCAGCCCTTCCGAGGGCTCGTCCATGAGCAGCACGCGCGGGTTGCCCATCAGCGCGCGGCCGATCGCGAGCATCTGCTGCTCGCCGCCGGAAAGCGATCCGGCCACCTGCTCGAGGCGCTCCTCGAGGCGCGGGAACAGGCGCACGACGCGCTCCAGGGTCCAGGGCACCGGCGCGCCGGCCCGCGATCGCGCCGACACGATGAGGTTCTCGCGCACCGTGAGGCTGTGGAAGATGCGCCTTCCCTGCGGCACGAAGCCGACGCCCTGGCGCGCGATGGTCTCGGGGGGAAGGCGCAGGATGGAGGCCCCGAACAGGCGGATGTCGCCGTTTCTCGGCGGCAGGAAGCCGATGATGCTGCTCATGCAGGTCGTCTTGCCCGCGCCGTTGCGGCCGAGGAGCGCAAGCACCTTCCCCGCGCTCAGGGCGAACGACACCTGGTGGAGCACGTGGCTCTCTCCGTAGAGCGCATCGACCGCCGACAGGGCGAGGGCCTCGCTCACTCAATCCCCCAGGTACACTTCCCGGGTCTTCGGGTCCGCTATGATCTCGGCCCGGGTTCCCTCGACGATGACGCTGCCGTAGTGCAGCACGGTGATCCGCTCGGCGAGGTCGAGCGCCGTATCCATGTCGTGCTCGATCATCACCACCGTGGTCTCGCGCGGTATGCGCGACACCAGCTCCCTCACCGAGGCGCGCTCCTCGCGCGACAGGCCCGCGAGCGGCTCGTCGAGGAGCAGCAGGCGTGGTTTCTGCGCCAGCGCCATGGCGATCTCCAGCCGCCGCTTCTCGCCGTAGGCGACCTCGCCGATCGGCCGGCCCGCGAGGTGGTCGAGGCCGACGAGCTTCAGGACCTCGCGCGCCTCCGCGTCGAGGTCCGTGTAGCTCGCGAGCGCGCGGAAGGCGCCCCAGCGGATGGTGCGCAGCCCGAGCAGCGAGAGCACGATGTTGTGGAGCAGCGTGTCCCTGGGAAAGAGGGTGATGATCTGGTACGTCCGCGCGAGCCCCCGGTGCGCGCGCTGGTGAGGCTTCAGCCGCGATACCTCGTCCCCGAAAAGGCGGATGGTGCCGCTGTCGCGCACCAGGTCTCCGGTGATGAGGTTGAACAGCGTCGTCTTGCCCGCCCCGTTCGGCCCGATGATCAGGCGCCGCTCGCCTGGCATCACCGTGATCGAGACCCCGTTCATCGCGGGGAGCCCGCCGAACGACTTGCGCAGGTCTCCCAGCTCGAGCGCCGGCGTCATCCGGCGCCTCCGCCCCTGAAACGGCGCAGCAGGCGCCTCACGCCGGGCACCACCCCCTCGGGCATGAAGATCACGATCAGCACGAACACGAAGCCCATGAGCATGTTCCAGCGCTCGATGTAGGCCGATACGTAGTTCTTCAGCAGCATGATGATCGTCGCGCCGACGATCGGGCCGGCGAGCGTTCCCGACCCTCCCGCGACCACGCCGAGGAGCGCCTCGGCCGAGCTGGTGATGGAGAGCGATGCCGGATGAATGTACTTGTTGTAGTACACGAACAGCAGCCCCGACACCGCGCCCCAGAACCCGGAATACACGAATGTGATCCATCGAACGGTCCACACGGCGTGACCGAGCGCGCCCATGCGCCGCGGCTGGTCGCGCGTGCCGCGCAGGGCGGCGCCGAACGGGGACGCGACGAACATCGCCATGAGGACGATCGCGACCGCGGCGATCGCCAGGGTGAAATAGTAGAAGGAGGCCGCGTCGTCCAGGCTGATGCCGAAAGGCGCGGGGCGCGTGAGCCCGCGCAGCCCGTTGTCGCCGTCGGTCACGGAGACCCAGCGGTACGCCGTGCCCCACAGCACCTGCGACAGCGCGAGCGTGATCATGAGAAAGCCGAGGCCCGTCGCGCGCAGCGAGATCCAGCCGAAGGCGCAGGCGACGAGCGTGGTGGCGAGCAGCGCGACCGGAGCGGAGACCCAGTGGCCCACGCCGAGCTTGAGCGACATCCACGCGGAGATGTAGGCGGCCAGCCCCAGCCACGAGGCATGGCCGAGCGAGGGCAGCCCGCCGTAGCCGACCAGGAGGTTGAGGCTCGCGGCGAAGATGGCCGCGATCAGGATCTGGCTGCTGAGATTGATGTAGTACTCGCCGGCGAACCACGGGAGCGCGAGGAGGAACGCGGCGAGCACCGCCAGTCCCGGCCGGCTCATACGGTCTGCCTCCCGAACAGCCCGCGCGGACGGAACGCGATCACCACGATCATCGGTAGAAACAGGATCACGTAGGCCAGATCGGGAAGCAGCGCCGTGCCGAAGGTATAGATCGCGCCGATGAGGAAGCTGCCGACGAAGGCGCCGAGCAGGCTCCCCACGCCGCCGAGCATCACCACGATCAGCGCGAGCGGCAGCATGTCCGCATCGAGCCCGGGATAGGCCGACATGATCGGCCCGCCGATGATGCCGCCCGCCCCCGCGAGCGCCGCGCCCAGGCAGAACACCGTCGTGAAGAGCTTCGACACCGGTATGCCGACCGCGCGCGCCATCTGCATGTCGTCGACGCCCGCGCGGATCATCGCTCCGATCCGGGTCCGTTCCATCAGCAGGTAAAGCGCGATCGCGGTGACGATCGCGATCGCGAGCACCACCAACCGGTAGGTCGGAAAGGACACGCCGCCGATGCGAAGCGGCTGCTGCAGCGCAGGCGGGGCCGGCACCGGGATCGGGTCACCGCCCCACGCGATCAGGCAGAAGTCGGCGACGATGAACGAGATGCCCAGCGTCACGAGCACCTGCCCCAGGGCGTTGCCCGCGAGGGCCCGCAGGATGAAGCGCTCGATCAGCCCGCCGAACACCGCGATCACCGCTCCACCGATCAGGGCGGCGAGCCACAGGTTCGGCACGAACTTGAGGATCGTCACCCCCACGTAGGCCCCCAGCATGTAAAGGGAGCCGTGCGTCAGGTTCGCGATGCGCATCAGCCCGAAGATGAGCGAGAAGCCCGCGGCGAGCAGGAACAGCAACCCCCCCAGCGCGAGGCTGTTGAGCGTCTGAATGATCCAGTACTGCACAAAAAAAGGGGCCGGATCAGACCGGCCCCGTTTCTCTCCTGTTGCCTACGGCTCGAGGTTCTTGGCGGGCGGCCAGTCGCGAGAGTACACCGGGTTCTTGAGGAACTCCGACTCCTTGTAATGCCAGAACTGGCTCACGTTCGGGTAGGTGTAGATGACGCGGTTCACCAGCCGTCCGTCCTTGCGCTCGACCTTCCGGATGAACACGCTCGCCACTATGTTGCCTAAGTGGTCGAAGGAGACCGGACCGCGGCAGGTGTCGACCTTGATGGAGCGCACCGCCTTCATGAAGGCTTCCTTGTCCTCGATCTTCCCGTGGATCTTCTGCAGCGTCGCGTCGAGCACCGCGGCCTCGACATAGG
>Ga0187775_10000227_pt1 | contig 13504 bp, 11 predicted proteins | sample 0216_BV02_MP12_1_FD_132441 | JGI IMG/M metagenome (GOLD analysis project Ga0187775, IMG submission 132441) | Tropical peat soil microbial communities from peatlands in Department of Meta, Colombia - 0216_BV02_MP12_10_MG | ecosystem: Environmental > Terrestrial > Soil > Wetlands > Peat | place... | reverse complement strand
GGCGCTGTAGCGCGCGACGAGCTCCTTCGGCGATCCCGCCGGCACCAGCATCCCGACCCAGGATTGTGCGGTGAATCCCGGCAGCGTCTCGGCGACCGTGGGCGTATCCGGGAGCTGCGCGATGCGCTTCGAGGAGCCGATCGCGAGCGCCTTGATGCGGCCCGCTCTCACCTGCGGGATCGCCTGCGGCGCCGACACGAACATCACGTTCACCTGCCCGCCGACGAGGTCGATCATCATCGGCGCCCCGCCCTTGTACGGCACGTGGGTCATCTCGATCCCGGTGCGGCCCGAGAGCAGCAGCGCGTTCAGGTGGTTCGAGCTGCCCGCGCCGACCGTCGCGTAGGTCACCTTGCCGGGATTCGCCTTCGCGTACGCGACCAGCTCGCCGACGCTCGAAGGCGCGAAGTTGTTCGCGCCGACCAGCGCCTGCGGCGAAGTGACGAGCAGGCTCACGTGCTCGAAGGACCTGAACGGGTCGTAGCCGAGGTCCTTGTAGAGGAGGTGGTTGACCGCGTGCGTGTCGAACACGAGGAGCACCGTGCTTCCGTCGGGGGCCGACTTGGCGGCCTCGGCCTCGCCGATCGAGCCGCCCGCGCCAGCCTTGTTCTCGACCACGACGGGACGGGCCAGGCCCTCCGCGAGCCTCGGCGCGATCACGCGCGCGACGCCGTCGACCGTGCCGCCTGCGGGCCAGGGGACGATGACGCGGACCGGCTTGCCCTGGCCGAAGGCGGCGACCGACGCAAACAGCAGCGCGAACCCCAGGCGTTTCATCCGGCCTCCTTCGTCATGAGCCTCGCGATGCGCGAGGCGTCCTCGAGCTTCTCCATTCCGAGCACCGCGTCGCGCAGCCGCGCGATCTGCGCCCGCTTCAGCGCGTGCGCGGCGAGCTTCTCGAACTTGGCGACGATCTCCGCCTCGCCGGCGAAATCCGGCTCCCCGCCGCGCGGCGTCTCCACGCTGCGCTCCAGGATACTCCCGTCCGCGAGCTCGACCTCGACGCGCACTGCGTGCCGGAACTTCGAGCCCTTCGCCGTGATCCCGGGGTCGGCGCGCACCTCGACCTTCCCGGCGAGCGCGATGCGCTTCGGATCGGCCGCGGCCTTCTCGTCGAACTGATCGACGAAGCAGTCGCCTTCGAGCAGCAAGGTCGCCACGCAGAAAGCGAGGTTCATCTGGGCCGCGGCGACGCCCGCCGGGCGGTACGTCCAGCCGGCGTGGTCGAGCGTCACCTGCGAGCCGTGCACCACGATCCTCTTCACGTCCTTCGCTCCGAAAGGCCGCTCGGCCTGCAGGCCGCGCAGCGCGTCGAGCGTCGTGTGGTTGCTCCCGACGCAGGAATAGAACTTGAGCGCGACGCCCATCGTCTGCCAGGTCGAGCCGAGCCCGGCGGTCAGCTCTTCCAGCCGGAAGCGGTCGGTCGAGCGCGAGAAGGTGGTGCAGAAGCCGCCGTACCCGCTCTCGAACACGTCCTCGATGCCGGTGAAGCCTTCGCGCGCCAGGAGCGCGCCGTAGAGCCCGCTCTGCGACGCGCGTCCCGCGTGCATGCGCTTCACCATCGCGCCGTACTGCGCCGCCATCAGGCCCGAGGCCTGCGTGCCGGCGATGCCGAGCGCGTGCACGGCCTTGTCCGGATCGAGCTTGAGGCCGCGCGCGGCGCCTGCGGCAGCCGAGAACACGCCGAGCGTCGCGCCCGAGTGCCAGCCCTGGCCGATGTGCTCCGGCCCCATGCACAGGCCGACGCGCGGCCCGACCTCGTAGCCAGCGACGGCCGAGGCGAGAAACTCCTTGCCGCTCATGCGCCGCAATTCCGAAACCGCGATCAATGCCGGCAGCACCACCGCGCCGACGTGCAGCACGCCCTGGCGGTGCACGTCATCGAGCTCGAAGCCCTGCACCTGCGTGCCGTTCGCGAGCGCGGCGTGCGGCGCGGAGAGCCTCTGCCGCGTGCCCCACACCGCGCATGCGCGCGAGCGGTCGAGCCCGCCGAGCGCGCGCTGCAATATGCGGCACCACTGGAGCCGCGCGCCGTAGAGCGCGCAACCGAGCGAATCGAGGACGAGGAGCCTGGCGCGCTCGCGCACCTCGCGCGGGATCGCGTCGTAGCGCAGGCCGGAGACGAACCCGGCGATGCCGCGCGTGTAGGGGTTGTTCATTGCAGGCGGATCTTCGCGTCGCGGATGATCTTCCCCAGGCGCTCCTTCTCCGCGCGGATGTGCGCTGCGAATTGCTCGGGCGTCCCCCCCGCCGGCTCGGCGCCCTCGGCGAGCAGGCTGCTCCTCACCTCGGGCTGCTCGAGCGCCTTCGAGAGGTCCACGTTGAGCTTCGTCACGATCTCGCGCGGCGTTCCGGCCGGGGCGAGAATGCCGTACCAGGAGCTCGCTTCGTAGCCGGGGAAGCCCGACTCGGCGATCGTCGGCAGCTCGGGCAGCAGCGCCAGGCGCTTCGCGCCGGTCGTCGCCAGCCCCCGCACCTTGCCCGCCTTCACGTGAGGGACGATCGCGACCACGCTAGAGAACATCAGCTGCACCCGGCCCGAGAGCAGGTCGGTGAGCGCCGGCGACAATCCCTTGTAGGGCACGTGGACCATCTCGATTCCCGCCATCGACTCGAACATCACTGCGGCCAGCTGCGAAGAGCTGCCGTTCCCATTCGAGGCGAAGTTGAGCTTGCCCGGGTTCCTGCGCGCGTACGCGACGAGCTCCGCGACGTCGCGCGCGGGAACCGAAGGGTGCACGACCAGGACGAGCGGAGCCTGCGCGAGCAGCTCGACCGGCGCAAAATCCCGGATCGGATCGTACGGAAGCTTCTCGATCAGGTTGGGGTTGATCGCGTGGCTCCCGACGCCGCCGAGAAAAAGCGTGTAGCCGTCGGGCGGCGCTTTCGCCGCGAGCTCCGCGCCGACGACCCCGCCCGCGCCCGGGCGGTTGTCGACGACGACCGGCTGGCCGAGCGTCTCCCCGAGGCGCTTGCCGACCAGCCGCGCCACGTTGTCGTTGCCGCCACCCGCGGCGAAGGGAACGATAAGGCGGATCGGCTTGCTGGGGTAGACCTCGCCGAGAGCCGAGCTCGCGACGAGAGCTGCAGCCGCGACAAGTGCGCATCGATTCATTCCCGGGAATGCTAGCATGGCGGCCGTATGCGTTTCCCGCGAGTTCTGGCGGCGTTTCTCCTTGCACTCTGCGTCGCGCCCCTCTCCGCCCAGACCTGGCCGGCGCGCCCACTGAGGATCATCGCCACCGGCGTTCCGGGCGGTCCCTCGGATCTCGCCGCGCGCCTCATTGCCGAGCGCCTGTCGCGCGCGCTCGGCCAGCCGATGCGCGTGGAGATCCGCCAGGGCGACGAAGGCATGCAGGCCGCGGCCAGCGCCGCCCGCGACGGCACCACGCTGCTGCTTGCGCCTTCCCAGGCGCTCGTGATCTTCCCCTACACCACCGACCTCGTCCCCTACAGCCCGGAGGACGATTTCGCGGCGGTCGCCATGGTGGGGACGACGCCCTTCGTGCTGGTCGCGAATCCCTCGCTCAACGTGAAGTCTCTTTCCGACCTGATTACGCTCGCGCGCGAGGCGCCGGGCAGGCTCGCCTACGCGAGCCCCGGCCTGCGCGCTCCGCCGGGCATACTCGGAGAGATGCTCAGGCAGCGCGCCGCGCTCGAGCTCATGGCCGTGCCCTACCACAGCGCGCAGAGCGTGACTGACGTCATCGCCGGGCGCACGCACATCGCGGTGGAGAGCGTTCCGGCGATCGCCACCGCCGTGCAACGCGGTCAGCTGCGCGCGCTCGCAGTGAGCTCGGCGAAGCGGCTGCCCGAGATGAGCAACGTGCCGACCTTCGGCGAGGAGATGCCCGGGTTCGAGTTCAGCGCCTGGTACGCGCTGGTCGCGCCGGCCGGGACACCTGACGCGGCGATCCAGCGCCTCAACCGCGAGACGAGCCGGCTGCTCGCCGACCCCGAGGTCGAGCAGCGCCTGAACCTGCTCGGGATCTACCCCGAGGACGCAGGCGCCCCGGCGCAGCTCGACGCGTTCTTCGAGAGCGAGCGCGCCTTCTGGAAGAAGACTGCGCGCGAGCTGAAGATGCAGCCCGAATAGTCCTTCAGGCGGAGCGCCCCAGGCTCAACGATCCGGGCCCGGCGGCGAACACCATGACCAGGCCGCCCGTGATCGCGACGTTCTTCATGAAATGGATCATCGCCTCTCCTCCGGCGGCCGGGTTGTGGAATATCAGGGTGACCGGGACCATCCAGATGACCAGCAGGACCGCAGCCGGACGGGCCCTCCAGCCGAGGATGAGCGCGAGCGCGCACGCCGTCTCGACCACGCCGGATACGACGAGCAGCACCTGCGGAAACGGCAGGCCCGCCTTGGTCATGTAGCCCAGCGTGCCGGAGTAGTAGACGAATTTCCGGATCCCGGAATCCAGAAAGATGAGCGCGATGAGGATGCGCCCGGCGAGCGCGGCGAGAGGGTTCATGACGGTGCTCCGGAAAGACGGGACGGGAGCTTACAATAGCGCAAACCCGGGGAGAGAGCACATGCCGGAAGGGCCGAGCGCCGTCGTACGCAACAACGTGAAGGAAAAGCTCGCGCGCGGCGAGGTCGTCGCGTCGATGACGGTGCGCCTCGTGCGCTCCATCGAGATCGTCCATCTCGCCAGGACCGCGGGCTTCGACTCGATCTACATCGACGTCGAGCACTCGAGCCTGTCGTACGAGTCGACCAGCCAGATCTGCATCGCGGCGCTCGAGGCCGACATCGCGCCCCTGGTGCGCGTTCCCAGCACGCACGCGGAGCACGTTTCGCGCGCGCTCGACGGCGGGGCGCTGGGCGTGATCGCGCCGCACGTGCACTCGGCGGCCGAGGCGCGGGAAGTCGTCGCGGCCGCGAAATTCCCTCCCCTGGGCGGGCGCTCGGCGGCCGGGCCGCTGCCGCATCTCCGCTACCGCGCGGTTCCCGTGGCCGACGCCAACGCCGCGATGAACGACGCGACCATGGTCGTCGTCCAGTTCGAATCCGCGCGCGCCGTCGAGTACGCCGAGGAGATCGCGGCGGTCGAGGGCGTCGACATGGTGCTGATCGGCACGAACGATCTGCTCGCCGAGATGGGGCTCGCGGGCCAGTACGAGCACGCGCGGGTGCGCGACGCCTACGAGCGGACGATCGCCGCGTGCAGGAAGCACGGCAAGCACGTCGGCGTGGGCGGCCTCGCGACGCGTCCCCGGCTCGCGGCGGAGTTCGTGAGGATGGGCGCGCGCTACGTTTCCACCGGCACCGACCTCGCTTTCCTGCTCGCGGAGTCGGCTGCGCGCGCGAAGCAGGTCCACGAGATCGCACTGAAATGACAAGGCTCATCGCCGTCCTTGCGGCCGTCTTCGCCTCAGGCGCCCTTGCGCAGGCTTTCCCCTCGAAGCCGGTGCGCGTCATCGTCGCCTTCCCGCCCGGAGGCGGCACCGACATCGTCGCACGGCTGATCTCGCCGCGGCTCGCCGAGGCCTGGGGCCAGCAGGTGCTCGTCGACAACCGCGCCGGAGCGAGCGGCGTGATCGGCACCGAGCTCGCGGCGCGCTCGGCTCCCGACGGCACGACGCTCTTCCTCGGGACGCTGGGCAACCTCGCGGTGAACCAGCACCTCTACCCGAAGATGGCGGTCGACCCTTTGCGCGACTTCGCGCCAGTGACGCAAGTCGTCGCGGTGCACTTCGTGATGGTGGCGAACCCCTCGCTGCCGGCGAAGAACGTCGCCGAGCTGATCGCGCTCGCCAAAGCGCGGCCTGGCCAGATCAACTACTCGTCCTCGGGCCCGGGCGGCGCGCCGCACCTCGCGGGCGAGCTGTTCAAGAGCATGGCCCATGTGAACCTCGTCCACGTTCCCTACAAGGGCAGCGCGCCGAGCTTCCAGGATCTGCTCGGCGGCCAGGTCTCGCTCACCTGCGACAGCCTGGTGCAGGCGCTGCCGTACATCCGCGACGGGCGCCTCAGGGCGCTCGCGGTGCTCGGCGCCGCGCGCACGCCGCTGCTTCCCGACGTTCCCACGGTGAGCGAGACGGTTCCGGGCTACGAGCTCACCAACTGGTTCGGCCTGGTCGCCCCCGCCGCGACGCCCGCCGCGACCGTCGCGAGGATCCACGCGGACGTGGTCAGGGTGCTGAAGGATCCGGCGATCGCCGAGAAGCTCTCGGGCATGGGCGCGACCGCCATCGGAAACACTCCGGAGGAGTTCGGCGCGGTGATGCGCGCGGACTCCGAGAAATGGGGCCGGTTGATCCGCGAAGCGCACATCAAGGCGGAGTGAGCATGGAAGCGATGAAGGTCGGCGGCTACGAGATCGACGTCCTCATCCAGGGATTCCCCGGACGGATGGTGTGCCACGGGGGTCTGGGATGGAGCACCGTCGCGCTCGTGCGCGGCGAGGGACGCGTCGCGCTCGTCGACGTTGGCAGCTTCGGCATGAGGAAGGGGATACTCGACCAGCTCGCCAGGCGCAACCTCGAGCCCGGCGACGTGACCGACGTGATCCTCACGCACTCACACTACGACCACTCGCTCAACTGGATCCTGTTCCGCCACGCGCGCATCGTCATCGGCGCGCGCGAGCTCGCGTGGTCGCTGAAGGAGCCCTGGGGCGAGGGGCCGGTGCCCGAGCTCTACATGCGCGAGCTGGAGGAGTGGCCGACGCTGCACCCGGTCGCCGCGGGGCAGGAGTTCATGCCGGGCTTCCGCGCGCACGCCGCGCCCGGGCACACGCCCGGGCACCTCGTATTCGTGCTCGAAGGCAGGGACAGCGACGCGGTGTTCACCGGCGACGCGGCGAAGAACCGCGCCGAGCTGCTTGCACGGAAGGGCGACGCTTCCTACGACGCCGCGCTCAGCACCAAGTCGATCGAGCGCATCTGGGAGCTGTGGAAGAAGCGCCCGGGAAGCGTCCTCATTCCCGGCCACGACCTTCCCATGACGCAGAAGGACGGCAAGATTACCTACATCGGCAAGCGCCAGGCCGCGCTGAAGATGTGGTTCGGCGACGACCTCGAGAGGACGACGTTGATCGAGCTGGGACCGCGCTGACCCGGGCTCAGTCGAACTCGCTCTTTCTCAGCCTCTCCACGCACAGGTCGACGAAGGCCCGCACGTTCGCGGACAGCAGCCGCGAGTGAAGATACGCGACGTGTACCGGCATGGGCTCGGGCTCGAAATCCTCAAGCACGTATTTCAGCTTACCGGACCGCCTTAGCGGCGCCACCATGTACGAGAGAAACGAGCCGAGGCCGAGCCCCTCCGCGCATGCATCGATCGCCGCATCCGCCTGATTGCAGCTGATCACGCTTGCGATCGGAACGGCGACGTTGCGCGAGTCCGTGCAGAAGGGCCATTCGCTGCGCGGCGAGATGCCCGTGAAGCGGATGCAGCGGTGCTGCCTGACGTCGCCGGGGCGACGTGGCGTTCCCCGGCGCCGCAGATAGGCGGGACTGGCACAGACCACGCGCCTGATTTCGCCGACCGGGATCGCCACCAGCGAGGAATCGGCGAGCTGGCCGATGCGAACCGCCACGTCGACGCCTTCCTCGACCAGGCTCACCACGCGATTGACGAAGAGCAACTCGGCGGTGACCTCCGGGTGTGCCTCGACGAATTCCCCGACCAGCGGAGCGATATGACGCCGGCCGAACATTACCGAGGCGGTGACGGTCAGCTTTCCCTGCGGCTTAGCGCGGCGGGACTTGAGCGCGGCCTCCGCCTCGCGCACCTGGCCGAGGATGATGCGGCAGTGCTCGAGGTATTGCCTGCCTTCGTCGGTGAGGTGGAGCCTGCGGGTGGTCCGGTTAAGCAGAGTCACGCCCACCTCGCGCTCGAGCGCGGCGAGCGTGCGCACCATCGAGGGGAGGGAAGTGCCGAGGTCCGCCGCGGCCGCAGTAAGGCTGCCCTTCTCCACTATGCGCACGAAACCCTTCATGGCCTGGAGCTTGTCCATGGCGGAATATTACTTCATGCTCTGCAATAGTTTCTTGCGGGAAGCCACATTTATTTACATCAGCGAATGACTGAAACTGGCGCCTCTCGACCCCCAGGAGGCGTCATGAAGACCTTCATCCGCTCCGCGGCCTTCGCCGCAACCCTGTTCGCCGCCATTCACGCGGCGCTGGCGCACGACGACGAGCCCGGCTCCGCAGCGCGCGCCCGGCTCGGCAAGGTACATTTCGAGAATTCGTGCAGCGCCGCGGTCGCGAAATACTTCGACGTCTCGATCGCCCTACTGCATTCGTTCTGGGTGAAGGACGCGATCGAGGGTTTCAACTACGTCCTCAAGCAGGATCCCGGATGCGCAGTGGCCTACTGGGGCATCGCGATGTCCCTGCAGGGCAATCCGCTGACCGGCCAGGAGCCGAATGCCGACGCCCTGCGCGACGCGCTCGCCGCCCTGGACAAGGCCAGGACGATCGGCGCGAAGACGCAGCGCGAACGCGATTATCTCGCCGCGATCGACCTGATCTTCCGGGACGCAGACAAGACACCGTTCCGCGCGCGGCGGCTGGCGTATGAAAAGGCCATGGAGGCACTGTCGCAGCGCTACCCGCAGGACACCGAGGCCGAGATCTTCTACGCGTTGTCGCTCGACATGACCGCGGATCTCTCGGACAAGACCTACGCGAACCAGCTCAAGGCCGCGGCGATCCTCGAGAGGCTGAACAGGCTGCAGCCCGAGCATCCGGGCATCGCGCATTACCTGATCCACAGTTACGACTATCCGGCGATCGCCGATCGCGGCCGGGACGCCGCGCGCCGCTACGCGCAGGTTGCTCCGGACAATCCGCACGCCCTGCACATGCCCTCGCACATCTTCACCCGCCTGGGAGCGTGGCAGGAATCGATCGACACCAACGCCCGCTCCGCGGCGGCCGCCAGGGACGAAGGCAACCGCGGTGAACAGGCGCACGCGATGGACTACATGGTCTACGCCCACCTACAGCTCGGCGAGGATGCAGAGGCGCAGCGCGTCGTGGCCGAGAGCGAGAAGATCGAAGTCGTCTCGCCGGCTTTCGTAGGTCCCTACGGGCAGGCTGCCATGCCCGCACGCTATGCGCTGGAGCGGCGCTCGTGGAAGGACGCCGCGGCGCTCCAGGAACGCCCCAGCCGCTTCGCCTTCACGATGGCGATCACGCACTTCGCGCGGGGGCTCGGCTTTGCGCGAATGGGTGACGCCGCTTCGGCGCAGATGGAGGCGGACAAGCTCACGGTGCTACGCGACGCGCTGAAGGAGCAGAAGAACGCCTACTGGGCGAGCCAGACCGAAGTCCAGAGACTCGCCGTGTCCGCGTGGACCGCGTTTGCCCGGGGTTCGCAAGCGGAAGCGCTCTCGACGATGCGTGCCTCCGCCGACCTCGAGGACTCGATGGAGAAGCACATCGTCACGCCGGCGCCGATCGTGCCGGCGCGCGAGCTGCTCGGGGAGATGCTGCTCGAGACGAAACACCCCGGGGAAGCGCTCGCCGCCTTCGAGGCTGCTGCGCAACGCGAGCCCAACCGCCTGCGTGGGCTGTATGGGGCGGCGCAGGCCGCGGCTCAATCCGGCGACCGCGCCAAGGCGAAGATGTACTACGAGCGCCTCACCGAACTCGCCGCGAAGACCGGCAGCCGCCGTCCGGAGCTGCAGCAGGCCAGGGCGTATCTCGCCTTGCGCTGATTCGGAGCAAGAATGTTTTCGGCTAGCGCCGGGTATGAGCGCTTCATGGGTCGGTGGAGCCAGGCGCTTGCGCCCCGGTATATCGATTTTGCCGGCCTGAAGGACGGCGATCGCGTCCTCGACGTGGGCACCGGCACCGGGTCGCTGGGATCGGCCATCGAGACGCGGATGCCTTCCAGCCGCGTCGTCGGCATCGATCCCTCCGAGGGCTTCATCGCCTTCGCGCGGAAGAACTCCAAGTCGAACCGGGCGCGCTACGAGGTCGGCGACGCGCAGGCGCTGAAGTTCGAGGACGCGTCCTTCGATAGCACGCTGGCGCTGCTGGTCATGAACTTCGTCCCGGACCACGACAAGGCGATCGTGGAGATGCGCCGCGTCACCCGCCCCCGAGGCGTCGTCAGCGCCTGCGTCTGGGACTACAACGAGGGCATGCAGATGCTGAGGTTCTTCTGGGACGAAGCCGTGGCCATCGACCCGTCGAGCGAGCCCAAGGACGAGCGCCATATGAAGCTCTCGCACGAGGGACAGCTCGCCGCGCTGTGGAAGAGCGCGGGGCTGGTCAACGTCCTCGAGAAGCCTCTGACGATCGACCAGGCGTTCTCGTCGTTCGACGACTTCTGGGATCCGTTCACAAAGGGCGTGGGACCAGGCGGCGCCTACGTGGTGTCGCTTTCCGAGGATCGCCGAGCCCAGCTAGAGTCAAGGATGCGCAAGCGCCTGCTCGGCGGTCGCGGCGACGGCCCGTTCGCCCTCAAGGCGCGTGCATGGTGCGTGAGAGGGGAAGTCCCGGCATGACCACGTTCATCGAGCTGGGCCCGCGCTGATCGGTCTCGTCCCTCGACGTCAGGGCAAACCAAGAAGTTGATGTGTCAAAGGGATAAGCACGCCCAAGAGCACGATCGCAATCAGCGCCGACCAGATGAAGCGGTTGCCCTGACGAAGCGTGCGCAGGAAGAGACGGAAAGAACCCAGTCGGAGAAGGGACTGAACCTTCTTGCCGGCAGAAGGCTGATCGGCCTGCGTTATGGCGATCGATTCTATCGTCAGGCGCTCTCCCAGTCTCCAGATTCTCATGCCGCCGGCAAGGGCTTCGCGCCGATCACTTCTTGCTGAGAAAATCGAGCGCCGCTTTCTTCAGGTCTGCCAGAACCTCGGGAAACAGCTCCGAGAGCACGAAAAGCGCAAGGACGATTGCAATGATCAGAATGGCCCACCGGGTTTCGCGGTTGCCCGCGCGCAGGGCGCGCATCGAAAGCTCGAGCGCACTGACTCGGTTGGGGGGTGGAATCCGCGCGAGGACGTAGCCGGCCAGCTCCTTTTCGTCGAACAGGGGTTCGATCTTGTGCCCGAGGCGCAGCGGGATCAGCCTGCGGCCGGCCAGCAACTGGCGATCGCCTGACGCGTAGACCGCTTCGAAAGGATATCCGCGCACCTTGCCGTCGCCGAGGTCGAGAAGAAGCCGCTTGCCGTCCGTGCCGAGGCGCGTCCGCAAGGCCCTGGGCGGGCGAACGAGCAGGACGACAGGCACCAGCGCCGCGAGGCCGAGGATCGCCAAGCCGAAAAGCTGCAAGGGCTGCGGAAGGCCCTGAAACACCGACGTGAACGCGTATAGCATCGCGATCGACGTTCCTCCGATCACCACGAGCATGGTAATCGCGAGTCGTCGGGCGCGCTTTCTGAACTCCGGCCGCACTTCCAGCCAGCGGATGGCGCCCGACACCGGTTGCGGGGTCCCGGGCACGCCAACCTGGCCCGGAGCGGAAAGGCGCTCGCCGAGGCGCCACAGCGCGAGGATGCCGAGTAGGGGAATGACGACGATCAGCCCCTGCGCCGCGAGGCGCAGGTTGCGCCACAGCGAGCGCGAAGCGCGAACTCCGTCGAGCTCCGCTTGGAACGCCGCGTCGCCCCAAGGCGAGGCCGACCCGTCCTTCGCCGAGACGCGAGTCACGGTGGCCTGGGTCGGATCGACGACGAGCAGGCCCCCGGGAACGGAAACGATCCGCGTGGGGTCGGAGTCCGGGCCGAGGTCGACGCGCTTGAGCGCCTTGCCGTCGCTTCCGAAGAGAATCAGGTCCGAGTCCTTCATGCCTTCGCTGGCGACCAGCACCCACCAGTTGCCCTCGGGCGTTTGCGCAAGATCCATGGGCAGGTAGCGGCCGGGCCTGGAGAACGGCGAGTCGGTCTTCATCTCCCACAGGTCGGGACCGAAGACGTCGCGCTCGACCGGGATGCGCACGAGGCGGCGATGATCGGTGTCGACGACCATGAGCTCCCCGGCTTTCTCCACCACGAGCTCGTTCGGATGCATCACCCGCCTGGGAGCCGAGACGTCGAGCACGTTGCCGTCGGCGTCGGTGAGGATCAGCCGGTGCTTCGCGTTGTCCGAGAAGTACCAGCGCCCGCGCTGCTCGTCGACCGCGACCATGAGGGCGTACTCCGGCGCTCCGATGCGGCCGAACATGGCCGTCATCGCCACACATTTCCGCGTCGCCGGGTTGCATCGGTACGCGCGGGAAGGCACCGCCTCGGCGAGCACCAGCGTCCCGTCCGAAAGGGCGAGCAGCTCCGAGAGGACCGGCCCCACGCCCAGCGCGCCGAGCGCGAGCACCTGCTTGCGCCCGCCCGCCTCGGTGAAGCGGTGCAGGGAGCCATGGCTGGCGACCCAGACCGTGCCGTCCGGCGCGCGCGCGATCTCCGACGGCCCCAACGTGTCCACCCCCAGGCGGTCGCCTGCGTAGTAGAGGGCGGCGAACGACAGCGCCATCCCGACGAGGGTTGCGCCCGCTACGGCGTTCTTCTTCTTCTGGTTGTCCATATCCTGAGGACGCCATTCTGCCTCGCCGCGCCGTCGCCGGATAGTCGGCATAGTAAGATGCGCCCGAGGAGGGAGACGAGTATGACGACGCTTGCGCGGCCCTGTCTGATGATCTTGCTCGCTGCGGCGCTCGCCCCTATTAGCGCGTTCCCGCAGGCCCCGCGCGCGCTCAAGATCGTCGTCCCCTTCCCGCCCGGGAACGGCACCGACATCCTCGCGCGCCTCATGGCGCCGAAGATGACCGCGGCGACCGGGCAGGCGGTGATCGTCGAGAACCGCGGCGGCGCGAACGGCCAGATCGGCGCGGAGGCGGTGGCGCACGCCGCGCCGGACGGGACGACGATTCTGTTCACCTCGCCGAGCACGCATGTCACCGCGATCTTCCTCTCGAAGAACCTGCCTTACGACCCGATCAGGGATTTCACTCCGATCACCGCCGCGGTCGAGCCGGTCACGGTGATGACGGTCAATCCCTCGCTCCCGGTGAACTCGGTGAAGGAGCTGATCGCCTACGCCAAGGCGAACCCGGGGAAGCTCAACTACTCCAGCCCCGGCGTTGGCGCCGTCTTCCACATGTCGGGCGAGCTGTTCAAGCTCGGCGCGGGCGTCGACATCGTCCACGTCCCCTACAAGGGCGCCTCGCCCGCGCTCCAGGGCGTGATCGCCGGCGAAGTCGCGATCGGCTTCAACTCGCTCGCGTCGGTCCTGCCGCACCTGCGCTCGGGCAAGCTCAAGGTGCTCGCGGTGCTCGAGGCGAAGCGCTACCCGGGCCTGCCCGACGTGCCCTCGATCGCCGAGGCGCTGCCCGGCTTCGAGAAGCCCGCCTCGTGGTTCGGGCTGTTCGGCCCCGCGGGGCTGCCCGGCGCGACGACCGCGAAGCTGCACGACGAGCTGGTCGCGTCGCTCAAGGATCCGTACGTGCATTCGAAGATCGACGAGCTGGCGATGGCGGTGATCGGCAACACGCCCGAGCAGTTTTCTGCGATGCTGAAGAGCGGGATAGCTCAAT
>Ga0187775_10000224_pt1 | contig 13595 bp, 12 predicted proteins | sample 0216_BV02_MP12_1_FD_132441 | JGI IMG/M metagenome (GOLD analysis project Ga0187775, IMG submission 132441) | Tropical peat soil microbial communities from peatlands in Department of Meta, Colombia - 0216_BV02_MP12_10_MG | ecosystem: Environmental > Terrestrial > Soil > Wetlands > Peat | place... | reverse complement strand
GATCCATGCCGGGCTCGCCCGGATCGAGATAACGCCAGTCGTCGAACAGGTTCGGCCCGAAACCGGTGCGCTTGATCGATTTCAGATACTGTTTCGGGATGATGGCATCGGTATCGACGTTAACGCGATCGAGCGGCATCGCCATTCCTGTTAATTTTTCAAATTTCTGCATAAAAACCTCAGACCGCCACAACGCCAATTACACCTGGATTTCAATACGATTCCGATTCGCTTTGTCCGGCGTCCTGGCGGTTCATTTCATATTTCTCACGTCCACAAAATGTCCCGCGATCGCGGCCGCCGCGGCCATCGCCGGACTCACAAGATGCGTGCGTCCACCGGCGCCCTGGCGGCCTTCGAAGTTTCGGTTCGAGGTCGAGGCGCAGCGCTCGCCCGGCGCCAGGCGATCGGCGTTCATCGCAAGGCACATCGAACACCCCGGTTCGCGCCACTCGAAGCCGGCGTCCTTGAAAATTTTATCCAAGCCCTCTTTCTCCGCCTGCGTCTTCACCAACCCCGAGCCCGGTACCACCATCGCCAGCTTGATGCTGCCGGCCACGCGCTTTCCCTTCACCACGGCGGCAGCCGCGCGCAAATCTTCGATGCGCGAGTTGGTGCAGGAGCCGATGAAAATCTTGTCGAGACGGATGTTCCGGACCGGCGTGCCCGGTTCGAGATCCATGTACTTCAAAGCCTGTCGCATGCCGGTGCGCCTGACGGCATCGATCTCTTTCTCCGGGTCCGGTACGGCGCCGTCCACCGGGACCACCATCTCGGGCGAAGTTCCCCAGCTCACCTGCGGTTTGAGATCGGCGGCGTTGAGCAAGACTTCTTTGTCGAATTTTGCACCCGCATCGGTCTTCAGTTCGCGCCATGCCGTCACAGCCAAATCCCACATCCCGCCTTTCGGCGCATAGGGCCGGCCGCGGAAGTATTCGATCGTCTTGGCGTCCACCGCGATCATGCCGGCGCGCGCGCCGGCTTCGATGGCCATGTTGCACACCGTCATGCGGCCTTCGACCGACAGCTGCTCGATCGCTGAACCGGAGAATTCAATCGCGTGACCGGTACCGCCGGCGGTGCCGATTTTACCGATGATCGCGAGCACGATGTCCTTGGCCGTCACGCCGGTCGGAATGTTGCCGTCCACGCGCACGAGCATGTTTTTCGATTTCTTCAGGATCAAACATTGGGTCGCGAGCGCGTGTTCGACCTCGGAGGTGCCGATGCCGAAGGCGAGCGCGCCGAACGCGCCGTGGGTCGAGGTGTGCGAGTCGCCGCAGACCACGGTCGTGCCGGGCAGCGTCGCGCCCTGCTCCGGCCCGATCACGTGCACAATACCCTGGCGCGCGTCATGCATGCCGAATTCGATGATGCCGTATTCACGGCAGTTGCGATCGAGTGTCTCGACCTGCAGCCGCGACACCGGGTCGGCGATGCCTTGGGCACGGTCGGTGGTCGGCACGTTGTGGTCGGCGGTCGCGAGATTCGCGTCCACGCGCCAGACCTTGCGCCCGGCCAATTTCAGGCCCTCGAACGCCTGCGGGCTGGTCACCTCGTGCACCAGGTGCCGGTCAATATAAATGAGGCTGGTCCCGTCGTCGTTGTGACGGACCACGTGCGCGTCCCAGAGTTTGTCGTACAGCGTCTTGGCGGTCATCGGGGTCGGATGAATGTTCGGATTGCGCAAATCCTAGGCATTCTGTATAAATAACACAACTTCATATTTATCATATATTCTATTCCTTTCAGTTATGGATATATCCGCCCTTCAAGCCTTTCTCGCTGTCGCCGAATCCGGCTCGTTTTCGCGTGCCGCCGAGCGGATTTACCTGACCCAGCCGGCCATCAGCAAGCGCATTGCCGCGCTAGAGCGCGAGATCGGCGCGCGCCTGTTCGACCGTATCGGCCGCGGAATTCATCTGACTCCGGCCGGGGACGCCCTGCTCAACCGCGCCCGCGCCGTGCTGAAAGAGCTGGAAGACGTAAAACGCGGCATTGCCAACCTGTCCGGATCGATCGCCGGCGAGCTCGCGCTCGCCACCAGCCATCATATCGGCCTGCACCGCCTGCCCGGACCACTCAAACGGTTTCACGAAACCTACACCGAAGTACGATTGAATCTGCACTTTATGGACTCGGAAAAGGCCTGTCGCGCCGTGGCCAAGGGCGATCTGGAGTTGGCAGTGGTCACCCTGCCGCCGGCGGCGGAGGCGCCACTGCGCGCCGAGAAGATCTGGGACGACCCGCTCGATATCGTGGTCAGCCGCGAGCATCCGCTGGCGTCGGTTTCGCAGGCAAAACCCGCCATGCTGCTCGATTATCCGGCGATTCTCCCGGGAACCGGAACTTATACCCGCGAAATCATTCTGAACGCATTTGGCCCGCTACGCGATCGAATCCAGATCGGCATGGCGACGAATTATCTGGAAGTGCTCAAAATGCTCGCGGCCATCGGCCTCGGGTGGAGCGCGATTCCACGGACTATGATTGACGAAGGGCTGAAAGTGGTCCAGATTAAAAAAATGGAGATACGGCGCGAACTTGGCATTGTCACGCACGAGAAGCGCACGCTCTCCAACGCCGGTCAGGCGATGATTGAAATCATTAGGGAAGCAAAATGAATTTTAAGGAACTGTTGGCGCAGCTGGAAGAACACCTGGGTTATCACCAGTTTCCGGTGAATCCGGCCGCGACCCACATCAAGGACGTGTTCGACGGCAGTCCGCTGCATCACGACATGATGACGCGACTGGTGCGCGCGATTTACGTCGCCAACGCCTGCCGCCGCCTTACCGATCCGGTGACGCTGGACAAGACGCTGTCGGCGCTGACCCCGATTCGCCTGGAAGCATTGCGCTCGGCGACCACGGATGTCGATTTGTACCGTCTGCTGGATGAGCTCAGCGGAGCGCTCGGTGAAATTTTCTCCGAAAACCTTACCGTCGAAAAAACTCCGGCAACGCCCGCCCGGCGCACGGCGGAAATCATTCCGCTCGCAGCCTACCGCATGCAGCGCCGTCTCAAGTCTTTGGCTTGATCAGAAAGTAAGCGACGAGTAACGCCAGTCCCGCGCTGGCGGCGGCGATATTGAAAGTCATCGCCGGACCCAGCACGGTCCAGGTGTGCCCGCTGTAAAAACTCCCCACCGCCCCGCCGATGCCGAAACTCAGGCCGCCGTAAATCGCCTGGCCGCGATGCTGATGCCGGCCGGTGAAGAAACGGTGCACCAGCTGCATCGCCGTGGCGTGAAAACTGCCGAAGGTCGCGGCGTGCAATGACTGAGCCGCGATCAGCACCGGCAGATTGTCCGGGTAATGGCCGATCAGCAACCAGCGCAGTGCCGCGAACAGAAAACTCGCCATCAGCACCGCGCGCAAGGCCACGCGCGCCAGCAGCCGCTGCATCAGCAGGAACACGCCGATCTCGCACACTACCGCGAACGCCCACAGCCCGCCGATCAGGCTCTTGGAGTAACCGTGACCTTGGAGGTAAATGGAATAGAACGTGTAGTACGGACCGTGACTGACCTGCATCAACAGGCAGGCGAGCAGAAACGCGAACACCTCGGGCCGCAGCAACACCTGACGAAACGGCCCCGCGTGCTCGGCCGGTCCTTTCATCTCCGACTCCGGCAGTGTCAGGCTGAACGACCAGATGCCGAGCATCAACGTCAGCAGCGCCGGCAACACCCACCACGGCCCGTGCGCGTCGATCACCGGACCGAGCGCGGTCACCGAAACGATGAAGCCGATCGAGCCCCACAACCGCACCCGGCCATACGCGCCGGGACGCGCGGCGGTGTGGCGCATGACGAACACTTCGAGCAAAGGAAGCGAGGCGTGCCAAAAGAAACTGAACAGCAGCATCACCGCCGCCAGCCACCAGAAACCGGTGCCGAAGAACGTGCCGGTGAAGGCAGCGACGGTCAGAAACGCCGCCAGCCGCACCACCGTCATGCGCCGCTCGCGGTGACCCGCGATCCAGCCCCACACCACCGGCGCGACGATGCGCGAGACCATCAGGATCGCCACGAGATTGCCGATGTCTACTGGTGTGAAGCCGACCGACTGGAGATAGAGACCCCAGTACGGCACCAGCACGCCGAGGGTGGCGAAGTAGAAAAAATAAAATCCGGAAAGGCGCCAGTAGGGCATAGGATCAGCAACTACTGGCTTCGATCAAGAAAGGTTCGTTAGGAAATTACTTTTTGATTTCAACTTTGTTTATCTGAATGATCGGCTGGATGTTGGTGTAGTTCGCGATGTCCCCTTGCAGCTCCGCCGCATGCGGCGTGAAGACCGCCATGAAATTTTCCAGCGTATCGAAATAGTAATGACACATCGCCACATAGGAGGATTCGATTCTCGGCTCGGCGATATCCACCCCGCGCTCGACCGACACCCCCTTGAACCCTTTTGCCCTGGACAGCCTGTCAACGGACATCGGCATGTGCCTACTCAAGTAATAATCGAAATCGAATCGATATCCTTCTTTCTTTGGATAGATGCTTGAAATATTAATCATCATTACTCCTTATCAAAGGAATCGACCCTAGCCCCGTTGATTGTGAGTTGGAGCCAAACGCGTTGTTAGCCGTTCTTCCCAAAAAGTTCAATTTCGGCTCCGCGCTCATTTAGCCGTGTTAGAAGTGTGCCCGTCAGCGGAATTTCGGCCAAATTAACGGCCATGCCATTTTCGAATAGATGATGGTCGAAGGAGATGAAAAGCTTCCCGCTTTTGGCCAGAAGGTAAATGTCATCTCCCTCTCGCTCAACCGTCGGGTAACTCTCTATCAAAAACTCAAGGATGCTCGGAATCTCATTTTTCGTAAATTCCTTTGACCGTAGCTCACCACGTCGATTAAAGAGTATCCACTTGGTTTCGAGCTGTGGAATAGCAGCTAGCAATTCTTTGACCTTGTCTGGAAAATCAGACTCGACAAAATAAACAACGACTGTCCTGGCCGGAGAATCGCGATACGAAAGCTCGCGACCGATACCGAGTTTGGAATCGGCAATTTCAATTCGAGCGGGGTCGCATATCTCAGAGATGTCGCTTTGGCTCAGTGCACTCACCTTTTGAACGGCAAACCAGAGAGAGAATTTTAGGCGCCGCCGGGAATCACGGGCGTCGGGCTTTTGACGTCGAGGTTCTGCGCCCGGTGGCGCAGCGCGTGGTCCATGAGCACGAGCGCGAGCATGGCCTCGGCGATCGGGGTGGCGCGGATGCCGACGCAGGGATCGTGCCGGCCCGTGGTGGCGATTTCAACGGACTCGCCCCGGAGGTTCACCGTGCGCCCGCTCAGGCGGATGCTGGAAGTGGGCTTGAGCGCCATGCTGACGACGATGTCCTGGCCGGTCGAAATGCCGCCGAGAATGCCGCCGGCATGGTTCGAGAGAAATCCTTGCGGCGTGATCTCGTCGCGGTGCGCGGTGCCCTTCTGTTCGACCACCTGGAACCCGGCGCCGATCTCGACGCCCTTCACCGCGTTGATGCTCATCATGGCATAGGCGATGTCGGCGTCGAGCCGGTCGAACACCGGCTCGCCCAGGCCCACCGGCACGTGCGAGGCGACGACGTTGACGCGCGCGCCGATGGAATCGCCTTCCTTGCGCAGCGCGTCCATGTAGGCCTCCAGCTCCGCGACTTTTGAAGCATCGGGGCAGAAGAACGGATTGCACTTGACCTCGTTCCAATCCTTGAGTTCCAGCTTGATCGGCCCGAGCTGGGCGAGGTAGCCGCGGATGACGGTGCCGTACCGCTCGCGCAGGTATTTCCTGGCGATGGCGCCGGCGGCCACGCGCATCGCGGTCTCGCGCGCCGAGGCGCGCCCGCCGCCGCGGTAGTCACGGATGCCGTATTTCTGCTGATAGGTGTAATCGGCATGGCCCGGGCGGAACCGGTCCATGATCTTGGAATAATCCTTGGAACGCTGATCGGTGTTCTCGATCAGCAGGCCGATAGGCGTGCCGGTGGTCCTGCCCTCGAACACGCCGGAAAGAATTTTGACCTCGTCGGACTCGCGCCGCTGCGTGGTGTGGCGCGACTGGCCGGGCTTGCGCCGGTCGAGGTCGGGCTGGATGTCGGCCTCGGAAAGCTCCATGCCGGGCGGACAGCCGTCGACAATAACAACGTAGGCCGGCCCGTGGGATTCACCCGCGGTGGTGACGGTGAACAGCTTGCCGATGGTGTTGCCGGACATGCTCGAATGTTACCGGCAAAACGACGAAGTCACAAACCGCGTCAGGTACTCAAACCCTGCCGATGGATGTCGTTGAGCGCCAGCAGCAGGTCATGGTACGGAATGCGCTGCTTCCATTTCTGCACCAGCGGCATGAACGCCAGATCGCCCTGCCCGAAGACGTGCTTGCCCTGACGCACCTCGTCGTGCAGCGTCTTCAGATCGCGCGACAACTGCTCGAACACCGGCAGGATGCCGGTGAAGTCGGAATCCTCCGGGTCGCCTTCGTCCGCGGCGCACATCAGCACGTCGTCGGTCTCGTAGATCGCCTGATCCACCAGATCGAGAAAGTCATCCACCGTTTTGGGCTGCATCATCGAATCGTTCGCTCCACCTGCCATTTATAGAGATATGTTTCACGGATGACTGGCCTCCGCCAGTATCCAGGCGATGCCGACGCCGGCCATGAACGAATCCTTGCGCTTCACCAGCGGGCTGTTCTCGAACACCGCGCCGGAAAGATTATCATAGCGCGCGAACGCGCCGACCCAGAAGGTCGGGAAGCGCCGGTTCGCCGTCAGCGTCAGCCGGCTGCCGCTGTAGCCGCCGGGGGCATCGTATGCCGGTCGCGTGGCGGTGGCGAACTCCGGCGCGACCTCATAATAGTAATCGTGATTATCCTCGGTCGCATAGATCGGTCCGACGGCAACGCCGAGGTCCCAGCCGCCGCGCACTTGGAGCGCGTCGAAATTGAGGTTGGGCGCGAACACCCAGCCGATGCGCTGCACGTGATGCAGATCGACGGCGGCCGCGGCGCGCAACGGAAACCGCAGTGACCACACGCGGTCGCGGGATTCGTTGCGCGCGAGATCGAAATGGAGCGAAGGACCGGCCTCGACGGTCGGATCGAGATTCGGCATGCCGGTACGCGCGTCGTTCCGGTCGCTCTTGGCCGGCACCCCGGCGGCGAGGCTGATCTCAAGTTTCACGCGATCCGAGGCGAACAAGTCCCCGTGCGCGCCCTCGTCGTCGATCCGGAAAACATCGCCGCGATACTGAACGTACGGCAGCGGCAACACGTAGCTGCGCCGCTGATCGGAGCCGCGGTAATCCGGAATGCTCAGACCTCCGACCCCGAGCCCGATCTCCCAGCGCGGTAGCTCTGCGGCACTCACCGGTGTCGCCGCCAAGCCCACGGTCAGGATGGCGGAAATAATCATTTGGCGCATTCGCATTCCTAATATATTCTTGTGCCCATGGTAATCGGGCACTTCTCCTGACACCATCCATGCAAATCGCCGATGTCCCGCGATTGGCTCCGCGACAGTCCCGTACTGGCGGGCACGGCTTTCCCCGATTTTTTCTGGCGCTGGTCTGCTCCCTGCTGTTCGCGAGCTGTGCGACCAGCGCCGCCACCCCGGCGAGTCATGACAGCGGCGCCGCGTCCCGGTTCGATCACGGATTACTGTGGACGATTCAGGCGCCGGGCGCACAGCCGAGTTATCTTTTCGGGACGATACACTCCGACGATCCACGCGTTACCGCGCTGCCGAATCCGGTCAGCCGAGCGCTCGACAACTCCGACCGCTTCGTCATGGAGACGCAGCTCGACGGCGATTCGCTGGAGCAGATGGCAAAGGCCATGTACTTCGATGACGGTCGCACCCTGGAACAGGTCATCGGCAAGGATTTGTACGCGGCCACTCTCAAGGCGCTGACCGCGCGCGGGGTGCCGGCCGCGGACGTGGCGAAACAGAAACCCTGGGCGGCGATGATGACGCTGTCCATGCCGCCATCCAAAACCGGCGAATTCCTCGACCTGGTCCTGGCGACCCGCGCCGCGAAACAAGGCAAGCCGGTCGCCGGGCTCGAAACCATGGCGGAACAGATCGCCGTATTCGACGATTTGCCCATGCCCGACCAGATCGCGCTGCTGAAAGAGGTCGTGCGCCAGCAACCGGAAATGGAAAAGAACCTCGGCGAGCTGATCCAGGCCTATCTGGCGCGCGATCTGCGGAAACTAACGGAGATCAGCGAAAAACACGAACTCGGGGAGGAACAACTGTACCGCCGCGTCATGGAGCGGCTGCTGACGCGACGCAACGCCCGCATGGCGCAGCGCATGGCGCCGATTCTCAAACAGGGCAACGCCTTCATTGCCGTGGGCGCGGCGCATCTCGCGGGCGAGGCGGGACTATTGAATCTTCTGGAAAAGGCGGGTTACCGTGTCACGCCGATCTACTAACATTCCGATCTACTAACATTAAAGAAGAATAATCCCAGTCAAGGAGACGGACATTCCCTCGCACAAAAAAAAGAAACGCCGGATCCGCAAGAAAGCGGCGCTGAAACGCTCCTCGGGGACGGCCTGGATCCGCTTTTCCGACGAACGCTTGCTCGACACCCGATTGTGCGACTTGGGGCTCATGCTGGCGGGCACCAAGCTGCAAAAGGAGATCGAGGCGCTTTACCGCGAGCTGGAAAACCGCGGCTTCGCCTTCCGCCCGCACGTCTGGCTGTCGGACTGCTGGTTCTGTCCCGACGGCGTTCCGGGTATCGCCATTCCGTTTTATCTCGTGCACCCGCGACTGATGCGCCTGGAAAAGGCGCACATGCTGGAATTCGACGGAAATACCGCCGAGGCGCGCATGAAGCTGCTGCGGCATGAGACTGCGCACGCGCTCGCCAACGCCTTCCGACTGCACCTCAAGCAGAGCTGGCGCCGGCGCTTCGGGCGCGCCAGCCGCACCTACCCGGAAAGCTATCTGCCGCGACCCTACAGCCGCAATTACGTGCTGCACCTGGACAACTGGTATGCGCAAAGCCATCCGGCCGAGGACTGGGCCGAGACCTTCGCGGTGTGGCTCGATCCCGATTCGCGCTGGCGCGAGAAGTACCGCGACTGGCCGGCGCTGCGAAAACTGAACTACGTCGATGCGCTGATGAAGGAGATCGTCGGCCGCACGCCGCCGGTGCGCAGCAAGAAACAGGTCGACTCGACCACCACGCTGCGCATCACGCTGCGCGAATACTACGCGGAGAAACAGACGCGCCTGCAACAGGACCTGCCGCGCTTCCACGAACAGCAACTACGCCAGATCTTCCCCGCCTCCGCGGGGGTGAAGAACGAGCGCGCGGCGCACTTTATCCGCCGCCTGCGGCGCGAGGCGATCAACACCGTCGCGCGCTGGACCTCGGACTCGCGCTACCGCATCAACCTCACCATCGAGGACATGATCCAACGCTGCGAGGAAATGAACCTGCACGCCCCGCGCGACCGCGAGGCCACACGGGTCGCCGTCATCGCCTCGCTCGTCATGCTCTACATGGGCTCATTGCGCAGCGGCACCTCGCGCCTGGCGATATGAAAAAACTGCGCGTCATGATGGTGGTGCACTATACATTGGTGCCGCCGGACGATTTGCGCGACAAGAGCGATCCGCGCATGGAGAAGTACCGCACCGAGTTCGACGTCAAGACCGCGCTGGTCGGTCTCGGCCATGAAGTGCAGGTCGTCGGCGTCTACGACGATCTGGCGCCGATCCGCAAGACCATCGAGGAATGGAAGCCGCACATCGCCTTCAATCTGCTCGAGGACTTCGCCGGCAACAGCGCGTTCGATTATTACGTCGTGAGCTATTTCGAGATGATGCGCCTGCCCTATACCGGCTGCAATCCGCGCGGCCTGCTGCTGGCGCGCGACAAGGCGCTAACCAAGATGATTCTCACCTATCATCGCATCGACGTACCGGATTTCACGGTTTTCCGGCGCGGCAAAAAAATCAGCCACCGCCGCAAATTTCGATACCCCCTGATCGTCAAGTCGCTGATGGAGGAAGGCTCAGTCGGCATCGCCCAGGCCTCGTACGTGGAGAACGAGCAGCAGTTGCGCGAGCGGGTCGAGCTGATCCACACGAAGCTCGGCGGCGATGCCATCGCCGAGCAATATATCGACGGGCGCGAGCTGTACGTAACCGTTCTCGGCAACACCAAGCTGGAGGTGCTGCCGATCCGCGAGCTGGTTTTCGGCAACGCCGAGCCGGGAACGCCGCGCATGGCGACGTACAAGGTCAAGTGGGACGAGAAGTACCGCGAGCGCTGGGCCATCGAGTACCAGTTCGCGCGCAGCCTGCCGAACGGGATTGCCGAGCGCATCGGCCACCTGTGCAAGCGCGTGTACCACCTGCTCGACCTGAACGGCTACGGCCGCATCGACCTGCGGCTGACCCCGGAAAATGAACTGTACGTGCTCGAGGCCAACCCCAATCCGGGCATCGCCACGGACGAAGACTGCACGCTTTCCGCCGTCAAGGCGGGGATGAGCTACGAGGACTTCATCCAGCGCCTGCTCCAGTTAGGCCTGACCACGCGCGGTGGAGACTGAACCCGCCCGGGTCAGTCGATTCGTCTCCCTTCTGTAAACTCTGAAAAGTGCCAAAATTCGGGGCTGCATCTTGGTCTCCCTTGAAACCCTGTATTTTGTCCTTAATTAGTTGACTAATTCAGTAAGATTCTCATAATGGGTATATTAGTTTTTTCTAATGCACTAACCGGGCCCGGGATTCGCTTGGGTTCCCCGTGAAATCGGAGGTATCAACAATGGCCGAACTCATCAATGGATTTCGCACCGACGGCGTGGTCACCATCAACCGGGTGCTGCTCAAGCCCGGGTACAGCGTGGACGACCTGCAGGAGCGGGCGGCGACGTTGTGCGAGAACGTCAAGACCTACCACTCCGACACCGGCTTCATCGGCGGCTTCGTGGTGCTCAACAGCGGTGCGATCTCGAACGAAGGCTCGACCATCGGCCAGGCCGTGGCCAGCCCGCTCAAGAACAAGGAGGCGCTGATCGTCACCTTCTGGCGCTCGTTCGAAGAACACGAGCTGTCGCACCGGAGCCCGACCTTCCAGCCGCTGTTCAAGAAAGTGCTGGAGTTGTGCGAGAACGGCAACGAGGAGATCGCCTACTCGATGCTGTGGTCCGGGCGCGCCTACTCCGCCGATGAATCCAAGGCCGCGCGCGCGGCCAAGGCGAAATACGGACGGGCGGCGTAACCTTCCGCCACGAGCGATGCCGGTACCGACAACCCCGCCTGCGGCGGGGTTGTCGTTTTGAGCATCGACTCGATCTTTCCGGTACACTTTCTCGCCAATTTTTCCACGATGAAAGCGAAGCATGCCTCCACGTCCCTACGCCGTGCCCGACAGCGCCCGCCGCGAACGCCTGTCACGGCTTGACGCGCTGCTGCAACAACGGATCCTGATCCTGGACGGTGCCATGGGCACCATGATCCAGCGCTACAAGCTGGGCGAAAAGGAATACCGCGGCGAACGTTTCGCGGACTGGGCGCACGACCTCAAGGGCAACAACGACCTGCTGACGCTCACGCAGCCCAAGATCATCCGCGACATCCACGCCGCCTACCTCGGCGCCGGCGCGGATATTCTCGAGACCAACACCTTCAACTCGCAGTCGATCTCCATGGCCGACTATCACATGGAGGAACTGGTGTACGAGCTGAACCGCGAAGGCGCGCTTCTGGCGCGCGCGGTCGCCGACGAATTCGAGAAGAAGAATCCGTCGCAGGCGCGCTACGTCGCCGGGGTGCTGGGACCAACCAATCGCACCGCTTCGATATCGCCGGACGTGAACAACCCGGGTCTGCGGAACACCAGCTTCGATGCGCTGGTCGCCGCCTATACCGAATCGGTGCGCGGGCTGCTCGACGGCGGCGCCGATTTGCTGCTGGTCGAGACCGTGTTCGACACGCTCAACTGCAAGGCGGCGCTGTACGCTGTGGATGAATACTTCGAACGCCACGGCATCCGCGTGCCAATCATGATCTCTGGCACTATCACCGACGCCAGCGGCCGCACTCTCTCTGGCCAGACGACCGAGGCGTTCTTCAATTCCGTGGCGCACGCCCGGCCGTTGAGCGTGGGGCTCAATTGCGCGCTCGGCGCCGAACAGCTGCGCCAGTACGTGGAGGAAATGGCGCGGGTCGCGGACACGCGCGTGAGCGTGCATCCGAACGCCGGTCTGCCGAACGCCTTCGGCGGCTACGACGACACCCCCGAATTCATGGCGCGGCACATCAAAAACTGGGCGCAATCCGGATTTCTTAACATCGTCGGCGGCTGCTGCGGCACCACGCCGGCACATATCAAGGCAATCGCCGAAGCGGTCAGGGAGTTCCCGCCGCGCGCCGTGCCGAAGATCGAACCGCAGTGCCGGTTGGCGGGGCTGGAACCGCTCAACATCGGACCGGAGTCACTGTTCGTGAATGTGGGCGAGCGCACCAACGTCACCGGCTCGGCGGCGTTCAAGAAACTTGTCCTCAACAACGAATACGACAAGGCGCTCGACGTGGCGCGCCAGCAGGTGCAGAACGGCGCGCAGATAATCGACGTCAACATGGACGAGGCCATGCTGGACGGCGAAAAGGCGATGGCGACCTTCCTGAACCTGATCGCCTCCGAGCCCGAAATCTCGCGCGTGCCGGTGATGATCGACTCGTCCAAGTGGAGCGTGATCGAGGCGGGCCTCAAGTGCGTGCAGGGCAAGCCGGTGGTCAACTCGATCAGCCTCAAGGAAGGCGAGGAAAAATTCATCGAGCAGGCGCGCGCCTGCCGCCGCTACGGCGCGGCCGTGATCGTCATGGCCTTCGACGAGCGGGGGCAGGCCGACACGAACCAGCGCAAGGTCGAGATCTGCACGCGCTCATACAAAATTCTGACGGAGAAGGTCGGCATCCCGGCGCCCGACATCATCTTCGACCCGAACATCTTCGCGGTCGCGACCGGCATCGAGGAACATAATAACTATGCCCTGGACTTCATCGAAGCCACGCGCGAAATCAGGCGGCGGCTGCCGCACGTTCACATCTCGGGTGGCGTATCGAACGTGTCATTCTCGTTCCGCGGCAACAACGCGGTGCGCGAGGCGGTCCACTCGGTGTTCCTATACCACGCGATCAAGGCCGGCATGAGTATGGGGATCGTCAACGCCGGCCAACTCGCGGTGTACGAGGACATTCCTGCGGAACTGCGAGAACGCGTCGAGGACGTGATCCTGAACCGCCGCCCCGACGCGACCGAGCGGCTGCTCGAGATCGCTCCAAGATACGCCGGCAAGGGCGAAGCCGCCAAGGGAACCGACCTCGCCTGGCGCACGCTCCCCGTGACCGAGCGGCTTACGCACGCGCTGGTCCACGGCATCGATGAGTTCATCACAGCGGATACCGAGGAGGCGCGCCGGTACTTCGAGCGCCCGATCCAAGTGATCGAGGGTCCGCTCATGGACGGCATGAACGTCGTGGGCGATCTGTTCGGCGCCGGCAAGATGTTCCTGCCGCAGGTGGTGAAAAGCGCGCGCGTGATGAAAAAGGCCGTGGCCTACCTGGTGCCCTTC
>Ga0187775_10000223_pt1 | contig 13705 bp, 15 predicted proteins | sample 0216_BV02_MP12_1_FD_132441 | JGI IMG/M metagenome (GOLD analysis project Ga0187775, IMG submission 132441) | Tropical peat soil microbial communities from peatlands in Department of Meta, Colombia - 0216_BV02_MP12_10_MG | ecosystem: Environmental > Terrestrial > Soil > Wetlands > Peat | place... | reverse complement strand
GTTGCAAAAAACACTAGATCGCATGAATCCAGCTCCGCCTCCGAGGGATTCACGAATTTGAGATCGACCGTCCCACGCAGGCTCGGGAATAGTTCGCTTACGTCCATCCCCGCCTCGCTACGCGAAGTGATTAAGCTCAAGCTAACCTTGGGATGATGCGCCAGTAAGCGCAGCAGCTCAACCCCGGTATATCCGGTGCCACCGACAATTCCGACTTTCAGCATGATTTCCGTGTTCAACCAAAGCAAATGTGATGATGGTAATAAGACCCGCAAGATTAGGCAATAAAAAAGCCGCACGCGGCGGCTTTTAATTCAACCAAAAAAATATTATTAGCGCTTAGAATACTGCTTGCGCCGCCGCGCTTTATGCAGTCCCACCTTCTTGCGCTCCACTTCACGCGCATCGCGCGTAACAAGTCCCGCCTTGCTCAGAACCGGCTTAAGCGTAGCGTCGAAATCAATCAATGCGCGGGTGATCCCGTGCCTCACGGCGCCCGCCTGGCCCGACTCGCCTCCCCCTTGCACATTCACCATGATGTCAAAAGTAGCAAGATGATTGGTCACCTGCAGCGGTTGGCGTACGATCATGCGTCCAGTCTCTCGAGAAAAAAATTCGTCCACCAGTTTATCGTTGATGGTAATGACACCCTTGCCTGGGCTTAAAAACACGCGGGCCACTGCGCTTTTTCGTCGGCCGGTGCCGTAGTGATAGTTTGCCAAAGTGCGCTTCCCCGATATTAAATTTCGAGCTTCTGCGGCTGTTGCGGAGCGTGCGGGTGACTTGACCCGCTATATACCTTCAGTTTGCGCAGCATAGCGTAACCCAGGCGACCTTTGGGTAACATCCCTTTTACCGCTTGCTCCAGGACGCGGCGCGGAAATCGCGCATGCAATTTCGCAAAATTAGTGCTGTAAATTCCGCTCGGATATCCGCTGTGCCGATAGTAAATTTTGGATTCGGCCTTGTTACCGGTGACGCGCAACTTGTCCGCGTTGATAACCACGATATAATCGCCAGTATCCACATTCGGGGTGTACACGGTTTTGTGCTTGCCCCGCAAACGCCGCGCAATCTCGCTTGCAAGACGACCCAGAACCTTGCCATCTGCGTCCACCAGATACCACCCGCGTTTAACTTCAAGCGGTTTGGCTGAATATGTAGTCATGAAGCGAGCTTGGTTGATCGATACCGAAGAAAGTCGCGAATTTTATTCTAGATCGGCCATCGCGTCAAACGCCGAAATTCAGCGACACGCTTAAAGGCAATCTGACGGTTAGACTATTCGGGCTTGTATATGCTAGGAACATCGAGAAGAGGATTCTATTGCACTGCACCAGCAATATTTTGTTTCAATCTGGTGCATGCGGGACATTACAAGAACTTCCAGCATCATGGCAAAAAAAAGCGCAATCACAAGGACTGCGCTTTAGTTCCATCAAAGGAGGAGGATGGAAGAGACAACACGTAAACGCCCAGGAAGGCGGTTTACGTTTGCATATTTTGCTCCTTTTTTGGAATTTCAACAACTTTTTTTGTGCACCGCAATTAAATCTCCTAGAGAGTATATTAAAATCCTTTATAAATAGGTAGTTATTTCAACATGGGCTGGTCTGGCTTCAGATTATTAAGCGATTTTTTGCTGCCGCCATTAAATATACTTTTGGTGGGAATTGCCGGCGTGTTGCTGCTACGGAGCAGGCCACGTGCCGGTAAGCTGCTAATAATCTTGGCACTGGGATTGCTTTATGTCTTATCCACTCCGCACTTCGCGGCTCGCCTATTGACGCTCGTCGAACCAACGCTCTTACGGCAGCCGGATATTCATGATAAGGCCCAAGCCATCGTGGTGCTCGGCGCAGGAAGCTATTTGCAGGCGCCCGAATACGGGGCGGATACCGTAAATGCTCTGGGGCTGGAGCGCCTGCGTTACGCTGCGCGTCTTTATCGGCTGACGGCAAGTCCCATTCTGGTTTCCGGAGGCAAAACGCAGGGGAGCGCGGCTGAAGCAACTGAAATGAAATCGGTGCTGGTAAATGAATTCCGAATTCCTGTAACTTGGGAGGAATCTGGATCACGCACTACGTTTGAAAGTGCCATGAGTTGCCGGGACATTCTCATACCGGCCGGAATCAAGCGCATTTATCTTGTTACTCACGCCTGGCATATGCGGCGCGCCGCACTGGCATTTCAGGCCGCCGGGTTCGATGTCGTACCAGCGCCTACCGGCTTTACCACGCTGCAACCGGGTGCGCTGGAACTTTATCTACCCAGTCCGGAGGGAATGTTTGAGAGTTACTTATTCATGCATGAAGTTTTGGGATGGTTCTGGTACCAAATCCGGTTAGCTGTTGGAAATATCATGCGATAATCAAAAATCCGCTACGCGAGGCTAGGACATGAAAGCGCGAATCAAATGGCTTGAACAGGTGAGTTTCGTCGGAGAATCTGAAAGCGGCCATGCCATTGTAATGGACGGCGCACCGGAAGGCGGTGGACGCAATCTGGGCCCGCGCCCGATGGAGACCGTATTGCTGGGAACCGGCGGGTGCACTGCCTACGACGTGGTGTCCATTCTTAAAAAGAGCGGACAGCCCGTCAGCGACTGCGTGGTCGAAATCGACGCCGAGCGCGCCCAGCAGGATCCAAAAATATTTACGCGCATCCATTTTCATTTCATTGTGAGCGGGAAAAACATCAACCCAAAGCGCGTGGAGCAGGCCATTCATCTCTCGGCGGAAAAATACTGTTCGGCCTCGATCATGTTGGGAAAAACAGCCAAAATCACCCACGATTTTGAAGTTGTGGAGACCAGTTAACGTGCCGGCTTTGTTCTTCGGGAATCCGACCTCTATGTGGCGGCAATGTCATCTAGTCTCGCAATTTCGCCATTCTTGAGTGTAGGCGTCGTGCTCGGGGCATTCGGCGCGATTTTAATGGTTGCCGCGGGTGCCGCGCTGGCTCAGGCACGGCCATTGCGGTTCGCCTTGCGCACGCTGGCGGGCTTGCTTTTGCTGGCAATCGGGGCGCTAGTGAGCACGATCGCGGTTGGGATTCAGGGTTACCGCGCGCTCACCCGCGAGGACCTTGCCGCGCAGATATCGGTGCGGCCGGCAGGCGTACAGCGGTTTGATGCGAATTTTCATTTTGCCGATGGTCGCGAAGCGGCTTTCCAGCTCGCCGGAGATGAGATCTATGTCGACGCGCACATACTCAAGTGGAAACCGCTAGCAAATGTGTTGGGCTTGCACACCGCGTATGAACTGGACCGTGTGGCGGGGCGCTACGACGACATTCAGCAGGAGCGCACAGCTGTTCGGACCATCTACTCTCTGTCCGAGAAAAACCCGGTGGATCTTTTTGGCTTGCGCCAACGCTACGCGTTTCTTGCCCCGCTATTCGATGCGGAGTATGGCTCGGCGACTTTCGTTCCTGTCAATCGGCCTGAAGAGCTGGAGCTACGCGTTTCCACCACGGGTTTGCTCATCCGGGAAACGAGTCCCGGCCCGAAATAGCCCAGCAAGGAATCAAAGCCAGAAAGCGGTTTTGGTCATCAGCCTGGAAGCCAATTGCATCGCCAGTTTCAAGGGCTGCGGTAATTCGGCGGCGCCTTGGGAGATCGCCGTAGTGGCATGCCGCGCCTCATCGCTTTTCATTTGCTCGAGGATGGCACGGCTTCTATAGTCCTCCTGTGGCAACCGCTGAAGGTGCCGTTCGAGATGCCGTTCTACCTGGCGTTCCGTTTCTGCGAGAAACCCCAGGTTCCATTTGTCGCCCAGCAACCCGGCGAGCGCACCGAGTGCAAACGAACCGCCGTACCACAGGGGATTCAACAGGCTCTTGCGCCCGCCCAACTCCTCAATGCGGCGTTCCGTCCAGGCAAGATGCTCGGTCTCTTCTGTCGCCGCTTTTTGCAGTGCCTGCTGCACTGACGCGTTGCGTGCTGTGAGCGCCTGGCCTTCGTAGAGCGCCTGCGCGCAGATTTCGCCACTGTGATTGACACGAATCAATGCCGTCGAAAGGCGGGTGTCGGCCTCGCTAAGCTCCATTTCTTCAACATTGTCTCCCGGCACAGGACGCACGCTTTGCGCCGGCACCGTCAATGTGCGCAATGCCTTGTCGAATCGAAGAATCAAATCGTCAAGAATCATCTTCGTTAAATCCCATTTGCCTTGCCACAATGGTTGCCGGGTGCGCGATCTTGACCTCCAGACCGTTTTTGCGCAGCGCTTCAGCAAAATGCATTGCGCAACCCGGGTTGGAAGTGGCAAGCCACTGCACCGCGCCCTCACGCACCGCCTCAATCTTATCAGCAATCAGGCGTTGAGCCATCTCCGGCTGGGAAAGAAAATATGTGCCCGCAGCTCCGCAGCATTGATCATTGCCCGCTAGTGCTACTATTTGCGCTTTGGGTATGCGGCGAAGCAGGGCATACGGTGCCTGTTCTTGGCGCATGACATTGCGCAAAGTACAGGGATCATGTACCGCGATTTTTTCCTGAAACGGTTGTACGGGGACCGCGCTCCAGTCTTCTACTCGTCCAAGAAATTCGGAAAAATCCGCGACCTTTGAGGAAAAAGGTTTAGCATCCTTTCCAAGCATCAGATGATATTCAGTCAATGTAGCGCCACAGCCGGAGGCAGTGCAGATAATCGCATCCAAATCAGCCAAAGGAAAGGCATTGAGGTTTTGCGCGGCCAGTTGTTTGGCGGCAAGGGCGTCGCCCGAGTGCTGATGCAGGGCCCCGCAGCAGGTCTGATTCTTTGGCACGCGCACCGTGTAACCCAATCGATTGAGAACGTAGACGGCAGCTTTGAGCGTGGTGTTATCCATAATGCGTGCCACACAGCCCAGAAACAAGGCCACTTCGCCCTTCGCAGAACGGGTTGCAGGATAATTTTCGCGCCAGTCGAAACCGCGCTGGACAAGTGGCAAATGCCGCTCGAATTCATCAAGTTGAATCCAGCGCAACAAACCGATGCGCCGTACGAGCCGCTGTAATCCACTTCGTTGGTAAAAACGCAAAACGGCAGCAAGTTTCTCCAGACGTAAAGGCTTGGCGATAAGTCCGTCGAAAACAAACCTGCGCATCCATCTATCAATCCGGTTGCCCCGCCGGAGGGTTTCAATGAACTCACGCGCGCCATCCACCAGTTGGCCGTAAGCGACGCTGTTAGGGCAAACCCTTTCACAGGCGCGGCAGGTCAGGCATAAATCAATATGTTCAACGAAACGCTTATTGGGCGGAATGCGCGATTCCAACACGCCTTTCATAAGCTGAATTCGCCCGCGCGGCGAGTCGGCCTCGGAAAGCGTCTTCCGGTAGGTCGGGCAGTGCGGCAAACACAAGCCGCAGGCGACACAGCGGTCTGCAATTTGAACAAGCGCGTGCTGCGAGGGTAAATCATCAAGCTTCATGAGAGGAACCTCTGATTAAGTCCTCCGCGGATTGCGTTGCTGGCAAAATGCGGATGGATGCGAGGCGCGCGACGAAGGTCGTAGCGTGATCTACGAAGCCGAGGAGCGCAACGACGCAGACGCTGTATTTTACCGCAACCCGAAGGGACAGCGGCTTTCCGGGCGGTCTGCTTTGTCGCTCGGCTTGCAAAGGGATCCAGCCATTGCCTGCACCTCGCTTCGCGCATCCCCTCCCGAAAAGCCGCTGTCGCACCCGCGTGGGATTTAATCAGAGGTTCCTTAGCATACCGCTTTGCCGCCGGAAATAAAAACGGGCGCCGAAGCGCCCGAGGAGAAAGACCTGTTTATTCTTGTTAGAACGCGTGGCGGATTCCCAAACCGATGCCTTGTTGTCTTGCTCCAATTCCGTTTGAGGCGCCGCCAAAGCCACCCGCAGCGATGCTCGTACTGGTGATGCTTGATCCGTTGCCCAAGGGGTAATTAGCAAAATCGCCGTTGAGGACTAGAGTATAAAAGCCATACAGGTCGGTGCGCTTGGAGAAGCTGTAGCTGTAGCCTGCGCTAAATTGTTTCGCATCCAGCCCACTGGTTGAACAGGGGCTAAGAGAACCTCCAGCCCGGTCGCAGCTACCGTTAAAGGCTTTGCCGCCCGACAACCTAATAGTGTTCGCGCCAAATTTATGCTGCGCCGCTAAGTAAATCATGTTCCGGTCATAATGGATCAGATTGGTCGCCAATGCCGCACTGGCCGTGCCACTTTCTTGGTTATTATAGGTAAGGTTTTCAAAAGCCGCATTGAGCAAAGTGGTACCTAATGAGGTATCCAGCTGGTAACTCAATGTTACCTTATTGCCGTTATCCTTGGACTTTGGATTCGCGCCCATTGCTGCGGTGCCAAGCGCCTGTCCACCCAGTTGACTCAGTCCAAAGTAATCGCGGTGCTGTTCAAAAGCGTAAGCAATCCGCAACTTGTTCCATTCCCAAGCGACAGATGCGCCATACATAGCCGGATTGGTATTCGGATTGGCTACTGTTGAAGGTTCAGACGAGCGCCCTGCATCGGCTGAATAGAGCAGGCGGAAGCTGATGCCGAAGAATTGCGGACTCCAGTACTGAACGCTGTTTCCTTGCCTGCGGTCAAATGACGCGTCCGCCGCACTATTAACGCGATTGCTGGCGGTGGTTGTAGCAACCCCGAATCCGGGAGTCCCAATCAGGGTGTTGCCGTTGGCAATGCCGGTCGCATAGAACGAATCGAACGTCAAGGTATTGGTCAAGGCTTTATATGGTGTATCCCAGTTCCCGTAAAAGGCGGTGCCCAGCGTGTTGGACGATAGGCCCACATTGCTGTTCCGTGAGGCCCAAAAACCACTGGAATTCGTACCGCCAGTTGTACTCGTACTAGACGCCGAGGAGACGTTTACGCCGGATTCCACCTGGAAAATCGCTTTCAGACCCCAGCCGAGATCCTCCTTGCCTCTGAAGCCTATATTCGAAGAGTTCGAAGTCACCCGGTTACGCGACACCTCGTTAACGCCCGTTGGCGTACCACCTATCTGGCAGGTTCCATTCGGGCAATTCGGAATCGCTGTCCCGGCAGGGGTCGCACCGGTGGCTTTCACATTCTCAAAGTCAACGTTCAATGTGCCATAAACTTCCACATTGGCAAAATCGGCACGCGCTGCGCCGGCTACTATAAGTGCAGTTACGCCGGCCAATACGGTAATTAGGATTTTATTCATGGGATATCCTCCGCGAAATTAAACTTTTTTTTGTAAATTGAAAATTGAGCGAGATAAGCTTTCACCTCAATTTAATTTTGGACTGAATTACCAGCTAATACTCCTACAGCGAGCGTCACATTGTCAAGAATCAGGACGACAGTTCTGACGGACTGTTGTAAAAAAGAAACACTTCGTTCAATTTTCGTTACAATACTTTCAGTTATCTTACAAATTTTAGGAGATTCCGTTGCCAAGGAACCGTTTGATCTACGTCGGCTCTTCTTGCGGCGAGTGCTGGCGCACCGCGATTTAAATGAGCAATCGAGCTAGTGAAGCACGCCAAATCATTAAATTTGTTCAAGCATGGCTTGGAGTCTGATACTGGATCAATCGCTTGAACGGGCCGCGGGCACTCCCTTTTTATGAAGTCTAGGATTCATTTGTTACAGCAATTTGACGTTGAACCTCCCTGCGCATCCTTGCCAGATTGAACAAACCGCGTGTCTTTACCAGCTGCCTATCATTATATCTGGAATTAGCCAAGGGCCCGCTAAGCAAAAATCCTCTCCAATTCGGCGCCAGGATCCACCGCGCGCATGAATGCTTCTCCGACCAGAAAACACTGCACCCCATTCTCGCGAAGCAAGCGCACGTCTTGAGGCTCAAATATCCCGCTCTCGGTTACTACGATGCGCCCTGCGGGAACTAACTTGAGGAGTTGTAAGGTGGTATCCAAACGGGTTTCGAATGTATGCAGATTGCGATTGTTGATGCCGATTAGCGGGGTGTCTAGGCGCAGCGCGAGCTCCAGCTCTCTTGCATCATGCGCTTCAACCAGTACCGCCATTTTTAAGCCGTGCGCCAGTCTTTCCAGATCCTTCATTTGGGAGAAATCGAGTAGTGCCGCGATCAGCAGCAGAGAATCGGCCCCCATTGCGCGCGCCTCATACACCTGATATTCGTCGAGCGTGAAATCCTTGCGCAAAACGGGAAGCGCGCACGCGGCTCGAGCTTGCTTCAGGTGCCCACTGTCTCCCCAAAAAAACTCGCGGTCAGTTAGCACCGACAAACAGGCGGCACCATGCTGGGCGTAGCTGCGCGCGATTTCAGCCGGATCGAATTTTTCCCGAAGCACGCCTTTGCTGGGGCTGGCTTTCTTGATTTCAGCGATGACCGCAGGCAAGCCTTGACTGACTTTGGCACGCAAACTGCCTACAAAATTCCTTGGCGGAGCGGTGGACTCTGCATCGGTACGAATTTTGGCTAAGGATATTTTGGCTTTGGCTGTAGCGAGTTCTTGCACTTTAGCCGCGACAATTCTTTGCAGGATGTCAGGCACTTGCAGCCTAGGCCGTCACGGTTTTTTGGCGATTGGAAAATTCAACCAGCTGGTCCAGCTTGGCGCGGGCGGCCCCACTGGCAATCGCATGCGCTGCCTTGCTCACGCCGTTTTCCAGCGTTTCCGCCAGTCCGGAGAGATAAATGGCAGCGCCGGAATTTAGCGTGACGATGTCACGCGCAGGGCCGGGCCGGTTGTCGAGCACCGAAAGTAGCATATCTTTCGATTGCGAAATACTTATTGCCTGAATGGAATCGAGCGGCGAGAGTTGGATTCCAAAGCGGCCGGGGTCAATTACGTATTCCTGCACCTTGCCGTTTTTGAGTTCCGCCACTTCGGTTCCGCCGCTTATAGATATTTCATCCAAGCCGTCCAAGCCATGCACGACCAGCGCGTGTCGGCAACCAAGAGTTTGCAGCACCCGGGCCTGGATGCCGACCAGATCGTGATGGAACACGCCCAGCAACTGGTTTTTAGCGCCTGCGGGATTGGTGAGCGGGCCAAGAATGTTGAACAGTGTGCGCACCCCGAGCTCCTTGCGCACCTGCGCAGCGTGTTGCATCGCGCTGTGGAAGTTGGGAGCAAACATGAAGCCGATGCCGACCTGGTGAATGGATTGCGCCACTTGCTCAGGATTCAAGTGAACGTTGACTCCCAGGGCTTCCAGCACATCCGCGCTCCCGCAACAGCTGGATACCGACCGACCGCCGTGTTTCGCTATTTTTACTCCAGCGGCGGCCGCGACAAAAGCCGAGGTCGTTGAGATATTAAAGGTGTGCGCTTCGTCACCGCCGGTTCCACAGGTATCCACAAGATGGCTCTCCCCGGGGGTGTCCACCTTAACGGAGAGCTCGCGTAGCACTTGCGCCGCAGCGGCGATTTCTTCGACTGTCTCCCCTTTTACGCGCAAGCCGACGATTATGCCTGCCATCTGTGCCGGGGTCAGTTGACCACTCATGATCTGGCGCATGATGGAGAGCATTTCGTCTTGAAAGATTTCGCGCCGCTCAATCAGGCGCTTCAAGGCTTGCTGCGGCGTCATGCTTGCTGCTCGCGTAAAAAATTCTTGAGGAGCTCGTGGCCGTGCTCAGTCAGGATCGATTCTGGATGAAACTGCACGCCTTCGACGGGAAAATTCTTGTGCCGCACTCCCATGATCTCGCCGTCATCGGTCCATGCGGTGATTTCCAGACAAGCGGGTAGGCTGGCGCGCTCGATCACCAGCGAATGGTAACGCGTGGCCTGAAATGGACTCGGCAAATTGTGAAACACCCCTTGTTGTCTATGCTGGATGTTGGAAGTCTTGCCGTGCATCAGTTGTTTTGCGTGTACTATTTTGCCGCCAAAGGCCTGGCCTATGCTCTGGTGGCCCAAGCAAACGCCCAGTATGGGAATTTCGCCGGCAAAGCGCTTGATCAATGGCACCGATACTCCCGCTTCGTTAGGCGTGCAGGGTCCGGGCGATATCACGATGTGCCGCGGTTTCAATGCGGCGATTTTGTCGAGTGTGATATCGTCATTGCGGTAAACCACGACTTCCTCGCCCAGCTCTCCCAGGTACTGCACCAGGTTGTAGGTAAAAGAATCGTAGTTATCTATCATCAATAACATAATAATCAGCAGCTATTCGATTTTATTGTCCAGTCCCGCCTGCGCCATTTCTGCCGCGCGCAATACTGCCTTGGCTTTGTTGCACGTTTCCTGCCATTCGCTGGCAGGCACCGAGTCGGCCACGATGCCCGCCCCTGCCTGTACATATAAAGTCTGATTCTTGATCACGGCGGTGCGGATGGCAATGGCGAGATCCATGTCGCCATTAAATCCGAGGTAACCCACAGCGCCGGCATATATCCCGCGCTTGGTCGGCTCCAGTTCGTCGATTATTTCCATGGCGCGTACTTTGGGCGCGCCGCTTACTGTCCCGGCAGGAAAAGTCGCCTTTAAGACATCTATCGCATTGAGCCCGGTTTGAAGCTTGCCTTCGACGTTTGATACGATATGCATTACGTGCGAGTAATTTTCAATCGTCATGTTTTCAGTAACGCGCACCGTGCCGGTCTGCGCCACTCTCCCGACATCATTACGACCGAGATCGACGAGCATGATGTGTTCGGCGCGTTCCTTGGGATCGGCGAGTAACTCTTGCGCGAGCTTTTTATCTTCAGCAGACGATTTGCCCCGCGGTCGCGTGCCCGCAATGGGTCGCAAGGTGACTGAATTCTGTTCAAGACGCACTAGGATTTCAGGCGAGGCGCCGACGACGTGAAACTCTCCCAAGTCAAAATAAAACATGTATGGTGAAGGATTGAGCGCGCGCAGGGCGCGGTAAAGGGAAAGCGGGGAGGCACGGAAAGAATGGTTCATCCGCTGGCTCAGCACGACCTGCATGATATCGCCATCACGTATATAGCGTTTGGCGCGCTCCACCGCCTGCATGAATGCGCTCTCAGCGAACTCAGCGCGCAGTTGCGCGGGCATGCCGTTTATTTGCTCGGGGATCGTCACCGGACGGCGCAAGGCTTCCAGCAGCTCTTTTAAGCGCTGCCGTCCCCGCGCGTAGGCGCCGTTCTCGCGCGGGTCGGCATAAACGACCAGATATAGCTTGCCGCTGAGATTATCCAGCACGGCAAGTTGCTCGGAGAGCAGCAAGAGAATGTCCGGGGTATTCAGGACATCGGGTTTTGCAGTTGTCGCGAGCTTGGTCTCGACCAGGCGCACTGTATCGTAGCCAAAATAGCCGACCAACCCTCCGCAAAACCGTGGAAGTCCCGGCAATCGCGCCGCCTTGATGCGTTGTAGCACACCCCGAATAGCCGCCAGCGGGTCGTCTGAATCAGATCTTTCCAGCAGCTTGTTGGCGCGGTATTCGCTCACTGATTTTCCGCGCACTTCGATGCGGTAATTTGCTGCAAGCCCGACAAACGAATAACGGCCAAAGCGCTCGCCGCCCACTACCGATTCGAGTAAATAGGAGTATGGCTGATTGGCGAGCTTGAGATAGACCGACAGAGGGGTGTCGAGATCGGCGAAGGTCTCCAGCACCAAGGGTGCGCGGTTGAAGCCCTGTGCAGCCAAAGCCTTAAATTCAGTTTCAGTCATGAACTACTCCGGAAAAAAAGCAAAAAGCCAAAAAGATGGAAAAGCGCGAATTCAGCGCCATAAAGCAATGCGCCAAGGACGCCACGCGTCCGCGGTCTCCATTGCCCATCTTTTGCTTTCCGTGAAGTTCATGTTTCTGTCCGAGATTGGGTTTGTATCAGTTTTGCAGCGTCTCGCAGGGACGCTACTATAGCATCACAATCCAGTTCGTGCACGTCGCGTCCCTGACTATAGCCGTAGGGCACGCAAAATATCCGGCAACCCGCGGCACGCGCCGCCTGTATGTCAAGCGGCGAGTCACCGATGAGCAGCATTTGGTGCGGGTGAATTCCAAAATGCTCACAAGCATGCTGCAGCGGCAGGGGATCGGGTTTATTTTTGGGCAAGTGATCACCGCAAATCAGCAACTCGAAGAAATCCAAGAGCGCGGTTGCCCGCAGCAGCGGGAGGGCGAAACGCTCCGCTTTGTTTGTCACACAGCCCAGATGTAGGCCCTGCGCGCGCATCGCCCGCAGGCCTTGTACCACACCCGGAAATGGGCGAGTCTGATTAAGCATGCCCATCGCATAATGCTTCTCATAAATGGGTATCGCGCGCTCGAGGATTTGTGAATCTGGTTCGCCACCAAGGCTCGCCGCCAGGGTGCGTTTCACTAAATTGCTGATCCCAGCGCCGATAAAACTTTCGATTGTTTGTTGATCAAGCGCCGGAAGCGCGAGCTCGCTTAACATGGAATTCGCCGCAGCAACTAGATCCGGCGCTGTTTCAAGGAGCGTACCGTCGAGATCAAACACCACCGCTTTCACGGGCAATGGAAAAATCCTTGACGATTGAACCCGGGAAAATGCGTCATTCCTGGTCAATTCACGCCTTAGCAAGCTCCGCGCGCATTGCGTCGATGGTGGCTTGGTAATCCGCGGTGCCGAAAATGCCCGAACCCGAAACAAACGTGTCTGCGCCGGCGCGGGCGACCTGCGCAATGTTGTCCACCTTTATCCCGCCATCCACCTCCAGCCAGATTTCGCGGTTGCTGGCATCGATCAACTTCCTTACGCTGCGCAACTTGTTGAGCGCTTCGGGGATGAATTTCTGCCCGCCAAAGCCGGGATTCACCGACATGACGAGCACCAGATCGAGCTTGTCAAGCACATAGTCAAGGTAATCCAAGGGCGTCGCCGGGTTGAATACCAATCCAGCTTTGCAGCCATGTTCTTTGATAAATTCGATGGTGCGATCGATGTGTTCGCTGGCTTCAGGATGAAAGGAAATAATGTCGGCGCCCGCCTTGGCAAAGTCGGGAATGATGCGGTCTACGGGCTTGATCATCAAGTGAACGTCAATGACGGCTTTGGTGAGCGGGCGCAGCGCCTCGCATACCATTGGGCCGATCGTGAGATTCGGCACATAATGATTGTCCATCACGTCGAAATGTATCAGGTCTGCTCCGGCGGCAATCACGCTCATTACTTCTTCGCCAAGCTTGGCAAAGTTGGCAGAAAGTATACTGGGGGCGATTCGGTACATGGTGCAGGTCCTGTGCTAAACAAGGCGCATTCTACCCGTTATCCATAGCTGCATACAGGTGGTTTCTTCCCGCCACTTGTCCTAGAATGATGCCATGGGAAACGGCAAAAAATACGAGATCACCGTTACCGTGCGCACCAGTTTCATCCCCGAACAATCGAGCGTGGAGAATGGGCGATTTGTTTTCTCGTATACCATCACCATCACCAACACCGGAAATATTGGAGCGCAACTTATCAGCAGACACTGGATCATCACCGATTCGGAGAACCGGGTGCAGGAAGTCCGCGGGCTCGGCGTAGTAGGCGAGCAGCCGTTTTTGAAACCCGACGAGAGTTTCGAGTACACCAGTGGCACGGCCATCGCCACCCAGGTTGGAACGATGCGGGGGAGCTATCAAATGGTCGCCGAGGACGGAGTAAGCTTTAACGCACCTATTCCCGAATTCGCCCTGAGCATTCCCCGCGTGTTGCATTAGGGAACCTCTGATCAAGTCCTTCGTGAGCCGCGTTGCAGGCAAAATGCGGATGGACGCGAGGCGCGCGACGAAGGTCGTAGCGCGGCTGCGACCCGTTCGCCGAAGGCCCGCTTGCGGGAGCAG
>Ga0187775_10000221_pt1 | contig 13848 bp, 15 predicted proteins | sample 0216_BV02_MP12_1_FD_132441 | JGI IMG/M metagenome (GOLD analysis project Ga0187775, IMG submission 132441) | Tropical peat soil microbial communities from peatlands in Department of Meta, Colombia - 0216_BV02_MP12_10_MG | ecosystem: Environmental > Terrestrial > Soil > Wetlands > Peat | place... | reverse complement strand
TTACAAGTCAGCATTACCTTCGCTCCAATTTACCGCCGAACCAGTTTTGCTCCAAACATAGCCTGAGGCTCATGCGCGCGCGATACAGCATGACCCAGCAGTTGGTCGCCGTAATTTGCATCTCCTTACAGATTTCCTTTGCACTTAATCCAAGGAACTCGCGCATCATGAACACCCGGGCGGTATTAGCGGGCATCAGTTTGGCGCAGATCTCAAAGATTTCCCAGAATCTTTTGTTCTCCAGATTTTTGAATGGATCGGCCCATGCCTGCGGCCACGTCTCCCAGTGGCCGTCCGGCTGGAATAGTGAGTCAAAATCGCCGGCGCCGCTTTCCAGCTCGGCTTCCAGGGTGAGTTGCTTTGCTTCTTTCGCCTGCTTGCGGAAGATATCGAGAACTTTATGCTTGAGAATACCCGTCAGCCATGTTTTAGCCGAAGATTTTCCGGAAAACGTGGTACGGCTTTCCAGCGCCGCGAGCAGAGTTTCCTGCACCGCATCCTCCGCCAATGCGTTGTCACGCAATTGCAGCAGCGCATAGCGCAGCAGATAGGGGCGATATTCTTCAAGCGCAATAGCTGAAAGATCGCTTGATTTAGTCTGGTTATTCACCATAGACGAAAGGCTCCCCAGCTAAAAAGATAAATAAATTTAGGCGCTTCCACTTGGAAACACCAGCGGAAAGGGGCACTTGAAATGTACGGATGGCGACCCATATTGGGTTTAAGGGCGCGTATCGGCGCCGATTGATTGTTATCTTAATATGGAGATGAATATTTATGGCAAACATCACGCGTTACGATCCGTTTGAAGACGTGTTCGGCGATCTTTTAAAGGGTTTCTTTGTGCGGCCGGTGAATATCGAAAGTCCGTCGCAATCCATGCTTAAGATTGATGTGACTGAAGATGAAAAGGCATTTAAGGTTCAAGCCGAGCTTCCGGGTGTGAAGAAAGAGGACATTAATGTGTCTATTGACGGTAGTCATGTAGCCATCAATGCCGAAGTTAAGAAAGAGCACGAAGAAAAGGACGGCGAGCGAGTGCTACGCAGCGAGCGCTTTTTTGGGAAATTCTCGCGTAGCTTCCAGCTTGATCAGGACGTAGACGAAAGCAAAGCGGAGGCCAAGTATACCGATGGCGTGCTGCAACTAGTGCTGCCGAAGAAAGCGGCGGTTTCCGCCAAAAGGCTTAGCATCAGCTAACACGGAACTGTTTTGAAAAAAAGGCGGCCTAGTGCCGCCTTTTTTGTTTTGCGGTTGCAAAGTGTAGAATAGCGCACTTCGCATCCGGGCACGATACTATGCCGCTCAATCCGACCAGTGCAAGGCAGAGGGCCAATGACCTCGCCGAAGCGCTGCCATACATTCAGCGTTTTCATGGCAAGACCATCGTCATTAAATACGGCGGCAATGCTATGATCGAGGAATTCCTCCAGCACGGTTTTGCCCGCGATGTAGTATTGCTAAAACTTGTCGGCATGAACCCGGTAGTAGTGCACGGCGGCGGGCCGCACATCAATGAGCTCTTGAAACGTGTCGGAAAGGAAAGTGAATTCGTCCAAGGAATGCGGGTTACAGACCGCGAAACCATGGATGTCGTGGAAATGGTATTGGGAGGACAGGTCAACAAACAGATCGTGAGCCTCATAAATCGACACGGCGGCAGAGCAATCGGCCTGACCGGCAAGGATGGGGATTTTATCCGCGCGCGCAAATTGAAACTTAGAAGCAAGGTGAACCAGGAAGAATGGCTCGATATGGGGCAAGTCGGCGAAGTAGTGGGGGTTGATCCGCAGATAGTAACGTTGCTTGACAGCCAGGACTTCATCCCCGTTGTCGCACCGATTGGCGTAGGCGATAACGGCGAGTCCTACAATATCAACGCTGACTTGGTGGCCGGCAAAATCGCCGAAACGCTGAAAGCGGAGAAGCTGATTCTGCTCACCAATACGCGAGGAGTGCTGGATAAAAAAGGCAACGTGCTGACCGGTCTAAACGCGGCCAAGGTGAAGAACCTGATTGAGGACGGCACGATTTCAGGGGGCATGCTTCCCAAGGTGAACTGTGCGCTGGAGGCGGTACGTAACGGCGTGAAAACCTGCCACATCATAGACGGTCGTGTGGAGCACGCGCTGCTCCTCGAAATCCTAACTGATGAAGGCGTGGGCACGCTGATTCGGGCGGGCGCGCGATAAGCGCCATAAAGTTGATGTGAGGTTTAGCGATGTCAGGCAGGCATGGCGAACGGAAATTGCAGATCCTGCAAACGCTGGCGGAAATGCTGCAAAACCCGCGTGCGGAAAAAATAACCACCGCTGCTCTCGCCGGGAAGCTCGACGTTTCCGAAGCCGCTTTGTACCGCCATTTCGCCAGCAAGGCGCAAATGTTCGAGGGACTCATTGAATTCATCGAAGAATCAATTTTTGGCCTCATCAATAAAATCACGACTGACGAGAAAAGCGGAGTGAAGCAACTGGAAGCAATAATCACCATGCTTTTGAGCTTCGCGAAAAAGAATCCGGGCATGACGCGGGTGCTGATCGGCGATGCGCTGGTGAATGAGAATGATCGGCTACAAGCGCGCATCAATCGGTTACATGACCGGCTCGAGGCATCGATCAAACAGGCGCTGCGCTTCGCTACAAGTCAAAACGAGTTGCCCGCGGACACGGATGCCACGGCGCAGGCGAATCTACTGATGTGCTATGTCACGGGGCGCTGGCACCAGTATGCAAAAAGCGGCTTCAAGCGAGAACCAATGGAGCATTGGGCCGGCCAATGGCGGGAATTGATAAGAAGTTAGGCGGTTACTGCTTGCGTTCTTTCACCGCAAACGAAGCATTTCGGATCCTTGGAAAGCTTGATGGAGCGCCATTCCATCGAGAGCGCATCAAGCACCAGCAACCGGCCATTAAGTGTTTCACCTGCGCCGGTCAATAACTTGAGTGCTTCCGCGGCTTGGATTGTTCCAATGATGCCAGTTAACGGTGCGAACACGCCCATTACTGCGCAGCGCGTTTCCTCGAGATCGCTTTCTTCGGGAAACAGGCAGTGGTAGCAGGGGCTAGAGCTTTCACGTAAGTCGAATACTGCAACCTGGCCGTCGAAGCGCACGCCAGCACCCGAAACCAGCGGCTTGCGGTGCGCTACACAGGCCCGGTTAACTGCGTGTCGAGTTGCAAAATTGTCGCTCGCATCGAGCACTACGTCGGCATTTTTCACCAGATCCATTAAATCTCCGCTCGATACTCGTTCTGGCACTTCCACCACCGTCACTTCAGGATTGATTAGCGCCAAAGTTTGGCGCGCGGATTGCGTTTTCAGCGTGCCAACGGCAGTCGTGTAATGCACGATTTGCCGCTGCAGGTTGGTGAGGTCCACCTTTTCGCCATCACAGATGGTAATTTTGCCCAAACCGCTTGCGGCAAGATAAAGCGCAATGGGCGAGCCCAGACCGCCTGCGCCGATAATCAGTGCGTGCGAATTGAGAAGTTTTTCCTGCCCTTCAATGCCGATCTGCGGCAAGAGAATGTGGCGGCTGTAGCGTATCAGCTGATTGTCGTCCACGGGAAAACGCCGGCCACCCGACTAAGCTTAATTTTGCCCTTGCAGGATTTGCAGACCCTTGAGCAAGTTGATCGCCTGATTCAGCTGATAATCATTTTTTCCGCCAAATTCCGGAAGCTCGACTTTGCCTTCTTCTCCGCCCTTGGGTTTGGGCTTGGGTACGGATTTGGACGGCACAGCTTTTGAAGTCGGAGTCTTATCGTCGGACTGCTTGTCATTCGTGAGATGGTGCTCCAAATCGGCTTCCCGCAACTGCGGACCCTCTTCAATGCCGCTTACCGTTGCTTCTTCCACCCTAATGTCCGGCGTGATCCCCTTCGCTTGGATCGATCGCCCATTGGGCGTGTAATAGCGTGCGGTAGTAAGCTTGATGGCCGTGTTATTCCCAAGCGGCAATATGGTCTGTACAGAACCTTTTCCGAAACTTTGCGTTCCCATGACGACGGCGCGCTTGTGATCCTGCAGTGCGCCGGCCACGATCTCCGAGGCTGAGGCTGTGCCATTGTTGACCAGCACCACCATTGGCACTGTCTTCACTGCGGACGGAAGTTTCTTCAGATAATCTTCCTTGAATTCACCGCGCAAATAGTTTTCCGGAGTAGCACTAAATCTCATCTTGGAGTCCTCGGTCCGCCCATCTGTGTAAACTACAAGTGAATTCGGCTCCAGAAAAGCTGAAGATACCGCCACCGCGCTGTTCAGCAAGCCGCCCGGATCGTTGCGCAAGTCCAGAACCAGACCTTTCAGCGCTCCTGGCTTATATAGATCGGTGATCGCCTTGGACAGTGATTCGCCAGTGTGTTCCTGGAACTGTGTGATCCGTATGTAGCCATAGCCCGGCTCGACCAACTTTGATTTGACACTTTGTACTTTGATGATCGCGCGAGTCAGAGTGAAAACCAGCGGTTTGGGTTCACCCTTGCGCACTACGGTCAGGGTAATCTGCGTATTGGGCTTACCGCGCATGCGTTTGACTGCTTCGTTGAGGGTCATGCCCTTGACCGCGGTGTCATCGAGCTTGATGATGAGGTCGCCGGTTTTAAGTCCGGCATTATAGGCTGGCGTATCTTCTATCGGCGAAACCACCTTGACAAAACCATCCTCCATCCCGACCTCGATGCCCAAGCCTCCGAACTCACCTTGGGTTCCAACCTGCAATTCCTTGAACGCTTCGGCATCAAGGTAGGCTGAATGAGGATCCAGCCCCGTAAGCATGCCGTTTATTGCTTCAGTGATGAGTTTCTTGTCGTCTACCGGTTCGACGTAATCGTTCTTGATGCGACCGAATACTTCCGTGAAGGCGCGCAATTCCTCCACAGGCAGAGGCGCGCTGGCTTCTTTTTGCGCTACGGCTGAATAATTTAGGCTCAGCGCGGCGCCCAGCAACGCGCCCAGCACTACCAGCCCAATTTGCCCTAATCTGTTGCGCATCAAAAATCTCCTAGCATCTACGGAAGCGACGAAATAACCTACTTTACTGTGACCCAGCTCAGCGGGTCAAACGGCTTGCCTTGGTGTCGCATTTCAAAGTATAAACCGGATTCAATATTGCCGCCGCTATTTCCTACCGCAGCAATGGTGTCCCCGCCATGGACGTAATCCCCGACTTGTTTATAAAGAGTTTCGTTGTTGCCATATAGGCTCATGTAACCTGCCCCATGGTCTAGGATAATCAGATTGCCGAATCCTCGCAGCCAGTCGGCATACACTACTTGGCCGGCCGCGATGGCTTTAACGTCCTGCCCCCCTGGCGATAGAATGAACAGTCCTTTCCAAGTTAGGCCGCTGTCTGTACGTGGACTACCGAAACGATTTATGAGTTCCCCTTTTATTGGCAAATTTAGCCGGCCTTTTAATTGTTGGAAAGGGTTGGCGTCGAGTGCGGAATCGGGTAGCTGGTTGTTGCTGAGCTTAGGTGGCGGTTTTTTTTCGTAGAGGATTTTCGCAAGCTTTTCCACTAAGCGCGTAAGACGGCGCTCGTTACGCTGCAGGGTTCCAATTTCGCGGCGCTGCTGGGAAATTTGCTTGGAGACGCTGGCGAGCACTTGTTGATGGGTGGATTTCTCTTTTTCTAGAAGCCTTTTCTGAGCAGCCTGCTCAAGCTGGATTTCCTTGAGTTCGTTGCTTTTTTCCCGTGTTTTAGATGTGAGAACATTCAGCTGATTAAGGTTATCGCGAAGTTCCGCGATGAAATCTGTCCGCGCCCTTGAGATATAGCTGTAGTAATAAAGTTGGCGCGAAATCTGATTGGGATCCTGACCGTTCAGGAGTAACACCAGGTAGTTAGGTTGTTGTCCCAAATAGAGTTGATACAGCAGTTTCTCCAGTAATGCCTGCTGGGTGCGGATGCTGGATTCGGCCTGCCCGCTTTGCGCCTGCAGATTTGCGAGCTGGGTGTTGACATCGCGTTGCTTGCGATTAAGTTCGTAAAGCTTGCGGTTCGCGTCCGAGATAGCGAGCTCCGATTCCCTTAATGCATCGGCCGCCTCCGATTTCGATTCTTCAGCGTCTGCCAGTTCTTTTTGCAACGCTTCAATGCGGCTACGTAACTGTTTCAGCTCCTCCTTGGGTGCCGCGTGGTTTGGCCCGGCAAAAACGAGACAGAAAACGGTCAAGCCGGCACAAATCAAAAGCCAATTCTCAAGCGTAAGCCGTGTAGTTTTACTATTCAGTTGTCGGGCGCTATCGGAGAGTCTGAATTGTGGGTATCGCAGGAAGGAGGACACCGTGTTGTCCCAGTGACAATTTTATGCTCTGGCTTTTCCTTGGTTGGCAATCGCTTGCATGGCCTGCGTCACTGATTTCTCATCACCTAAGTAGTAGTGTTTCAATGGCTTCAGGTTATTGTCAAGTTCGTACACCAATGGGACGCCTGTGGGGATGTTAAGTTGCACAATCTCCTGATCGCTTATATGGTCGATATGTTTGACAAGCGCTCTTAGAGAATTGCCATGTGCCGAGATGATCACCTTTTGACCCGATGTAATCGCTGGAGCAATGGTCTCATTCCAGTAGGGCAGGAATCGCGTGACGGTATCTTTCAGACATTCAGTCAAAGGAAGATATTTTTTTGGAACGTCTCGATATCTTGGGTCATGTCTTGGGTTACGCTCGTCGGATTCGTCGAGCGCAGGCGGACGCACATCATAACTCCTGCGCCACAGTAATACCTGCTGTTCCCCAAACTTGGCGGCAGTCTCGGATTTGTTCAAACCCTGCAACGCACCGTAATGCCGCTCGTTGAGCCGCCAGGAAAGGTTTACGGGTATCCACATCAACTCCATGTCCTCGAGCACAATCCATAATGTCTTGATGGCGCGCTGGAGCAAGGAGCTGTAAGCGACATCGAATACAAACCCCTTTTGCTTTAGTAGCAACGCAGCCGTCCTTGCCTCCTGCACCCCTGTTTCGGACAAAGCAACGTCTGTCCAGCCAGTGAAGCGGTTTTCTTTGTTCCAGGTGCTTTCACCATGACGCAACAAGACCAGTTTTCTCATAGGAAATAAACGCGGCGGATTTTGAAAATATTGTATTATTTTATTATATTTCCTCAGCGACTTCTCTTGACAATAAAACGCCTCGCCGCATTTCTCGATTTCCCTCATATCAGTTTAGCCCTGATAGGTTTGATGTGGGTGCTTCCTTTCCTTCAGCCGCATCGCCAATTTCCTCTTCCCAGTTTTTACACGGAGTGGCTGGCTTTTGCTTTGGGATTAGCCGCGCTCTCGCTGCTGCTACAGAAGCGTCACTGGAATGAACCGGAATTCCCGAGAGTCGGTCTGGTTCCTCTGGCATTAGGTGCATTGCTGTTATTGCAGCTGACTCTTGGCAAAATTGCGTATGCCGAGCAGGCGCTGTTGGCAGTGGCGTATCTGCTATGGATGGCTTTTCTGGTATTGCTCGGAAATATTCTGCGGCGGGAAATTGGATTGGCGGACACTAGCACCACGCTGGCTTGGTGTCTCGTTGCGGGTGGAGTATTGAGTGCCATTGTCGGCGTGCTTCAACACTATCAGCTTCATACGCTCATCGATCCATTGGTTGGAGTAAAAACTGAAAATGCGGTTTTTGGCAATCTGGCACAACGAAATCATTTCGCCGACTACACTTGCTTGGCTCTCGCGTCACTGGTGTTTTTATATTCAAACCGCAGGCTAAATTGGGCTGTTGCGGCGGTACTGGCTGTGTTATTGCTTTTTGTTTTGGCACTGAGCAGCTCGCGCAGCGCCTGGCTTTTTCTTTTTGCATTACTGGCCCTGTCGGCATGGTGGTATTGGAAAGATAGAAAATCCAGGGCACTGCTGAGGACTTGTATTTTGCTGGTTTCAGGTTTCGGTTTGATGCAATGGGTGGTGAAATTGTCTTGGCTTGCCGCGCCAATGCCTGCGGTTACTTCTATTGATAAATTATATGATTTTGCCAGCGGCAATATCCGCCTTGAGCTGTGGCAGGAGGCATGGCACATCTTTTTACAGTCGCCACTGTTGGGTGTGGGATGGGGTCAGTTTACATGGCAGCACTTCCTATATGGAGTATTGCTCAAAAGCCACGGTCTAAGCGGCTTGTACAATCATGCACACAATATCGTTATGCAATTGCTTGCTGAAACCGGACTGGTTGGCACCTTGCTGATAGTGGTGGGTACGACAATCTGGCTGCACGGGTTGCGGCGCATGGCTTTTGATATCCATCTTTGGTGGCTATTGGCGCTCCTTGCCGTAATTGGAATTCATAGCATGCTTGAATTTCCGTTATGGTATTCGCATTTTCTCGGCATAGCGGCAGTGCTGTTAGGTCTGGGAGAAACGCGTTTCTATACGCTGGAGATGCAGCGCGTCGGCAGAATCAGTTTTGCGTTAATGCTGGTTTTGGGATGGGTGTCAGCAATCTCGTTGGTTTACAGTTACCGCAACCTCGAGGAGACGCTCTTTGCCAAAGGGCTTGAAAAACTGGATGCGGCAGGACTCAAGCGGCTCAACGAGGATCTTCTGGAAATCCACCGCACCTCACTCCTTGCGCCGTACATAGAGCTGGCTTATACCGGCGCCATTGTCCTCAACAAGGAGCACCTTTCAGACAAGCTCGAACTGAATAGCCGGGTTATGCATTTTGTTCCCGTCAGCATGGTGGTATATCAGCAGGCGATTTTGCTGGCGCTCGACGGTCAAGCAGCGGCGGCAAAAACGCAGCTTGAGCGCGCCGCCGTAGCTTATCCGGATGAACTTGGAAACTTTGCCAAGGTCGTACGTTTTTTGCTATCCCAGGACCCCGCGGAACTTGAGCCTCTGCTAGAATTATCTGAGCAGAAACTCAAGGAGAAAGGCATTGGAGTTCGTGCAAAATAATATTTGGTTAATTCTGCTCGCGGCGGTGAGCGGAGGGATGTTGATTTGGCCGATGATTTCGAGCCGCGTTCATGGCGGAAGCGAAGTAGGCACTTTAGAAGCAGTTCAGCTCATAAATCGCCGTGACGCGCTGGTGCTGGATGTGGGCGAAGGCTCTGAATTTGCGGCAGGGCATATCCCGAATGCGAAACATATTCCTCTGGCGCGACTAAATCAGAGCTTGCGCGAACTCGAGAAATTCAAGGCACGGCCGGTTTTGGTGAGTTGCCACAACAGCACCGCATCCGCAAAAGCGTGCGACCTGCTACGAAAAAGCGGTTTCAGTGAAGTATTCGGACTGAAAGGCGGAATAGCTTCGTGGGAACAGGCAAGCTTGCCGATCGAGAAAGGTTCGTGAAATGTCGGTGGTGAGCATGTATGCGACCGGAATATGCCCGTTTTGCGTTATGGCTGAACGGTTGCTGCGCGCCAAAGGTGTTTCAAAGATAACGAAGATTCGCGTTGATCTCGATCCCGAAAAACGTATCGAAATGATGCGTAAATCCGGCCGCCGTACCGTCCCGCAAATCTATATCAACGGCCACCACGTGGGTGGGTATGAAGAGCTGGCGGCGCTGGAACACGCCGGTAAGCTGGGCGAATTGCTGTCCGGGAACGGTAACGGTTGATGGTCGAACACGGGCGCACCTGATGAGCGAAAAACAGCAGGCCGAATTTTCGATTGAAAAGCTCTACGTAAAAGATTTGTCTTTGGAGATTCCCAATGCGCCGCGCATTTTCCTGGAGCGCGAAGCACCTCAGGTAGACGTGCGGCTCCATACTGAAGGAAATTCGATTAGCGAGGGGGTTTTTGAGGTCGTGCTGACTGTCACCATTACCGCCAAGCTCAAGGACAAAACTATGTTCTTGGTGGAGGCGGCACAGGCGGGAATATTTAATATCCGAAATGTGGCAAAAGAGGAAATCGAGCCGATATTGGGTATCGCCTGTCCGAACATTCTCTTTCCCTATGCGCGCGAGGTGATTTCAGATGTTGTGAGCCGTGCCGGTTTTCCGCCGGTGATACTGAATCCTGTGAATTTTGAGGCGCTATATCAGCATCGGCAGCAAAAGTCTCAGCCGAGCGCGGAAACTACCCACTGAAAATTTCAGTCATGCGTTACTGCCTAATTGCTCTATTAATGTGCTTGGTGGCGGATCCGCTCGCTGCTACGGAGTTCCGTTGTGTTGCCGAGGACGCGGCAGTTCTGTACGACGCGCCCTCGTTGAAAGCCCAAAAGCTTTACGTGCTAGGCCGTGATTATCCGTTGGAGATCGTGGTGGTGCTGGAGGACTGGATTAAGGTGCGCGATGCCAGCGGAGAGCTTGCTTGGGTGGAAAAAAAATCCTTGAGCAATAAACGCAGCGTGATGGTTACTGTGCCTCTTGCCGATATACGTCAGGCGTCCAGTGACAATTCTCCTCTAGTGTTTCAGGCTGAGCAGTCGGTATTGCTCGAACTCGTGGAATTCTCCGATCCAGGCTGGATCAAAGTGCGCCATCGCGACGGACAAACGGGTTATGTACGCACTAATCAAGTGTGGGGTGTATGAAGCTTGCGGTTCTGGGCGCGGGCGCGTGGGGCACTGCGCTTTCCATCGCCTTATCTTCGCGCCACGACGTCAGCCTGTGGGAATATAATGCCGAGCATTTTGCCCACCTCAGGGCTTGTCGTATCTCTCGTTTTCTGCCCGAATTTTCCCTGCCGGACCGGATTGAAATCCATTCGGCCATAAGTGATGCACTGGCCGGGGCCGACTTGGCGCTGATTGCCGTACCGACACCGGGCTTGCGGCAGACTTTGCGTGCGATGAAGTCGAGCCGGGTGCCCGGAGTTTTGGCTTGCAAAGGTTTCGAGCCTGGCGGCAATTGTTTGCCAAACCAAGTGGCGTCCCAGGAATTTGCCCAAGGAATCTCCTACGCAATTTTGTCGGGACCCAGCTTCGCCCAGGAAGTGGCGCGGGGATTACCCGCCGCTCTTACCCTTGCTTCCGCTGACAAAAAGTTCGCGCAAGCTGCGACAAAGGAACTGCATAGCCGGAACCTGCGCATTTACTCCAGCGACGACGTGATTGGCGTAGCAATCGGCGGCGCAGTAAAAAACGTGATTGCGATTGCCGCCGGCATTGCCGATGGCCTGGGCTTAGGTCATAACGCCAGGGCTGCACTAATCACGCGTGGACTGGCGGAAATCACTAGGTTGGGCATAAAAATGGGCGGAAAGCCGGAAACCTTCATGGGCCTGGCCGGAGCAGGCGATCTAATCCTTACTTGCACCGGCGATCTCTCACGGAATCGACAAGTCGGGTTGATGCTGGCTGCCGCGCAACCGCTGTCGCAAATACTTGACAAGCTCGGTCATGTGGCGGAGGGAGTGACCACAGCACGCGAGGTACACCGGCTAGCGGGTGAACTAAAAGTAGAAATGCCCATTACGCGCGCTGTGAGCCGCGTGTTATACGAGAATGTTGCCGCAAAAACCGCGCTGCAAGAGCTGCTAGACCGCGATCCTAGAGCTGAAAACTACTGACCCCCTTTAAAACCTGCCTGCCGCCATGCTTCGTAAATCACCACTGCGGCGGCATTCGCCAAATTCAGGCTGCGGTTTTCTGGCAGCATCGGCAGCCGGATTCGGTTTTGTTGCGGAAAACTCTCAAGAAGAGATGGCGGCAATCCTCGTGTCTCTGGGCCGAAAACAAATACGTCGCCGGGACTGAATGAGGCCTCGTCGTAACGTCGCTTACCGCGGGTCGTGACGGCAAACAAACGGCGTCCGGAAAAGCGCTCTTTGCAGCGTTCCCAGCTTTCATGCAGGGCGATATGCGCGAATTCATGATAATCGAGACCGGCGCGCCGCAATTGCCGGTCAGTCAGCCTGAACCCCAGCGGTTTGATCAAATGCAGCGATACCCCGGTATTTGCGCATAAGCGGATGATGTTTCCAGTATTGGGGGGAATTTCCGGCTGATACAGGACTAAATTGAACACAGGGAACCTCTAATTAAGTCCTCCGCGTGACGCGTTGCGGATGAGAAACGGCCGAATGCAAGGCGCGAGGGCGAAGCGCTACTACCTAGTAACGCAAGCCCGAGCAACGCCGCAGGCGACCGTTTATTCGCCGCAACCCTCATGGGACGGGGCTGCCGCGACACGGTCAGCGAAGCTTGGGGTGCGGGAGCGGCAGCATGAGGCCCGTTTAACATGTTTCTTGCGGCAGCTTGCGCCCCTTCCCGCTCCACGCCGCGCGCCCCTGAGTCCGGGGCGCCCGGCCGCCAGGTATTGTCGCTCGTCGCTTATTGGGTAAGCACCCAACGGCGCTCCTCGCTTCGCGCCCGCCAGCCGGAAAGCACACCGTCGCGCACGTGTAGGGCATAATTAGAGGTTCCATTCCTTGTATCATAAAAGAAAAACAGTTAATTTAGCGATTCAAGGCATGGAGTATGCTTGCTGTAAAAACACTCTGAATAAATGGAGAGAGGCATTTTATGGCACGGCCTGAAAGAATCCGCATAGGTGAAATCCTGGTGCTGCTTAATGTGGTTACACAGGAGCAGGTAAAAACTGCGCTTGAGCAGCAAAAGCACAGCGGCCGGAAGCTGGGACGGATCTTCATCGAGAACGGCATAGTCACCGAAGATCAGGTAGCAGAAGCTCTCGCCAAGCAACTCAATATCCCGTTTATCAACCTCAAATATTACAACGTCAACGCCGACGTCGTGCGTAAACTTCCTGGGGTCCAGGCGCGACGACTCCGGGCACTCGTATTGGAAGACCGCAAAACAACTTACCTCGTGGGTATGGTCGATCCAACCGATTTGCTCGCTTACGACGAACTGTCGCGCCAGTTAAAGCGCAATCTAGAAATCGCGGTGGTGACCGAAGGCATGTTGCTGGAAGTGGTAGGAAGGGTTTACCGGCGCACTGAAGAAATCAGCGGACTGGTGCGGGAACTCGAACAGGACCTGGGCGATACCTATATTGACTTCGGCGTGCTCACCGCGACCCTCGGCGCCGAGGAAGCGCCGGTCGTGAAGCTTCTGCAATCGGTGTTCGAAGACGCGACGCAAGTGAACGCCTCCGACGTACACATTGAACCTCAGGAGCACGCACTGAGAATTCGCTTCCGCATCAACGGCACAATGCTTACCCAGACAGAAGCGGACAAAAAAATCGCACCGGCCATGGCGCTGCGTCTAAAGATCATGTCGGGGCTGGACATCGCCGAAAAGCGCATGCCGCAGGATGGCAGGTTCAATGTCCGGGTGCGTGATCAGCCTATAGATGTCCGAATATCCACGATGCCGACACAGTACGGCGAGTCAGTGGTGATGCGTCTGCTGAACCAGGCTCGAGGGATGCTCGGCCTTGACCGCCTCGGTATGCCGAAAGACATGCTCGAGAGGTTTCTCAATATCATTCAGCGCACCAACGGCATGATTCTGGTGACTGGACCGACCGGAAGCGGCAAAACGACGACGCTGTACGCTGCGCTTGCCAAACTCAACACACCTGACAAGAAAATCATCACTGTGGAAGACCCGGTTGAATATCGGCTTCCTGGAGTTAATCAGACTCAGGTTAATGAAAAAATTGACCTGACCTTTGCGCGTGTGCTGCGTTCAACATTGCGCCAAGACCCGGACATCATTTTGGTCGGTGAAATGCGCGACCAAGAGACTGCACAGATTGGCCTGCGCGCAGCGATTACCGGACACATGGTGTTTTCCACACTGCATACTAAGGATGCGGTAAGCACGCCGATTCGCCTGATTGACATGGATGTACCGAGATTTATGGTTGCGACCTCGCTGCAGGCGGTGCTCGCCCAGCGCTTGCTGCGGGTAATTTGCGAAAACTGCACCGAGCCTTATGTGCCCGATTCGCACGAGCACTCTTGGCT
>Ga0187775_10000220_pt1 | contig 13905 bp, 18 predicted proteins | sample 0216_BV02_MP12_1_FD_132441 | JGI IMG/M metagenome (GOLD analysis project Ga0187775, IMG submission 132441) | Tropical peat soil microbial communities from peatlands in Department of Meta, Colombia - 0216_BV02_MP12_10_MG | ecosystem: Environmental > Terrestrial > Soil > Wetlands > Peat | place... | reverse complement strand
GACCGGGATCATAGATCGTTCGATGCTGAGGGCCCTGCTTCCTGTCTCGAGCGCGCCAGCAAGGATCGACCCCGCGACTCTACAGTTAACAGCGTTTCGAGCAGCGTCTAGCATCAGTACGGAAATCAGTTCTTGGCGCTTCGGCGGCCCGATCGGGTTGTATGGCTTTGCGGAGTGTGGCGCTGACTCCATACAGAATCATGTTGATTTGGTACTCAAGGTGCATCCCCTCGATGCCGAGAAACTTGACACCGCCGTGAACGTTGCCAGCGCGTGCAGCGATCGCCTCGGTACCCAGTTCACGCGCTTTCGTGAACTCCTAGAATTCAGCCGCTCCGCAGCGCGGGAAATGGCCTTCTACAGTCTCGATAATCAAACGATCAGGCATCACAGCCCGCGGTGTTACGCCATCGGACGTGACAGCGAATCTGGCCGCGCCATGTTGCTGATGGAGCGATTGAAGAACGTCGAGCTTATGGACTCCGCTGACCGGCCACACGACTGGACCTACAGCCACCTTCAGTGTGCCATACGCGACTTAGCCGCGGTGCATGCAACATGGTACGGACGCACCACTGAGCTTTCCGACGACGTCTGGACTTCCAGCGCGCTGAACGCTCGTACCGCAATCGACATGAAAGCTGCCTGGAGCGCGCTTTGCGCGCACGCGAAGCCCCTCTTCGCCAAGTGGGGTGGGGAGGGCCTTGTCGTACGGATGAGAGATTTACTTCACACCCTCGAAGATTGGATGCCGCGTTACCAGCAACAACCGGTTACTCTCATTCACAACGACTGCAATCCACGCAACCTGGCGTTCCGCAGAAATCCAGACGGTTTGATGCTATGCCTCTACGACTGGGAACTTTCCGCAATAGCCCCTCCACAGCGGGATGCCGCGGAGCTGCTCTGTTTCGTACTAGACTCTGAGCGAGCACACCAGGTTTGGTCGCTTGTGGACCTGCACCGAATCGAGCTCGCTCGCAAGACAGGAGTCCCGATCGACGCAATGCATTGGCGGGAAGGCTTCGCTCTTGCCCTTCAAGATCTTCTCCTGCGCCGCCTGACTCTGTACACGATGCTGCACTCCTTCGCGCGACAAACCTTCCTCCCAAGAGTGTTGCGCTCCTGGAAGGCGCTTGATGGCATCGCGAGCGCGTTCATTGGCCACGATGCGCTCGAAAGTAACGAAGTTCCACAAAGATCTCAACTGGCTTACCTCCGCCGGTGAATCCAGTTGCGCAAGTCCTTTGGTTTAGCGCCCCCGTTATCATTGCGGGGTTACTTCATGTCGCGGTAATCCGGCTTGACTGGATTCCCGCGCTCGCTCGTCTGTCCCTTGACGCGGGCTACACCGTACGCGGCCGCCGCTTGCTTGGAGACAACAAGACCGTGCGTGGCGCGGTTGTAATGATTTCTTCAACCATCATTGCGGCGAGCGCTCTTGCATGGGTAGGCGGTGAACTACATCGGCATCTCGCCGTCGCAGAGCTTCAGCGCGATCATGCAGCGCTCTGGGGCCTACTTCTTGGCATTGGCTATGTCCTAGGGGAGCTTCCCAACAGTTTTCTCAAGCGCCAGCTGGACATTGCGCCCGGCGCGATCCCTAGAAATGGCTGCGGTGCGGTATTTTGGACCTTAGATCAACTCGACAGCGTATTCGGCATCTTTCTCGCTCTGGCTTTCGCCTGGCGGCCAGACGCCGTATTCGCATTGCTCGTGATCGTGGTCGCCCTGGTACTCCACCCGGCAGTGGCTGCGCTAATGGTCATGGTCAAACTGAAAGATCGCATTGGATGAGCGCCACACCGAACCTCAATGTGCCGAACTGCGTAACCGCGGCCCGCATTGCGCTTGTACCCGTGATGCTCTATTTGGCATGGTCGGGCCGCACTGCTACGTTTACCATCGTGCTAGTCATCGCACTTCTTGGGGATATCTTAGATGGCTATCTAGCCCGAACGCTGAACCAGAAGACATCCCTTGGGGCACAGTTGGACAGCTGGGGCGACCTGCTCACATCGCTTGTTTATGCTCCCGCTGCCGCTTGGTTGCGCCCAGATGCGTTATCTGAGATCGCCCCGTTCGTCTTCGTAGCCGTTGTGGCCTATCTTGCGCCGATCGTGTTTGGCTTTTTCAAGTTCCGGCGCCTGACAAGTTATCACACGCGGCTGACAACGGTGGCGGCCTATTTCGTCGGATTCGCTGTCGTATGCTTCTTTGCCGGATGGTCAAATTGGCCATTTCGTGCTGCCTGTTTGCTCCTCGTGATCTCCCAAGTAGAGGAAGTCCTTATTAGCGCGCTGCTACCTATATGGACTGCTAACGTGAGGGACTATGGGATGGCTCTAGCTTTACGTCGCGAGACGGCTATCGGCTTGATCACTCGTGGGGATAGCGGGGAGGAAGAGAGAAGCGGCCCTTATCGATCCCCAACACATCGCGAGCGTGGCAAATTCAAGTTGCCCTAAGCAGCGCATCCTTGCGATGCTCGTACCTTTCCGCCATTTTTCGTAACACGAATCGGAACCAGCGAAATTGCTCATCTGGAACTGAAAAAACGATTTCCATAAGGCTAGGATCACTGCCTTCTCGGAAGGATCGCAGCCCTGCGCGAGCATCAGCGATCTCAAGCACCTCCGCGAAACGCTGGGGCGCAATAAGCTTGAGGCACTGCATAGCTTCAAGGTAACGATCCACCATGACATTAGCATAAGCAAGAACCATGCCCTGTCCCGTGTACCCTGCAGGCCGGCCGAATACCCTGTAATATCAAACCCCGACCCCAAAACAAGAACGCCGCCAGGGCGCGGCCTTCTGTCCGAAACTCACCAAGATCTGTTAGCTCTGTGACATGCTTTGGCTGTGCGCCGCTGTTGGCGAAATAGGCCCAGAGCAGCTCGGCCGGGGGAAGCAGTCCACGCGCAACAGGCCCTTCAAAGTTCATCACCCTCGCACTGCGGGGCCCGGGATATTCCTCTGATGGCATGACACGATGAGTCCTTCCGAAGAGCCGGCCCCACAAAATCCGGCCACGCCCCGTGCTTCGCTGCACTCGGTCGCTGCGAGGATCCTGTTACACGGGGCGTTCCTGCTGATTGCTATAGGCTGCTTCGTGGCCTATGAGCACTTCAAGATTGAGGGTCACCCGGGGGCTTCACTAGCGAGCTTAGTGGCGGCCGCTGGCTTCGGTCTCGCTCCACTGCGCGACGTGGTCCGTCTCGCATTTGGGATCGAAGGTAAGGTGCTGCACCTCGTGCATGGTCTAGGCGGCCTGGCCCTCATCGCCTTGCCCCTCGCGGGTGTGGTCTCAGGCGCGCCCGTCCTTGCCCATGCCGCGATGGCGCCGTTCGTCATCATGGGGGCCGCGCAGGCGGTCATGCACCAGGATCGCCCGCGTAATGCGAAACAGGCCGCCGCACTGCAACGCTTCGCGGCCAGCCTCCCGGAGGTTGCTGTGTTCACTAGTTCCAAGCGTCTCGCCTCCCCCTGGAACGCGCAACGGGCGGCGGCTGCGCTCTCTGACATCCTCGCGAAAGCACAGGCTCTCGGCGAAACCGAACTGGAGTCCGATCCCACCTTCCAGACTGCGCTCAACCAGGCCTTGACACGCTTGGGGGCGCACTTGGGCCTGGACGCGGTGGCCCTGGCGCTGACCGAACTAGCGGCGAATCCCACGACCGCTGGCGCGGTCCCAGAACTGCGCAAACAACTTGCATTGGCACGCAGGACGATCGCGAGCGCCCACAGCCACTAGCCAGATGTTGGCGACTCACACCGAAGCTGACTACTAGAACTTCGGACCTCGATTCGGCGCTCCGGAGAATTGGGCCACCAGATGACGCCTAACCCGCGAGATCAAGATATATTTAGCCACGCAATGACAAAGAGCGATGCCTCTTGCGGATCGAAGGAAACAGCGTGCAAATGAATCGAACCGTGCAGAATCGCTCCTTGCGTGTGCTGTTCGCGGCGCTCGCCTTTGCATCAACACTCGCGCGAGCCGTGGCGCCTAGCCTGGCCGACCCCGATCCGATCCCGGCCGGCAAGTTCGACCTCGTTGTCAAGGACGTGCAGATCCTGCAGTCGGGCAAGCCCGCGCGCGCGGCGCACCAGGGTGATGTGGTCATGGAAGGCGATACCCTTGTCACCGGCAAGGATGCTGAAGCGCATCTGACCATGAGCGATACGGGTTTTCTCGCGCTGCGCCCCAATACGCGGATCCAGATTCTCAGTTTCAAGGCCGACGGCGGCGACGACGACCACGGGGTGATCAACTTGTTCTCGGGCGCCTTGCGATCAATCACGGGCTGGATCGGCACATTCAACCGCCCGTCTTACAAGCTGCGCACGCCCACCGCGACCATCGGCATACGCGGCACCGACCATGAAACGCGCTATATCCCGCCGGGTTCGAGCGAAGGCGAGCCCGGGACCTACGACAAGGTCTTCATCGGCGAAACGACGATAGCAAGCGACACCGGGCAGACGGCCGTTTCGGCCGACCACGCCGGCTATGCGCCAAACCAGGGCAGCCAGCAGCCCCAGGTGCTGCCGCGCATTCCCGGCTTCTTCAAGCCCGGCCCGCACGAAGACTTGATCAACAAGAAGCACGAAGAGATCCAGAAAATGATCATCCAGCGCCGTGATGAGCGGCGCAAGGCCGTCGAGAAAAAGCGCGCGGAATTCCAGGCGGCGCAGCGCGAGATCCAGCAACAGGCCGCGGCGACCAAGGCAGCCGGCAAGGCACGCCTGGCGGCCGCTGCGGAACAGAAGCAAAACACCGAGCAGCAGCAGGCGGCATTCCGCAGCCGCGGCGAAGCCTTGCGGAAAGACGCAGCGGCGCTGCAAGAGAAGCGCAAAGCTCTGCAACAGCGGCTGATCCCGGCCTTGCGCGCCGACGCCCACTTGCGCGAGCAATTCAAGGCGGTGCGGGAAACCGGCGAGGCGATCCGCCGGGAATACCAAGCGATCAGGGAAGGTCGGCAAGCGATCACTAAGAGAAATGTCGCGGCGAACGAAGCGAGAAAAACCGCGGCCGAGGAACAGCGCACGCAGAGCGAGGCACGGCTGGCGCAATTGAACCCGAGGGCCGACGCGCTCAAGCAAAAATGGGCGGACATGGCCGCTGCGCGCAAGGCGCTCGAGAAGCGGGCGAGCACGATGGCCCCTGCCGAGCTGGCGCGCCAGCGCAACGAACTGAACGCGCACAACGACGCGCTGCAGGAAGAACAGAAGCAGTTGGCCGCCGGCTTCGATGCGCTTTTTTACAGCAACATCGGCGCGGCGCAGTCGCGCTTGGAAGACGCGCGCGCGCAGCGCAAGCAAAACGTCGAGCAGAGCGGCGCCCTCAACGACCGCGAAGACGCGGTGCAGGAACGCCAGCGCATCAACGAAGACAAGCTCGAAGTGCTGCAGGCGCAGGCCATCGAGAAACTGGGCGGGGATGAGGGGTTAAGCGCGCAATTGCACGACATTCACGACGCTGTCCAGGCGATCCGCACCCAACGCGTCGACCTCGCAGCCGCGCGCCGCGCCCTCCAGGCACGCAACTTAGCCACGACCGAGCAGTGGCAGGACGAAGCCTTGCAACAGATCGACGTGCTGCGCGCCAAGCACCGCGAGATGGAAAACAAACGCAGCGATCTGCAAAGCGAACAAGAGGCGATGCAGGAAGAGATACGCACGCTGTTCGAACAGGAGCAGAAGCGGTACCGGGAGGAGCTGCGCGCGGATCGCGAGTCGGGCACCGAACACTAATAAGCGCCATGCATATCGTTTGCATGTGGCGGAACACATCAGGCGGTATGCCAAACCGGCTCACGCGGTCAAACGGCCAGGCCCCAGAACACCCCGGACTGCTGATGCCTCGGCGCGTCCCACCCGATATGGGCCGCATTTGTGTGAATCGAAACGAGTACATGGGCCGAGCGCTGAAGATCCCCATCAGCTGGTGGGCTCCGTCTTCGCGCTTGGCGCGAGGGCTGACCTGCCCGTTGTTCCAGATTTACACTCGCAAGAAGAAAGGACGAATGGTCATGAAGAACTCAATGCTGACACTCTTACTCTGTATCACTGCCGTGGCCGGATACGCCGCATCGCTCTCGGTAACTTCCGACTATGACACGGCAGCCAATTTCGACGCGATGAAGACCTTTGACTGGATGCCGGCAACCGGCAATGCTGCCGGGGATGAACTGCTGGTCAAGAGGATTAGGAACAGTGTGGATACCCAGCTTCAGGCAAAAGGACGCAAGATGGCCGCAGACAATCCCGATTTCCTGATAGGCATGGAGCTTTCGGGCAAGACCATTACTGGCAGTTCCACCGGTGTTGGCGTGTCCGTCGGTATTCCCGTCGGCAGGAGGGGTAGGGTCTCCGTAGGCGGCGGAAAAAGCAAGGCCAGCGAAAAGAAGGAAGGAACGTTAATCATTGATTTCGTGGATGCGAAGACCAAGTCGCTTGTCTGGCGGGCGACTGCTACGGACGCGGTAGATCCATCTGCCTCGGCTGAGGAGAAGCAGAAGAAGATCGATGAAGTGATCGCGGCAATGCTCGCGCAGTTTCCACCCAAAAAGAAATAGCGGCATGTTGTGCCTCGCTATTTCCAACAGATCTCTGAGCAGGAAATAGGGACGCCGGATCAGTGAATCTTCGGGGACTAACTGGGGCCCCGCGTCGGTCCTCCCAGGGTTCGCGTTCGCCGGCTCCTTGATTCGATTGACAGACCGAGCACGACTTGAACCTAGAACCAACGGATCAAGAGGCCAAGCTGTAAGAGGCACGTCTAGACAAATCAACGCCCTGCGACACCTACTCGCAGGCCGTTTTCGGCACTACCACCAAATGGGCCGCGCAAACGCTGGTCTTGAGTCAGAAGAATTAGCGCGGAAAGTGTATTGATATCCCTTAATGCAACGCACGCGTGAAAGTGCGACCGCGAACCAACTCGTGGGCTTCTGGGTGCTCTTCAACTAGTGCGAGCAGCGCATTAGCCACCTCGCCGTAGAGTGCTTCCAGCACCCGAGAACCGCACGATGGATAGACGCCCACATCGGCAAGGAATAGCTCACCATCGATTTGACAAGCTTCGCCTTCCTGGGGAAGGTTCGCCACATCACGAATCGAGAAACCGCAAAGGGTCGGGTAGCCGAGGAATAGGTCGTTGATCGTCGCTTCGAGATCGATCTCGAAGCGACTGCGTTGCAGTTCCTCGATCTGATGCTCTAGCCTCTTCATGCCAGTCGCTGCCTTTCTCAGCGTCAACACCCTGCTAAAGGTCGGGCAATTGAACGCCGCTTAAAACCGCACCAAGACAGGAAGACGGGAGCGAGGTTGAAGCCGCGCAGGGCTACTCGAGAGCTCTCGCAGGGTGCCAATAGTTGGACTAACACCCCTGGATCTTCGGCAGTCCCGCTGTCATAGGGCCATACCCCTTAGACCGGTGACTTTGCGCCCCCGCCTTTCGGCCGGGTTTGCCTTATCGAAGCACAAACGATGCCACTGAAAGCAGACCGCGAGAGGAACTAGTTCTCATGCGTTTCTTCCTCAGTATCGGGGGCGGTTAGAACCTTAGTACACCGCACCGATGAGCCGCATGGGTGTTCTCTCTTGATATTGATGCCAGAGCAGACTCTGTTCCGCGCCACGACTCTGCTCACTTCAGCTTGATGTCAACTTGACGCCGGTCAAGCCCGTACCAAAGTGGCCGAGCGCTCGCGTGTCCAGCATTAAGTCAGAGTAAAGCCGGCCGCGCATCAAGTATCCTTGCGTGCATGGCCAAGCCTGTCCGGATCAAGGGTCTTTTGCGCCGTATGTCGGTCGCGCGTGCGGCGTCGAAAGTCCTGCGGGAGGTGCTCCTCGATCTCCTCGAGAGGATCCCTGAGGCGCGCAACAGCGACTCAAAGAAAGCAATCCACGACCTGCGCGTTGCAGTAAAGCGCTTCCGGGAGGTCTTCCGGCTGTTCCGGCCTGTGGTGCGGAAGAAGGCGTTCCGGAAGCATCGCAAATGGATCGAAGACCTGAACGACGCCCTCGGTGCAGTGCGCGACCGCGACGTCGCTCTCGCCCGTATGCACAAGCTCACCGACGGGCTTTCCGAGACTCCTCCAAGCGTAGCCGGGCTGCTGGCGCGCCTTCAGTCGGAGCGGCTCGCTGCTACCGATGAGCTCGAGGCTTTTCTCAAGCGCCTACAACTCGGGGGTGCGCCCGCGCAGTTCGCCGCGCATATCGATTCGATCGAGCGGCAGGCGGCATACGGGGAGCCTACCTACGTATTCGCCCGTAGGCAGGTGCTCGAGCGCCTGCGCGACGTGCACGAGCGCTGGCAGGACGCGCGGCGAGAGGCGACTCCGGAGTCCCTGCACCGCGTGCGCATCGCGAACAAGCGACTGCGCTACGCGATCGAGCCCTTCTCGCGCATGCTCGGCAACGGACTCCGGCAGCTCTACCGCAGTGCGTCGCGCTTCCATGATGCGCTCGGCGATCTCCACGATGCCGATGCGATGGCGGTGATGCTCGAGACCTCAATGGCTGGCGCGTCCAGGCTCGAGCGATGCATCTGGGAAAGCCTATCCACCAAGGTGAACCGCCGGCGCCGCGTAGCGCTGCGCAAGTCGCTAGCGCTTGCGGACGAGCTAGAGCCCCTCTGGGTCGAAGCGCAGCGTGCGCTCGAGGAGCCGTTGCCTTGACCCGCTCGACGCATGCGGGGGCCGTCGTTTTCAGAATGGCGCACGGAGTTCCCCGGTACCTCCTCGTCGAGGCCAACGGAACACAGGACCGTTGGGTCTTCCCGAAAGGGCACGTCGAGGACGGCGAGACCGCCGCGGACGCCGCGGTGCGTGAGGTCGCCGAGGAGGCGGGGGTGATGGCGTACCCGATCCGGCGGCTTCGGCGCGTCGAGCAAAGGCGGCGAGGCGAGCAGATCTCGATCGCCTATTTCCTCATGGCCTACGCAGGCCGGGCCGCGCCGCTCGACAAGCGAAGAATCCGCTGGCTCGGTCTCGATCAAGCGACCGAGGCGCTCGATCTCGAGAAGAGCCGGCGCGTGCTGCGCTCGGCCCACCGACTGCTCTCCCGCTCCGCCGGATATCGCGCGCGCAGCACCGCCGCGCGCCTGGCTAGGCGGTTCGTGCGCGGAGTGCTTGCCCTCCTCCCTCGCCGGAAATTCCGCGGCCGGCGCCGGCCGCGCTAATCGCGCAGATATCCCCAGGCGTGCAGTCGGTCGCTGTCCTCCCCTAGCCAGCTGTCGCCTAAGGCACACGCCCAGTCACCAGAAGGTGCCGCCTTGGGCATGGCGGACGGAACGCCGTGCCGGGAAATTAGTTACCGCTCCCCGACACGGTGATTGAACTAGGTGATTAGCTCGCGTCACCCAAACGGGTGAACTACAACTCATCTGATTCCGCGTAGGCTAGGGCTTGTGCCAGCTCGAGTCCGGGTCGAATGCCTGGATTCCTTCGGCAATCGCCCGCGTGTTCTGGCCAAGGTCCCTTTCGAACACCTCGCTATCGTGGCTCACCATAAATACCTTGACCCCTGTAGAGCCGTAGCGGGCTGGGTACGCGAGGATGGCAAAGCCGCCGATCATCTTGCCGTGAACAACATATGAGTACGCGCCACCCTTGGCGTTCTTTCCCTGCCGGGTGAGGATCCGATAGAAGTAACCGTGATAAGGGCCGCGCTGAAGTGTGGTTCGGCCCGCGACTGGGCTGACCCCGGCAGCAGCCACGAATGGACCCAGCGGGCTCAGCGGCTCGCTGCCAGTGCTTTCCCAATACAGGCCGTCATGCTTGCCGGGGGTGCTGACGAACCTTGGCGTGTATTTCAGCACGTTGTCCTTATCGCGCACTGACGCAGCATATTCCTGCTCGGCGTCCGCTATCGCGAGGCATACCTGTATTGCCGCGAGCTCGTTGCGCCCTATACGGCGCGCGAGCACCTCGCGCTCACCGAGGCTCGTGTCAAAGCGCCAACCGTCCGCGACCCTGACCAATGGGATCGGAAACGGCCACGCGTCCTTCCCGACCTCAAGCACCGCCTTGCTGTCACTCTGAAGGGCGATCTTGTTTGACTCCGCGTACGCCGCAAGGAAGCGTTCGTGACGCTTCTCCCCTGCCGCCGGCTCCCGTAATCCGATCAGGTCGACCCCCCGCCTGCCAATAATTCCGCGCAAGGCCGATTCATCGTCCGCCTTGAGGGCCTGGACGAGCGCGGCTGCACCCGCTTCCGGTGACTTGAACAACCGTTGCGCCGGAACCTCCGTCTGCGCAAACGCCACCGCTGTGAACAACAACAGCGCACACAGCGTCACTTTCGCTGGCGCTTTGCCCCTTCTCATTGTGTTCATCGGTGTCGTCCTCCGCCGCCCGCCGGCGCCCCATGCGCCGGCGCGGTTCGCGGAGCTGGGGCGACATGTGGCTGCATGCTCGCCTGCCCACGCGCACTAAATTGCCGCGTCTGAGGTCCACCGGCGCGGATGCCTTCGAACGCTCGAGGAGCTGGCTCCGGCGCAACAAATCTTGCCTGCGGCCGCGTCGCCGGCGCACCTGGAGCCACGACAGGAGGACGCGCGGGAGACCCGAAGAATTGCGCCTGACGGCCGCGGAATTCGCTTCGTGAACCGGCGGGCGGGACAGCACGGCCGTATTGTTGCCGTACCGATTCGCCGCGGTACGGCACGCCCCGGCGGTGTTCCACGTCGTGCCGCCAGGGTCCGGGCGAGACGTTTACCCTGCCGCGGCCGTAGTAGTAGTTGTCGACGTGGATAACGTCGACGCGATGGTGACCCCAGTCGCATGCCCCGAAGAAGAAGCCGACGGAGATCCCCACGCCCACGCCCCAGACGAACCCTACCGATAATCCAGGGGCGGCGTAGTAACCTGACCATGCCGGCCAATAGACGGGTGGGTAGCCAGGCCACCACCACGACCCGTAGATATTCATCGGATCGTAATAGGGTACATATACGAGCTGCGGGTTGGTGGGTTCCAGCGCGATGCTGCCGCCCTGATCTTCAACCTGCATCTGGTCGCTCGAGCGCAAGTTCCCTGCGCTCTCCGCCCTTCTGCGCAATGCCTGTACTGTATCCATCACCTGCGCCTGCTGCGCGAGGAACGCGTTGCCGAGGCGCTGCGTCCAATCGAGCCGTTGGTCCATCAACGCAAGGATCTGCGGAAACGCTACCAGCGATTTCACGCTCGGGTCCCAGGACTGCGCCACCACCGCCCGCACTGCGTCATCCCCCTGCAGGCCGGGATTTGCCGCGACCCAACGCGCTGCTTCGACGATCTCCAGGGGATAGGTCGCGGCCATTAGAATCTGCGAAAGCAGCGGATCAGGATAGAGTGCGATAGGTGCCAGCATCTGGTCGAGTTCCTGCTGGCTGAACGCCGGCGACACTAGCGATGGAGGCGGCCCCGGAGGAGGACCGGGTGGCGGCGGAGGTATCTGCGCAAACGTCGTGGACGCCGCGAGCATCGTTGCCGAGACCCCTTGGGCGACACGTACGAGCCACGCGTTCACGGGCATGCGGCCGCCAGAGACTCGCCCTCGATTCCACATCGTTCGTAGTAGAACAACTATTTCCCGATCTGCTTGCTGACCTGGTTCTGCTGCTGGTTCAGAGTGCGTTGTTCTTGTTTGGTGATATGGCCACCGTTTTGTGAGGCCATTGCTCGCTCTTCCCCACGAATTTGCCGATCTTCCTTGTGCAGTTTCTGCGCTTGGGCTTTGGAAAGCTCGCCCTCTTTTCGCTCTTGGTTGATGCGCTTGTCCTGATTCGCCAATCGCTTATTTACTTCGGCACGTCGCGGGTGATCTTTGTTCCAGTCCTTGTCCGCGGCATAAACGCCAGCTGTGCTGAAGGCAAGTGCAGAGGTTATGGTGAGTATCATTACTTTGGTGGATCCTTTCATGGCACGCATGGCTGACCCCCTTCCAGTCTGTTGAGAAGAACCGGGATTTTGGTGGTAACACGGTTCCCTTAACGATTGACTCTCTATTTCGATTGACGTCGATGCGGTATTCTTTTGTAACTAAGTGCTTCAAGAAGTCAGCTGCTCGCGTTGAAGCCGTACCGATATAGGCTACGCCACTCGCGCCTGCCAATCCGCCAGTTGAAATCCTATCGCCACAATGTGTATGTCGTCGAACTCTCTCCCGAGGTGCTGAAGGAGGCGCGCTTCCGGCGGTCAAACCCCGGCTACGACGCGACCAAGCCGTGCGTCTACGTTGGTATGACCGGGCTCACCCCCGAGGAGCGACTCAAGAAGCACAAGCAGGGAATCAAGTCGAACCGCTTCGTCGAGCGTTACGGCGTGCGGCTATTGCCCGAGCTCTACGCCTACGCCAACCCGATGCCATACGAGGCCGCCCGCGACATGGAAGTCGAGATCGGGATCGCGCTACGGGAAGACGGCTACGGAGTGTGGCAGGGCTGAGGGGTCCCTTCCGACGGAAAACATTTCCTTCCTCAGTGGCTGCCGAGAGGCGGAGGATGCCTTCCCGCATGCGTCTTACGTTTGTCATGGTTTGACGTGCATGTAGCGGGTTCGCATACTGGTTGATCCCCATTTTTCTGGCACAGGTCTGGTACTCCTCTTCCTCCAACCGCTCATATCACGAAGGGCTGCCATCATGGGATTGCTCGATCAGCTAGTCGGCGCCGTAGGCAGAATGTCCGGTCAGTCAACCGGAACTGACAATTCGTTGCTCAACAGTGTCCTGCAACTTGTCAACAACCCGCAGACAGGAGGACTTCCTGGACTTGTCCAGTCCATGAAGGACGGCGGCCTCGCTCACGTAGTCAATTCTTGGATTTCGAGGGGCCAAAACCTGCCGATCTCAGCCGAACAGATTCAGAGCGTTCTTGGTAGCGAGCAGATCAAGAGCGTCGCCGGGAAACTCGGCCTCAGCACGGATCAGGTTTCCAGCCAACTCGCTGGACTCTTGCCGCAGGTGATCGACAAGCTCACTCCCAACGGCACTTTGCCTCAGGGCGACTTGCTGTCGAAGGGAATGGAACTTCTCAAGGGTAAGTTCTGAATGGCGCTGACCTGGGTGTACGTCATGTATGCGTGAGAGGGCCCAGAGCCTGTTGCGCCGCGGCGAGAACGATCTCGAAGTTCTCCTAGCAAGCATAGAGGCGTATTGCGCCCGTGCCCTGTATTCCTATATGACTCGCAACCTACAATACTCGGAAGATAGAACCCGGGCCTACATTGAGTCCTTGGCCATTCAGGTACTGAGCCAAGTACAGGGATCCGTCCTGAAGCTCCAGCCCAGCACAAATCCGGTCGAGCCGTAACCAATCTGCGCTCGATCCGGTAGCTCCATTGATCGCCCCGTAAGCCTAGCGGCTTACTGTCCCTCCAGGGCCGTCAGACGCCTCTCAATGGCACGCGCCATCCACTGGGCTATCAGGGCAGAGACAGAGCGGGCCGGAGCACCTGATAAGTACCGATGAGAATGGCGGCCATAGCTGCGATGAGGAACGCGGCAAGGAAGAAGTGCAGCCAGGGGAACTTATATCGCTTCTCGAAGTAGACACTCAGGACCACGCCGTAGGCGATCACACCAAGAAGAAGACTCCAATCCAGAATGCTCAGCTTGGTCATCGAATCTCCCTGGGCTCTGCTGCAGACTGCGTATTGTATGCCGTTGAAACTCGACTGCGGGCACTTGCTCTCGACGCGTTGACGATGCCCCAGTCTTGCCACTTTAGGGCTACCAGCCGTTGCTACAGGGTACCTCGCTTCAGAGGCTCCGCGCAGGCCACGCCGTTAGGCAGCTATATGTCTGCCATTCCATAGCGTTAACAGTCGATTTGCTTCTGCAGTTGGAATTGAGCCGACCGCATGAAGATGCCATACGAGGAAATTGCCAAACATCGCAAATCGACCGAGTGCT
>Ga0187775_10000218_pt1 | contig 13977 bp, 12 predicted proteins | sample 0216_BV02_MP12_1_FD_132441 | JGI IMG/M metagenome (GOLD analysis project Ga0187775, IMG submission 132441) | Tropical peat soil microbial communities from peatlands in Department of Meta, Colombia - 0216_BV02_MP12_10_MG | ecosystem: Environmental > Terrestrial > Soil > Wetlands > Peat | place... | reverse complement strand
CCATGGCGCTGCGCGCCCGCTGCTGCTGAAACAGCGCGTCACGGATGACGGGGTCGCCCTTGATCTGGCGCCATGCGCTCTGGCCCGACGCGGCCCGCCGCTCGAGCTGGGGCAAGTCGCGCAGATAAAAATCCGCCGCCACGAACCCCAGAATCGACCCACCTTTCGCCACCGTCTGCACCGCGGTAATGCAGGAGCGGCGTTCTGGCGGGCTGAGATAAACATCGGAGAGCGAAAATCCTCCGCAAGACGCCTTCTTCGACAAATACGGACGGTGTGCGAGATTCTGGCCGTATTTGCCGCTTTCGATCGCCTGCCGGCCCACATTGGAACTGACCTGGATGCCGTTCGGGTCGATCGCGTAGATCAACTGGCACACCGGCATGTGCGCCAGCGCCTCCGCCAAGATTTCGTCCAGCCGGTCGCGCTCGCGCCATGACGCGGCGCAGCGTTGTGCCAGCGCGGCCATGGGCGCCGCCAGGCGTCCCATCAGTACGGCACGCTGTGCTTTGATGGTCTCATGCAGCCAAGTCATCGTTCCCATATTCCCGGCGGGAAAATATTCTTGTGATATCCAAGCAAATTTCATGCTAGTCCTGATGGTTCTTATGTCGAGGCGGCGCGAGGAGGAAATGGAAGGAAAATGATCAACCAACAAAGCCATATGACAGCCGCGTGACCGATACATCAAGCGATGGCGCACCACACTAGTGCGCAGATCGCGTGCCCAAGCACCATTACGGTGAATGATTTCGCGCCGCTTACAGCGCCGTTCCGCCGGACACGGAACCACGCCATGCCTCAACACCAATCCGTTCCGCAGCAGGGTTCCGGTGCAAAACTTTTTGATGCGCTCATCAAGTACGAGCATGCTGAAGTGCAGATGCATCCGGTACGGCATGGCGGGTTTGACGCGGCCGGCGACCGTCATTCAATCCGAAGTCCCCACAACCGCGCCGCTTGGACTCCCTTTGATATGCGGCGCAAAAGCGAAGGCGTCAGAGAAACAACGGTCATCGGTCATGCCCTTTTGCCGGAAAGCGGCGTGCGCCGTTTCCACCATGCCGACGGAGCCGCAGGCATAAACCTCGCAACCGGCCATGTCGGGAAAGTCCTGCAGGATGGCTTCGTGCACGGAACCGGTGCGGCCGGTCCAGCGATCTTGCTGTGCGGGCTCGGACAGCACCGGGATGAATTTGAAATTGGCGTGCGCCTTCTGCCAGCCGTCGGCGAGTTCCCGCATGTACAGATCCGCGAGCGATTTCACGCCCCAGTAAAGCCGCATTTCGCGCTTGAGACCCGCGTGGAAGGCGTACTCCACCATGCTCTTCACGGGGGCAAAACCGGTCGAACCGGCGACGAAGATGATCGGACGTTCACTTTCTTCTCGGAGATAGAAAGAACCGAGCGGCCCCTCGCAGCGCAGCAAATCGCCCGGCTTCATCGCGTTGAAGACGTACGTGGTGAAGGCGCCGCCGGGAACGAGCTTGACGTGCAGCTCGATGAGCTCGGATTCGTGCGGCGCGGTGGCGAAGGAAAACGCGCGCCGCTCGCGGTCCTCGAGCACGATGTTGATGTACTGCCCGGCGTGGAAGCGCAACGGCTCGACGTCGAGCGGCTTGAGATAAACCCGCATGACGTCGTCCGAGAGCGGTTCGAGCTTTTCGACCCGCGCCATGAATGTCTGGATCGGAATCTCGCTGACGACGCCCATGTTCTCGCACTCCAGGTCGAGATCGGACAACGGCGTGGCGCAGCACATCAGTGCCTTGCCCGCGCGCCGCTCCTGCGGCGTCAATGCGCTTTCCTGGTACACGCCGTAATTCACCGTGCCCTGCACGATCGCGCACTTGCACACGCCGCAGCCGCCGCTGCGGCATTCGAATGGCAGCGCGATACCGCTGCGCAAACCGGCTTCCAGGATTGTCTCGCCCGGCCGCACCATGACCGTCGCATCGCCCGGCCGCACCGTCAGTTGAAAACCCGTCGTTGCGACGCGACGCTTGGGCGGCAGCCACGGCAGGAGCGCGAGCAGTGCAGTGCCGGCGCCGATGAGCAGCCACACCTGCTCCGGCGACCAGGCGTAGATCAGCGGATAGATGGGCAGATAAAACCAGTCGAACTTGAGGGCGGTGACCACCGTGTCGAGATTCGCCGGTCCCTGGCTCGACACCGGCCAAACGAGCGAGAGGACAACGAGCGCGGCAAGCAGCGGTATGGCGAGATAACGCGGCGGATTTGTCTGCGCCTTGGCCACGCGCTGGGTATGAATCCACAACACCAACAGAATTGCGAGTGAGATGCCGATGTGCATGAAGGTGAGCAGCGAAAACAGCCGGTCGTTGACGCTGCCCTGGTGCAGGAAATTGCGTGCCATCGGTTCGGACACGATCGGCAGCCAGTCGATCAGCTCGGCGCTGGCGGTGGCCACGAATTGCGCAAGGCGATCCCACGGCAGCAGGAAGCCGTTGATGCCGGAGGCGTACACCAGCCACAGCACCATGATGCCCGTGATCCAGGAGAACCAGCGGAAGCCGCGGTAATGATCGAACGCGAAGTGACGCAGCAGATGCAGCGCCATCGCCAGCACCATGCCGTCGGAGGCGTAGCGATGCAGGCCGCGCATGATCTGCCCGACGTACCATTGATCGCGCGTGATGCGCTCGACCGAGGTGTAGGCCTCGGTCACGCCGGTGTCGAAGAACGCGTACAGGTACACGCCGCTCGTCACCGCCACCCAGGTCATGAAATACGCGATCGCCCCCAGATGATACAGCGGATTCAAGCGGTCGCCGAAAATGAGATTGAACAGCTTTTCCAGGCGCAGGAACAGCCCCTGCCCCGCCAGCCGGACAAATTGCATGAGGACGTTCTCCCGGAACCACGAATCGAAGGCGCGTTATTCGTAACAAGCAGGCGCGCGGACAGCCTTGATGCAGGTCAACGCCGCGGCAAAGCGGCGCGGAAATCATGGTTATTGCTGTCACGATCACAGCGCGACTTCGAGTGAAGCGAATTGACGCCCGCATCGGCCATGCGCTAGGTTAACCCTCCTTTACACATGCCTTTGGAGGCGAGGTGGCGAAAAAATCCAGCAACCTTCCCGACTTCGAAGCCGCGCTGGCGGAGCTGGAAAAGATCGTGGAAAAAATGGAGTCCGGCGAGCAATCGCTGGAGGAGGCGCTCAAATCGTTTCAGCGCGGCATCGAACTCGCGCGCGCCTGCCAGCAGGGTCTCAAGGATGCCGAACAGCGCGTGGAAAAACTGGTGAGCAAGAACGGCGAACTCGCCACCGAACCGCTGAAGAACGAAGACGAGTAAGACTACGTTGTCCTCCTTTCCCGACCGCCTGCGTCGCCTGCAACAGCGGGCGGAACGCGCCCTCGATGCGCGCTTGCCCGCCGCCGGCACCGCGCCCGCGCATCTGCACGAAGCGATGCGTTACGCCACGCTCGACGGCGGCAAGCGCGTGCGCGCGAGTTTGGTCTACGCCACCGGCGAGGCAGTCGGCGCACCGGACGCGGCGCTCGATGCGCCGGCCTGCGCGGTGGAACTCATCCACGCGTACTCGCTGGTGCACGATGACCTGCCGTCCATGGACGATGACGACCTGCGTCGCGGCAAACCGACCTGTCACAAGGCCTACGACGAAGCCACGGCGTTGCTCGCCGGCGACGCGCTGCAGTCGCTCGCCTTCGAACTGCTGTCCACCGAACCGACGCTGAGCGCGGCGCAACGCCTGCGCATGATCGCGCTGCTGGCGGGGGCAGCCGGTTCGCGCGGCATGGCCGGGGGCCAGTCGGTTGACCTGGCGGCAGCCGGCAAGTCGCTCGCGCTCGCTGAACTCGAGGACATGCATCGGCGCAAAACCGGCGCCCTGATCCGGGCCGCGGTATTGCTCGGCGCCTACGCCCGCGAAGACCTGGACAGCGCCAGGCTGAAGGCCCTCGACGAATACAGCCGCGCCATTGGCCTGGCGTTCCAGATCACCGACGATATTCTGGACGTCGAGGGCGTGACCGAAACGCTCGGGAAAAAACCGGGGGTGGATCGCGATCGCGGGAAAGCCACGTACGCCTCGCTCCTGGGGCTGGCCGAAGCCAAGGCCCGGGCCAAAACCCTGCACCGGCATGCCCTCGAAAGCCTGGCGCCTTTGGGGGATAATGGCGGTCTGCTGGCCGAGATGGCCAGCTTTATCATCGAACGCCGCCAATGAGCAAGAAACCTCCACGCGACCGCCGCCTGCTCGAGACTATTAATAGTCCGGAAGACCTGCGACGCCTGGCGGAAGACGACCTGCCCGGTCTGGCGCAGGAGATCCGCACCTTTTTGATCGAATCCGTCTCGCGCACCGGTGGACATCTGGCCGCCGGCCTCGGCACCGTCGAGCTGACTCTGGCGCTGCATTACGTTTTCAACACCCCCGAGGACCGGCTCGTATGGGATGTCGGTCACCAGACATACCCGCACAAGATTCTCACCGGGCGGCGCGACTATATGCAGACCCTGCGCCAGGCGCGCGGTATTTCCGGGTTTCCCAAGCGCGAAGAGTCCGAATTCGACACCTTCGGCGTGGGACATTCGAGCACCTCGATTTCGGCGGCGCTCGGCATGGCCGTGGCCGCGGCCCGCACCGGAGCCGACCGCCAGGTGGTCGCGGTGATCGGCGATGGTGCGCTTTCGGGCGGACAAGCGTTCGAGGCGCTCAACAACGCCGGCAACATGGACGCCAACCTGGTGGTGATCCTCAACGACAATGACATGTCGATTTCGCCGAACGTCGGCGCGATGTCGCAGTATCTGGCGCGCATTCTCTCGGGCAAGGTCTACAGCCACATGCGCGAGGGTTCCAAGACCGTGCTTTCGACCATCCCGCCGATGTGGGAACTGGCCAAGCGTGTGGAAGAACACATGAAGGGCATGGTCATGCCGTCGACGCTGTTCGAAGAACTCGGCTTCAACTATTACGGCCCGATCGACGGCCACAATCTGCACGCGCTGCTGCGCACGCTACGTAACATCAAAAATCTCAAGGGCCCGCGCTTCCTGCACGTGGTCACGCGCAAGGGCAAGGGTTACAGGCCGGCCGAGGGCGATCCGTGCGTGTATCACGGCGTCACGCCGTTCGATCCCACGACCGGCAAGATGGAAAAGAAGCCCTCGGGCAAGACCTACACCCAGGTGTTCGGCGAGTGGCTGTGCGACATGGCGGCGCGCGACGTGCGCCTCGTCGGCATCACCCCGGCGATGCGCGAGGGCTCGGGCCTGGTGCAGTTCTCCGAGCGCTTCCCGAACCGCTATTTTGACGTGGGCATCGCCGAGCAGCACGCGCTCACCTTCGCCGGCGGCCTGGCCTGCGACGGCATGAAGCCGGTGGTGGCAATCTACTCCACGTTCCTGCAGCGCGGTTACGATCAGCTGATTCACGACATCTGCCTGCAGAACCTGCCGGTCCTGTTCGCGATCGACCGCGCCGGCCTGGTAGGTCCGGACGGACCGACGCACCACGGCGCCTTCGATCTCACTTACCTTCGCTGCCTGCCGAACCTAACGGTGATGGCGCCGGCGGACGAAAACGAGTGCCGCCATATGCTCTACACCGGTTTTATGCTGAACGGGCCGGCGGCAGTGCGTTACCCGCGCGGCAGCGGCCCGGGCGTGGCCGTCGAACCGGAACTGCGAACGCTGCCCGTCGGCAAGGCCGAGATCCGGCGCGAGGGAAAACGCATCGCCCTGCTCGCCTTCGGCAGCATGGTGGCCCCGGCACTCGAGGCCGGTGAAGCGTTCAACGCCACCGTGGTCAACATGCGCTTTGTCAAACCGCTGGATGAAGAGCTGGTGCGGAACCTCTCGCAGAGCCACGAACTGCTCATCACGATCGAGGAGAATGCCGTGGCCGGCGGTGCCGGCAGCGCGGTGAACGAATGCCTGGCTGCCGCCGGATTGACGCCGCGCGTGGTCAACCTGGGTCTGCCGGACCGCTTCGTCGAGCACGGCGATCACAAGCAACAGCTGGCCCAGTGCGGACTGGACGCGGCCGGCATCCGTCGGACAATTCTGCGATATGTGTCCGCGGGTCTGCCGGTGCATCAGGAATCCGCTTAATCTTGACTGGAACACTCAACTACTCCATCATTGGCGGCCGAATCATTTAGGCAAGCGAAGAGAAGCCTCATGAAACTCAAGAGCAAGACCCAACCAGTGGAGATCGCCGACGTCCAGAGCACCCCGGACCTGCGCCATCTCCCGATCGACAAGGTCGGCATCAAGGACATCCGCCACCCGGTGCTGGTGAAAGATCGTTCCCAGGGCGTGCAGCATACGATCGCGAATTTCAACATGTTCGTGGAACTGCCGCACAACTTCAAGGGCACGCACATGTCGCGCTTCGTCGAGATCCTGAACGCGCATGACATGGAAATATCGGTCGAGTCGTTCCGTGACATGCTGGCCGACATGAGCCGGCGCCTCGAGGCCGACACCGGCCACATAGAGATGCGTTTCCCCTATTTCCTCATCAAGTCAGCGCCGGTCTCGGGAGTCAAAAGCCTGATGGATTACGATGTGACCTTTATCGGTGAGATTCGTGGCGGCAAGGACATCATGACCATCAAAGTCGTGATACCGGTGACCAGCCTGTGCCCCTGCTCCAAGGAGATTTCCGAATACGGCGCGCATAACCAGCGCTCGCACGTCACCCTGACCGTGCGCACCAACACCTTCGTGTGGATCGAGGACCTGATCGATCTGGTGGAAAAGCAGGCCAGTTGCGAGCTTTACGGGCTGCTCAAGCGGCCGGACGAGAAATACGTCACAGAAAAGGCTTACGAAAATCCCAAGTTCGTGGAAGACATGGTGCGCGACATCGCCGCGATTCTCAACAAGGACGATCGCATCGACGCCTACGTGGTGGAGTCGGAAAACTTCGAATCGATCCACAACCACTCGGCGTACGCGATGATCCAGAAGGACAAGACCTAGACCTGGACCGCGTCAGCCCGCGGTCTTCTTCGCCCCGGCAACGACCCGCAGATTCACCGGCAACCGCTCTGATGGCACGCCGACGTAGTAGCCCTGGAGAAAATCCACCCCGGATTGCTTGAGCAGCGTGATCGTCTTTTCGTCCTGCACGAATTCGGCGATTGTCTGCTTCCCGAGCGAGCGCGCGATCTGGATGATCGACATCACCATGGTCTCGTCGATGGCGTTGCGCGCCATGTTCCTGACGAAGGAGCCGTCGATCTTGATGAAGTCCACCGGCAGGTCCTTGAGGTAGCCGAAGGAACTGAAGCCGGTGCCGAAATCGTCGAGCGCGAATCGGCAACCGAGATCCACCAGCCCCTGGATAAGACGCTGCGCCTTGTCCATGTATCGCACCGCGGATTGCTCGGTAATCTCGAAGATCACGCATTCCGCCGGCAGCTGATGGCGCGCCAACTGATCCTTGACCAGCGACAACAGCGACATGTCCTCCAGCGACTGGCCGGAAAGATTGATTGTGAACGTGATATCGCGCCCGCCGGCACGAAAATCCGCGAGCGCGTGGAGCGCTCGCTGGATCACCCAGCGGTCGATCTCAACCATCAGGCCAAAGCGCTGCGCCACCGGCAGGAAGATGGACGGCAACACCAGATCTCCGTCCGGTCCGGGCATGCGCAGCAGCACCTCGTAGCATTCCTTGGCGGGATCGGCGACGTTCAGGATCGGCTGGTACATCAGGCGGAACCGGTCCTGCTCGATGACGCCCTTGATGTGCTGGAACCAGCCGATGTCGAGCGCCATCGTGCGTTTGCTTTCGCCGCTTTCCTCGTACATCTGATAGCGATTGCGCCCGTGCGATTTGGCGGCGAAACAGGCCATGTCGGCGTGCGACAGCACTTCCGCGGCCGTGTGCTGTCCGGCCCCGATCATGGCGATGCCGATGCTGCAATTGACGCTGAAGGTCTTGTCACCCTCGACCAGGCGCATGTCGCGCATGATCTGATTGAACGCCTGCGCCAATTCGACGGCGCCGGCAGGCGCGACGCTGCGCGCCAGCACCGTGAACTCGTCACCGCCGAAACGCGAGACCACGTCGCCGCTGCGCACGCGGGATTTCAGCAGCTCGGCCACCCTCACCAGCAGTTTGTCGCCGGCGGCGTGTCCGAGCGTGTCGTTGATGTACTTGAACTGATCGAGGTCGATGAAGTACACCGCGCTGTCGACTTTGTCGTGCACGGCGCACTCGACTTCCTTTTCCAGTTCGCGCATGAAGTAACTGCGGTTGACCAGGCCGGTGAGGGGGTCGCTTTCCGCCATTGTCCGGAGCGTTTCGTCGCGTTCCTTGAGGGCGCGCACGGTGGCGTTCAAGGCGTCGCTGATGGCGGCGATTTCGACATCCTTGGCGCGCACCACGTGGACGTTGATATCGCCCTGGGCGAGACGGGCCAGCGGCACCTGCAATTCCGTCAGGGGCGCGAGCGCCTTGCGAATCAAGCGACGCCCGAAAATCAGCGCGAACAGCAGGAGCGCGGCGATAAGCAGGCTGCCCGTGGCCATGCTGCGCACCAGCTGTTCCTTGTAGTAACCGAAGTCGATGCTCAGATCGATATAGCCGATGATCTTCTCGTTTTCCGCGCGGTCGCCGTCCAGGCTGAAGTTGAGCAGCCCGTCGGAGCGGATGGATTTCACGCGCACCGGTGCAATGAAGCGCATATAGGTGCCATGCAGCAGCGAACGACCCACGATGTAATTTTTATCGCCCGCGGAGAGCGACAATTGCGCCATCTGTTCGGGCGTGAGGGACGGAACATCTTCATCCTTGGCTCGACCGTATTCGCCAAGGACGTTCTTCCCGGAGGCATCGTAATACCGGATATGGGCGATCTCGGGAAAATTTCTGATGCGCCGGTCGATGCTGGCGAGGTGTTTCTGGCCACCTGAGGCGTAGTGCGGGGTGCCCAGCTCATCGAGCTCCGCCAGCCAACCGCTCGCCTGCTTTTCCAGGTTTTGCTCGATCAGGCGGCTGGATGTCCACCACAGACCGACATTGACTGCCAGATAGACCAGCACTGCGCCCAGCAGCACGATTCCCAAGAGGCGGCCGACCAGACTTTGATCGCCCATGCCGGGGACGAGATGTCGCCATTTCGGGAAACACGACAACCAGCGGGTTAAAGCCGCAAGCGTCATTGTCAGGTCACGGGGCACGGGCCATACCTCGTAATGCCGGCGGGATGGAAATATTCAGACGTCCGGCCATGACCTTGTTGATGCTGATATTGGCCTTGCTCAATGGAACCACGGGTTCGCCCGGCACGCCGGCATATTGCTGCGCCTGCTTGACGCGTGCCAGCACCTTCTCGGCGATATCGTCGTAGCTGCTTTCAGCACTCAAGAGCCCGCCAAGACCGAGCAATTCATGATTGAAGACAGCCATCTGTTGTCCCTGCTTCATGCCGTACGTCATCATGTCGCGAATCACTTCCAGACTTAATACTCGATTGTCCGGCACCAGCCACAGGCCCTGTACCTTCGGCGCCAGCTGTTTGAAAGCGTAAAGTGTTTCCCGGTCCGAGCGCGCCTCGACGTGAATCAGATCGATCCGGTACGCCGCAGCGGCGGTCCGCGCCTCGTCGATGAGACTCCCGAGATTGCCGCCGGTGATAACGCCGACTTTCAGCAGGCGCGGCGATAGCGTCTTCCAGGCGCGGAACAGATCGCGTACGGGCGGCGTGGCGGCGACGCCTTTCATCGACGGCGTCACCAGGTTCTCTTGTTCGTAGTTGAAGACCTGGCAGAAAATTACCTTCTTGCCCGGGAGGCCTTGCGCCGCGCGGGCCGCGTGCAATCCAATCGCCACCACCACCGGCAACTGCGGCGACTCGATCTTTTTGCGCATGTCCGCGGACAGCACCGTATTGCCGTTCAGGTTGAAGATCGCGACGCGATGCGGATAACGTTTTTTGATCTCGCGCTCGACCCCGGTGAAGGCGGAGGAATCGTCGCTGGAAAGCACCGCGATGCCATCAGAAGCCACCGGTTCCGGTTTTGGGCCACCGAGGCAGCCGGACAACAGCGCGCCCACGGCAAGCCACGCCAGCGGCAGCCAGCGACTCCGATCGGGAAACACGCCGGCTTTGCGATTTTCGGCCGCCATATGCACCGCGTGCATGCGTGCAAAAAATCCGGAACGAATGTCCCACCAGAATTTCACTTTCACCTGATTACTCTCCTCTGCCAGCGGGCGGGCATTAGCGCCTCATTCGCCGCTTCCGAGGACATACTGCAGCATTCATGCCATAGGCATGAACGTTTTCAGAGACTCAGACGAGGAATAAACCGCAAAAGAAAGCTTTTCAGGTGCTTGAAAGCAAAGGTTTTTTCATGATTCAGGACACCGAAACGCCACGACCCGGGCCGCACCCGCCTCGAATCCGATTCGACCCTCGGGCCGCCGTCGTTCGCTACGGGGCGTTCGAAGTCAGTGAACGCCGGGCGGCGCGAAAACTCGGGCTTCACGCTCGATCTCCTGGATCAACCACGGCAGCGACCGCCGAACCGGTTCGCTGAGGGAACACCCGGCGCCGGACGGATCGATTTCGATCCCGTATATCACCAGATGCGGCGGAAGGTCGTTCAGGGCGCGCGCCAGTTCCAACGCCGAGGCCAGTCCAAAACCGTGCGAAGAAATCGATTCGAATGCGGACAACTCACCGGGCTCCAGCCGGTGGCAAGTACCCGGCGGCGCGCCGGAGCGCACGGCATCCACCACCAGCACGTTGTCAGCGTCATGCCAATGCGCAAGCAACAGCGTGCCGGGCCGATCCAGGATTGAGAACGACAGGCTGCCGCCGCCGAGCGCGGCCAGCGCGGCGGAACCTTGCAGCGTCTCCACCGCCACCCATCCGAGACGATCGTCTCCGAATGGAGAGCCGACACCGATAATATGAAGATGGCCGCGCATGGCATCAGGATCGCCGCACGCGCAGATTGATAAAATGCGTGGCGCAGGAGATGCACGGATCGTAATTGCGGATCACCATCTCCCCGCGTTGGCGCAGTACCGCGTCCTCATGCTCCAAACCGAACGCCTGCAACGCCTGGCGCAGGTCCGCCTCGATGCGCGCCTGATTCTGGCTCGTCGGCGGCACGATACGCGCCCGTACAATGCCGCCGTCGCGCGCGACATCATAGCGGTGCCATAAGGTGCCCCGCGGCGCCTCGGTGCAGCCGAAACCGGTTCCGGCGCGGGGTTGCACGTCGACAAATGGCGATTCCAGCCCGCGATACGCCTCCAGCAGGCGCAACGCCTCGTGCACGGCGAAATAAATCTCGACCGCGCGCGCGACGATGCTGTAATTCATGTTGTGGCAGGGAAATCGCATGCCGGTGCCGTCGAGCACGGCGCGCACCGGCGCCGGCAGGCGGTCGCGGTTGAGATTGAGCCGCGCCAGCGGTCCGACCAGATACGGGCGGCCGTCGAGCAGGCAATGCAGGGCGGTTGAATGCGGCACCTGTTGCTCGGTGAAATGCGTTTCGAACTGATCGATGGAGATATCCAGCATGCCGTCCGAAACCACCCGGCCGCGGTTCATCGGATATTCCTCGGGGTGACGCAGCGCCACGCTGGTGAATTCCTGTCCCGACTCCGGCAGGTCCAGCGACGCCGTCCAGCACACCAGCGCTTCCGCCTCCGGCAGCGCCGCGCGCAACTGTTCCCGCAGAGAGCGCACGTCGACCGCCGCCGGGGCGCCATGGAAACCGCCAACGCGCACGCCCACCGGATGCACCGAGCGTCCCCCGAACAGGCGGATGATGTCGTTGCCGAGCGCCTGCAGCCGCAATCCGCGGCGCACTTCCGCAGCATGGTCGCGCGCCATCTGCACGACACCCGCGTGGCCCAGAAAATCCGGAGCCGCAAGCATGTGTATGTGCAGACTGTGGCTCTGTATCCATTCGCCGCAGTAAAGCACGCGGCGCATGGCGCGCACCGACGGACCGGGCTCCACGCCGAACAGGGCTTCGATGGCTTGCACGGCGCTCATCTGATACGCCGCGGGGCAGATACCGCAGATGCGCGCAACTATGTCCGGCACTTCGGAATAATCGCGGCCTTCGAGCAGCTTTTCGAACATCCGCGGCGGCTCGAAGATGCGCAGCTTCAAATCCTCGATGACCCCGTTGTGAATCCGCAGCTCGAGGGCGCCTTGGCCTTCCACGCGCGCCAGTACCGGCACCTGGATCGAGATGTCGCGCCGCTCAGCCATGCGGGGGCTTGCTCCAGCGCACGCCGGCGCCGTGGAACGCCGGGGCGCCGCTGTTGAGGAACAGGAATCGCCGCGCGATCGCCTCGGGCAGCAGGCCCAGACCCTCGAACCGCCGCGCCAGCGATTCGGTATTGGGGTTTTCCGCCGGTCCGTAGCAGGCGTAACAGTCGCGCCCGAACTGCGGGCACAGCGCCCCGCAGCCGGTGCGCGTCACCGGGCCAAGACACGGAGTCCCCTTGGCCACCATTACGCACACGGTCTGGCGGCGCTTGCAGTCCAGGCATACCTTTTCATTCTGCTCCAGCGGCGCCACGCCGAACAGCAGCGCGCGCACCGCCGCCAGCACCTGGCGTCCGTTGACCGGGCAACCCCACAGTTCGAAGTCGACCTTCACGTGCTGCGCGATGGCGGTTGAGGTGGCGAGGCTGCGAATGTACTCGGGTCTGGCGTAGATCGACGCGACCCACTGCTGACCGTGCGCCAGGTTGCGCAGCGCCTGCACGCCGCCGGCGGTGGCGCAGGCGCCGATGGAGATCAGGTAGCGGCTGTTGTGGCGGATGCGCTGGACGCGTTCAATGTCCTCCGGGGCCGACACGCTGCCCTCAATGAAGGCAATATCCACCGGCGCCTCCGGGTTCACCGGACCGGCTTCGGCGAAATGAACTATTTCCACGAGCTGCGCAAGCCGCAGCAGATCCTCGCCCAGATTGAGAAAGGCGAGCTGGCAGCCGTCGCAGGAAGCGAACTTGTGCACCGCGATTCTCGGTTTGGTCGCCATCAAAAACCTCGTTTGCCGAAAAGCGCTTTGACGTCCCGGTAGCTGAACACCGGTCCGTTTTTGCAGACGAATTGGCCGCCGTACTGGCAATGGCCGCACAACCCGACAGCGCATGGCATGCTGCGCTCCATGCTGAGGTAGATATCGGTTTCGGCGATTCCGCGTTCGGTCAGGTTATCCACCGCCACCTGCATCATGCCTTCCGGACCGCACATCATTACGGCCGCGTTCCGGGCGTCGATCTCGACCTCGTCGAAAAGCTCGGTGACTTGGCCGATGTGCCACGGCCACAGCGTCGCGCCCACATTCGCCGCCACCAGCACCTGGGTGTCGGGCGATTCGCTCCAGCGCACGTACCGCTCGCGCCAGATGAGATCTTCTGAATGCTTGACGCCCTGCATGATGACGAGCCGGCGGAACCGTTCGCGCCGCCGTATCACGTAATTGATAACCGAGATCACCGGCGCGCAGCCGAGCCCGCCGGTCACCACCATCACGTCGCGGTTCTCGGCAAGCCTGAGCGGCCAGCCGCGCCCGTACGGTCCGCGCACGCCGAGGTGGTCGCCGGCCTGCAATTGCGCGAAGCCCCGCGTCACCCGCCCCACCACGCGGATCGTGTGATCGAACAAATGCTCATCCTGCGGATCGGAAACGATGGAAATCGGGATCTCGCCGACGCCGTGAAGATAGAGCATATTGAACTGGCCCGGCTCGAAGCGATAAGCGGTATGGTAGGCCGGGTCGGCGAATTTCAGCCGCAAGGTAAATATGGTGGGCGATTCCTGGATACGCTCCACGATCCGGGCGTCATGCGGAAGTCGCGCATCAGTCATGCGCGTCGCCGCAGCCGATCGCGGCTGCTTCCTCGGTGATGTCGATGCCGACCGGACACCAGCTGATGCAGCGCCCGCAGCCGACGCAGCCGCTGCGGCCGTACTGGTCGTGCCAGCT
>Ga0187775_10000215_pt1 | contig 14091 bp, 14 predicted proteins | sample 0216_BV02_MP12_1_FD_132441 | JGI IMG/M metagenome (GOLD analysis project Ga0187775, IMG submission 132441) | Tropical peat soil microbial communities from peatlands in Department of Meta, Colombia - 0216_BV02_MP12_10_MG | ecosystem: Environmental > Terrestrial > Soil > Wetlands > Peat | place... | reverse complement strand
GGTGGCGTTCGTCTTCGGTTACCGCTTTTACTCCAAGCTTCTGGCGCTCGGCGTTTTCCGTCTTGGGGAAGATTATAGTACATCCGCCCCCCGGGCCTCCGCCGGCGAGAGTCTCGCCACCGCCAACCGTCATCTGGTGTTCGGCCACCATGTGGCTTCGCTCGCCGGTGGAACGGCGGTCACCGGGACCATCATTTCCTTAATATGGGGATGGGCCCCGGCTTTTCTATGGGTCGTGGTCGGCACTGTCACCGCCGCCGGCACCTACGGACTCGGCGCGCTCTGGATGTCGACGCGCTATCCGGGCCTGAACCCGGCGCAGATCGCCGCCCGGCTTCTCGGCGGCCCGGCGCAGGTAATCTTCTCAGTGCCGATCCTTCTGCTGCTGCTCGTGATTAATGCCGTCTGTGCGACTCTGGCGGCCCAAATGCTGGCCGCCTTTCCATCGACGGTGCTGCCGTTCTGGGGTGTCGCGCTCCTCGCGTTTTTCCTCGGCAACTTCCTGTACGGCCGGGAGGATTCAGAGATCATTCCGGCCACGCTGGTCGCGCTCACACTGGTGGTGACCGGGGTTTGGGTGCTCAGCGGTTTTCCTCTGAGCATTGCCGGTGCGCTGCGGATCGAAACTGCGGATTCCTACGTGTCGTTCGACGCGAACGTCGTGTGGGTCGTCCTGATTTTCGTCTACGGCTACCATGCCACGCGTCTGCCGATGTGGAAACTGATCCGCCCGCGCGGCTATCTCACCGGCCTGCTGCTGGCACTGATGCTTCTCATCTTCTACGCCGCGGTAGTGATCGATCACCCGAATCTGGTTGCACCCGAAATCCGCACGGCGCCCGGCATCCCGCCGGCGATTCCATGGCTGTTCATCACTTTGACTTCCGGTGCGGTGGCCGGCTTTCATCTGCTCATTGCCAACGCCGTCACGGCGCGCGAGATACGACGTGAAGCCGACGCACGCTACATCGGTTACGGCGGAGCCCTAGCGCTCGGATGGCTCGCGCTGAGCGCCGTAATCATCGGCGGCACGGCTTTCGCCGATGCGCCGGCATGGAATCGATTCTATGGTTCCTGGGAATCGCTCCAGGACCTGCCAAAAGTGCTCGCGCTTTACATCGACGGCTTCGCGCAATACGCGGCCGGGATCGGCCTCGATCCCGGGTTCACGCGTACCCTAGCGGCAGTGGTCGTCACCGGTCTGCTAACGGCGACACTGGAAGGCGGCTTGCGCGCGCAAAAACAATTGCTGGCTGGTCTGGCGGAACAGTACGCAACCGTTTTGCCGGCCAGAGAAAAAACACTGGTCGGGGCTGCCGTCGTATTATCCGCCGCCCTGGCGTTGCACAACGGTCATGGCCGCGGCGCCGATTCGCTGTGGCCGATTTTCGGCGCGATCGATCAGGTCGTGGCCGTCGTCGGATTGGCCGCACTAGCCCTGATGCTGCGCCGCCTGGACCGGCCCGTGACTCCGGTGCTCATCCCCCTGGTGTTCCTGCTGGCGACGACCAATACAGCGCTGGCCCTGCAGCTTGCGCCGTGGTGGTTGGGGGGCGACTGGATACTGACGATCCTCGGCGTCATATTAATAAGCACGGAAATCGGGGTAACATTGCTGGCTGTGAGGACGCTGAAAGTGCCCCTGGCCAAACTTGACACCGGACCCTGATGGGTCAAAATCGCTGACATCGGCGGCGATTTCCCGGTTTTTCTCATGCACCTGCTTGCCTTCGGCATCAATCATCACACCGCGCCGGTTAACGTCCGCGAAAAGGCGGCGTTTGCCCCGGATAAGCTGATTGGCGCGCTGCACGAGGTCACTGATAACGGCGGTGCCAGCGAGGCCACGATCGTCTCCACCTGCAACCGCACCGAGCTCTACTGCGGGCTGGAATCGGAACAGGACGATCGCGTCATCGAATGGTTCTGCCACTACCACCGGATTAACCGCACCGATATACGCCCGTATCTCTACCAGCTTCCCGACCAGGAAGCGGTGAAACACGCCTTCCGGGTCGCCGCCGGCCTGGATTCGATGATACTAGGCGAGCCGCAGATCCTGGGTCAGATGAAAGAAGCCTTCGCCACCGCGCACAAAGCCGGCGCCACCGGCAAAATCCTCAATCGCCTGTTCCAGCAGACCTTCACCGTGGCCAAGCAGGTCCGCACCGATACCGCGATCGGTGCCAGCGCCGTCTCGGTCGCTTCCGCCGCGGTGCGACTGGCGAAGCAGATCTTCAACAAACTTTCTGAACAGACCGTGCTTCTGATCGGCGCCGGCGACATGATTGAACTGTGCGCGCGCCACCTCAAGGAACACGGCGCGGGCCACATGATCGTGGCCAATCGCACCGTCGAACGCGCGCAGCTCGTGGCCGGCGAGTTCGGCGCCCAGGCCATCTCGCTCGCCGAAATGCCGACGCGCCTGGCCGACGCCGATATCATCATCTCCTCTACCGCCAGCCAGTTGCCGATCCTGGGCAAGGGCGCGGTCGAACGGGCATTGAAGCTGCGCAAGCACCGGCCCATGTTCATGGTGGACATCGCCGTGCCGCGCGACATCGAGGCCGAGGTGGACGAGCTCAACGATGTATACCTCTACACCATCGATGATCTCAAGGAAGTGGTGCAGGAGAACATGGAATCGCGTGAGGCCGCCGCGCGCGAGGCGGAAAAGATCATCGACACCCAGGTCGTGGATTTCATGCGCTGGGTCAAATCGCTCGACGCCGTTCCCACCATCCGGGCGCTGCGCGAGTCGGCCGATACCCTGCGCGAGGTGGAGCTGGAACGCGCCCGCCGGCACTTGGCGCGCGGCGACGATCCGCGCGTGGTGATCGAGCACCTGGCGCGCGCGCTCACGAACAAGTTCACACACGCGCCAACCGACGTCTTGCGCAAGGCCGATCATGAAGGCAACAACGCCCTGCTGGAAGCCGCGCGTCGTCTGTTCAATCTCGACGAAAACTAAGCCATGAACCCGTCGATCGAGGCCAGGCTCGCCAGCCTGGCGGAGCGCTTTGAGGAAATCGAGCGCCTGCTCGCCGACCCGAAGGTCATCGGCAAGCAGGACCAGTTCCGCAAGCTGTCGCAGGAATACGCCGAGATCAATCCGGTGGTGAAGCTCTACGGCGATTACCGTCTCGTGCACGAGGAGCTCGAGGCCGCGCGCGCCATGCTCAAGGACGGCGACGCCTCTATCCGCGAGATGGCGCAGGAAGAAATGGCGGATGCACAGCGCCGCGTGGAGAAACTTGAAGCCGAGATGCAGACGCTGCTTCTGCCGAAAGACCCGAACGACGCGCGCAACGTGTTCCTGGAAATCCGCGCCGCCGCCGGTGGCGACGAGTCGGCGATTTTCGCCGGCGACCTGTTCCGGTTGTACAACTATTACGCCACCGCGCACCGCTGGGAGGTGGAAGTGCTGAGCCACAACCCCGGCGAGCACGGCGGTTACAAGGAAATCATCGCGCGCATCGCGGGCCAGGGGGTGTACTCCCGCCTCAAGTTCGAATCCGGCGCGCACCGGGTGCAACGCGTGCCCGAAACCGAGGCCCAGGGCCGGATTCACACCTCCACCTGCACCGTGGCGGTGCTGCCGGAAGCGGAGGAAATCGACGCCATCGCCATCAACCCGGCCGATCTCAAGGTCGACACTTTCCGCGCCTCCGGCGCCGGCGGCCAGCACGTGAACAAGACCGACTCGGCGATCCGCATCACGCACCTGCCCACCGGCATCGTGGTCGAATGCCAGGACGAGCGCTCGCAGCACAAGAATCGCTCGCGCGCGATGTCGATCCTGTCGGCGCGTCTGCTCGAGGCGGAACAGCGCAAGCAGCGCGAGCAGGAGGCGGCGCAGCGCAAGAGCCTGGTCGGCACCGGCGACCGCTCCGAGCGCATCCGCACCTACAACTTCCCGCAGGGGCGCGTGACCGACCACCGCATCAATCTGACGCTCTATAAGCTCGATCAGGTCATGGAAGGTAAGCTCGACGAGCTCATCGACGCGCTGCGCACGGCCGATCAGGCCGATCAGCTCGCGGCGCTGAGCTCCTGAACATGAGAGCCGCCAGCCTGAACCACACGTCGCACACCATCGGGGCCGCACTCAAAGGAATTACGTGCGCGCTGCAATCCATCAGCCCCACGGCGCGGCTCGATGCCGAGGTGTTGGTGATGCACGTCTGCGGCCTCGACCGCAGCGGACTGATCGCGCGCGGCCACACGGTACTGACTGACGCACAGAAACGGCGATTGCAGGAACTGCTCGCGCAACGACGGCGCGGAGAACCTGTCGCCTACCTCACCGGCATCCGCGAATTCTGGTCCATGGACTTTGTCGTGTCGACGGCGACGCTGATCCCACGGCCGGAAACTGAACTGCTGGTGGAAATGGCGCTGGCGCGCGTTCCGCGCGATGCACCATGGACCATCGCCGATCTCGGCACAGGCAGCGGCGCCATCGCGCTTGCCATCACCAGGGAAAGACCGCACTGCCGCGTCATCGCCACGGATATTTCATCCGCGGCGCTCGAGGTGGCGCGCGCAAACGCCGAACGATTCGGTTTGACTCAAGTCGAATTTCGCCATGGCGACTGGCTGTCCCCGCTCGCGAATGAAGTATTCGACATGATCGTCAGCAACCCGCCTTACATCTGCGCCGCCGATCCGCATCTCGAAGCAGGCGACGTCCGTTTCGAACCCGGACTGGCCCTGATTGCCGGCACCGATGGTTTGGATGCCATCCGCCATATCGCATCGGCCGCCGTTCACCATCTCAAGCCCGGCGGATCGTTAATGTTCGAACACGGCTGGGACCAGGCCGATGCCGTTTCCGGGCTTCTGCACCGCCTCGGTTATCATGATATCGTTTGCTCGCCGGACCTGGCCGGGCACGCGCGCGTTACCGGCTGCCGGCGGTAATTCATCGCGATTTCCGCGCCATGGATGATAAACAACTCCTACGTTACAGCCGTCATATCCTATTGCCACAGATCGACGTCCGCGGTCAGGAAAAACTGCTCGCGGCGCGCGTATTGATCATCGGCCTCGGCGGGCTCGGCTCGCCGGTGGCGATGTACCTCGCCGCGAGCGGTGTGGGCCAGCTCGTGCTGGTGGACCACGACCAGGTGGACCTCACCAATCTGCAGCGCCAGATCGTGCATACGACCGGCGGCGTCGGCCGGGACAAAACTGCCTCGGCGGCGCAGACTTTGCAGGCGCTCAACCCGGACACGCGCATCACCGCCGTCAATCACAAACTCGAAGGCGCGGCGCTCGCGGAACGGGTACAGCAAGTCGATGCCGTGGTCGATACGACTGACAACTTCGCCAGCCGCTTCGCCATCAACGAGGCCTGCGTGCGCGCCGGCAAACCGCTCATCTCCGGGGCGGTGGTGCGGTTCGAGGGCCAGGTCGCGGTATTCCCGCCGGGCGGCCCATGCTACCGCTGCCTGTACACCGAGGGCGGCGGGCCCGACGAAGCCTGCGCCACACTCGGCGTTCTCGCTCCCGCCGCCGGCATCATCGGTTCGATCCAGGCAGTCGAGACGCTCAAGGTGCTGCTCAACATCGGCCAGACACTGGCTGGCCGGCTGCTGCTGTTCGACGCGCTCGCCATGGAATGGCGCGAGATGCGCCTGCGCAAGGACCTCCACTGCCCGGTATGCGGCTCGCCGTGAACACGGTCCGGCTGCCGCGCCACATTGTCAATCAACTGTTGCATCTGGCACAGAAATCGCCGGAAGAGGAAATCTGCGGCCTCATTTCGCGCGATGGCGCCGGCTTCAGGAAATGCTACCCGGTGGCCAACGCGGCCGGCGACCGCAAACATTTGTTCGCCATCGATCCGCGGGGTCAGATCGCGGCCATGCGAACCATGCGCGAGCGCGGCGAGGAGCTCGCGGCGATCTATCATTCGCATCCCGATGCCCCGCCGCTGCCCTCGATTGCCGACGTCGAGCAGCACGAATATCCGGACGTGCTTTATCTGATCGTCTCGCTCGGCACCAAAGGGGTGCTGGAGATGCGCGGTTTTCACATCCGCAATCATGTCATCGAGGAAGTGCCCATCGGCCTGGAGGAAGAACCCGCACGCTAGCGCCGGTTCGCCCCGCGTCTATACTCCTTTACTGAAGCCACCACCGGCATACGTAAGGGGAAATCATGTCAATCGCGACTTTCGTTTTTCTCGGCATCTTCGCCGCGTTGTTTCTCTATGCCGTCACCATGTTCAACAACTTCGTGCGCCTCAAGAACAACGTCGCCCAGGCGTGGTCGAACATCGACGTGCTGCTCAAGCAGCGCCACGACGAGCTGCCGAAGCTGGTCGATGCCTGCAGGCAATACATGCAGCATGAGCGCGGCGTGCTCGAAAGAGTGACCCAGGCGCGCGCCGCCGTGCACAGCGCGCGCGAGGCGGGGGACGTCGGCTCGCTCGGTGCCGCCGAGACCGAGCTGCGAGCCGGGCTCTCGCGCCTGTTCGCGGTCGCGGAGAACTATCCCGAGCTGCGCGCCAACGAAAACTTTCAGCACCTGCAGGACCGCATCTCGCAACTCGAGGCGCAGATCGCCGACCGGCGCGAGTTCTACAACGACATCGTCAACGCCAACAACACCCGCATCGAGCAGTTCCCGGACAACGTGATCGCCACGCTGTTCCGGTTCGAGGAAAAGCCGCTGCTGCACTTCAAGGAAGAAGAAATCAAGGACGTCAACGTCAAAGCATTGTTCAACAGCTAGCCATGTCCGGCTCCGGTCCGATCGCCCGGTGGCTGGCGGACTGGGCGCAATCGATACATCACGGCGATCCCGTCGCTGTCGGTTTCGCCGTGGCGGCGCTGGTCGGCGGATCCGCCTACTGCTCCTGGCGCACGTGGCGCAACCTGAGCGACGTGCGCCTCGTCGAGGACACGCCGACCGCGAAAATCCGCTCCGCCCCGCAGGGTTACGTGGAACTGGAGGGGCTGGGCAAGCTCATGGACGGCCCGCCTATCATCGCCAAGCTTTCGGGCCTGCCGTGCGTCTGGTATCGCTACAAGATCGAAGAATACGTCACGAATACGGGCAACCGTAACCAGAGCCGTTGGGAAACCCTCGACAAGGGTGAAAGCACCGAGACGTTCTGGCTGCAGGACGACACCGGGCGCGTGGTGCTGGATCCCGAGGGCGCGGAAATCACACCGCGGCACAAGGACGTGTGGCGCTCCAATTCCTCCCTGAGCGGCATCGCGCATCCTGTTTTCGTGGCGAACTTCGTCACCAGCCACCGCGCGGGCGGCACCTATCGCTTCACCGAAGAACGCATCAACTCGGGCGAGCGTCTCTATGCTCTCGGCCTCTTGAAAAACGCGAGCAGCTACACCAGCACACCGACCGTGGACGAGGACGTGCACGAAGTTCTGCGCGCATGGAAAAACGACCAGCCCGCGCTGCTCGCGCGCTTCGATCTCGACAAGGACGGCAAGATCGATGACAGGGAATGGATGCTCGCGCGCGCCCAGGCACGGCGCGAGGTGATGAAAAACCGTCAGGAACAAACCAGGACAATCACCGACGGCTTGAACGTTCTCGGCCCCACTCATGACCGGCACCGGCCGTACATCCTGTCCGCCTTCACCCAGACCGAAATCGTCAAACGCTACCGGACATGGGCGTTGTTATATGCCGCGGGATGTTTCCTGCTCGGGCTGGCGGCAGTGTGGGTGTTCAACGCGAAGTTTATTTAACTTGTCGAGCGGGCTTCGCCCGCATATTTGAATCGGGTTCTCGCACCCGAAGGCGAGGTACTTTCTTGTCGCGACAAGAAAGTACCCAAAGAAACGCTCCCCCGGAGCGCGCGACATCTCCCTTGCGTTCCTCACCCCACCGGGCGCTCGACCAACTCGCCGGGCGCAAAATACGCGCCTCGGGCTCGAACACGGTCTCGCTTGAAAACCCCCGGTGGGGCTGCGGTACTCGGCGCGCGCTACGGGGCGGTTAGCAAACCAGCATCACGGCACCTTCGCCAAATCTACATGAAGGCAAATCTATGTGCCTTTCTTATCTTTGGTCGATATAACATCCTTGAACGAAACCAACTCCTTTTCCGATTGCGAAATGTTGCCGGTAAAAGGAACTTTTGAGATTTCAACGGACCTCAGGTTCTGACCATAGAGCTTCTCTAAAGCTACTTCTTGTTCACGCCCCGGCAAGCTATTCACGTACTTCATGATGTCTTTAAGATCGGCATTAGGAAACCGTTTTAATAAACCGTCAATGAGTGCTATACGCTCAGCCTTGTATTGTTCCGTGCCTTTTCTTATTTGTGTCCATACTGCAATACCAAAAAGCAATAGCGGTTTCAGTTCGCCTAAGAATCGCCATTTTTCTGAGCCACGGCTAATGTCGTAAATGAACATGGGCCCAGCGCGATCGTAATCAGCTGGTGAGAGGTATGATTTTTTGAGGTCGTGGAATATACCTTTTGACGTTTTGAAAATTGCCTCAAGATTAAACAAGGGCAAATCCGGCGCGTACTGTTGGAAGGACAACTGAAGTAAGTGCACTTCCATTGAACGGTATTTATCGAGGTAACCTCGACCTTCCTCGTAGTTTTCCCAAAGCTCCTTGTAGTCAACGCCTTTTCCGATCCAATATTCTTCAAAGGACATTACACTTCTCCCTGAGTTATCACCGTCGCCCTCGGGTGCGAGAACCCGATTCAAATACGCCGCCGAAGGCGGCTCGACTATTTATTAAAAACGCTCTTTCGCAACAACTCCCACTGCCTGTCCCATCCCGCCACCGGCGAGGACTTGAACTCGCTGCGCACGAAACGCGTGATCGCGCCTTCGACCACCGCGAGCAGCAGCGCGGCGGTATCGGCGACCGGCACGCGCAGGTTTTCATTCATCTCCGCTTCCCGCAATATCTGCTTGAGCTGCGTCTCGATGCGTTCGTAGATCTGCACCACGCGCCGGCGAAGCCGCTCGGTCTCGCCCACCAGCACGTCGCCGTACAGCAGACGCGCCATGCCGGGATTCTTGTCAGCGAACCCGAGCAGCAGGAACAGGATGCCGTACACGCGCCGTTCGGCCGAGGATTCTTCGGCAAGAATGCGGGAGATGCGGCTGAAAACGGTCTCTTCGATGAACTCGAGCAGCCCCTCGAACATCTTGGCCTTGCTCGGAAAGTGGCGGTACAGCGCCGCCTCGGAAACGCCGACCGCGCGCGCCAGTTGCGCGGTGGTGATGTGCTCGCCCTGCAGCTCCTCGAGCATGTGCGCGAGAGTTTCGAGAATGAGCTGGCGGCGCTCGCCGCGGCGCGGTCTGGCCATGGGCGGTTCAGTCCGATCCGCGCGCGTTCATCACGTTCACGACTTGATCAGCGTGCCGACGCCTTCGTCGGTGAAGATCTCGAGCAAGACGGCGTGCTCGACGCGCCCGTCGATGATGTGGGCGGTCTTCACGCCGCTGTTGACCGCATCGAGCGCGTAATTGACCTTGGGCAGCATGCCGCCGTGGATGGTGCCGTCGGCGATGAGGTTCTTGACCTGCTGGATCGACAGGCCGGTCAGTACTTTGCCGGACTTGTCCAGCACGCCAGTGGTGTTGGTGAGCAGGATCAGCTTTTCCGCCTTGAGAGTAATCGCGAGCTTGCCGGCCACGACGTCGGCATTGATATTGTAAGTCTGACCGTCTGCGCCCACGCCGATCGGCGCGATCACTGGAATGAAATCGCCGGTGTCGAGCAGCGCCACCAGTTTCGGGTCGATGCCCTCTACCTCACCGACATGACCGATATCGATAATCTCGGGCGGCAACTTTTCGTTTTCTGGAGCCTTGGTCAGCATCATCTTGCGTGCGCGGATGAGGCCGCCGTCCTTGCCCGAGAGCCCGACGGCCTTGCCGCCGTGCTGGTTGATGAGGTTGACGATCTCCTTGTTGACCAGGCCGCCCAGGACCATCTCCACGACGTCCATGGTCTCGCGGTCGGTGACACGCATGCCCTGGACGAATTCGCTCTTCTTGCCGATTTTTTCCAGGAGCTTGCCGATCTGCGGCCCGCCGCCGTGGACCACCACCGGGTTCATGCCCACGAGTTTCATCAGCACCACGTCGCGCGCGAAACCGCGCTTGAGATTCTCGTCCACCATGGCGTTGCCGCCATACTTGATGACAATGGTCTTGCCCTGGAAACGCTGAATATACGGCAGCGCTTCGGTCAGGATGCGCGCGCGGTCGGCGGCCGACTGGGGAGTGAGTGTCATTTTTCCTGCTCGTCGGGAATCGGGGGATTCGGGTAGGAAAAGTTAGCGCATATTTACTTCAAAGTCAGCAGGAGCGGTACATAGGAGTACCATTTGCGGATCCAAGGATGCAAAATCATCCGGCCCGAGCGTATTTCGCGAGGGCAAAAAGAAAGGCCGCTTGCGCGGCCTTTCGTTATCGAAACCTGATCCCGCAATCCCGGGTCAGGCGACTTCGACCGAGATCTTCTTCGGTTTCACTTCCTCGGCCTTGGGCAGGGTCAACTCCAGCACCCCGTCCTTGTAGTTGGCCTTGACGTTTTTCTCATCGACCTGCGTGCCGAGCCGCAGGCTGCGGACATACTTGCCGTAACGGCGTTCCCGCCGCAGTACCCGTTCGCCTTCCTTCTCTTCCGTCTCGCTCTTTGTCTCGGCGCTGATGGTCAATATGCCGTTTTCCAAGGTGACGTCGATGTCTTCTTTCTTCGCGCCCGGGATATCGGCCACGATGACGTATGCGTCATCGCGCTCTTTCACGTCCATGGCCGGGAACAGGTCTTCGCCCCGCGCCTCTTCGACCCAGCGCATCGGGCTCAGAAAGCTCTGAAATACCCGGTCAAAATCATTGTCCCACAACCCCCAGCGGGTCAGCGGGGTACGGTCTTCGCGTCGCATCAGTCTGCTCATAAAGCACCTCCAAAAATAAACGGATTCAAACATTTCTCGATGTGCTCTAAATTTCCGAGCCCATCGTGTCATCACGCGGTTGTTAATTGGGGTCTATGACGGAGATTTCAAGCGGAAGCCGCACACAAAAAAATATCGAAAACAAGCGGGGTTACAGAATGTAGCGGGTCAGGTCCTCGTTGCCGACCAGGCTGCCCAGATGCCGGTCGACGTATGCCGCATCCACTACCGTTTTTTCGCCGCCGCGGTCGGCGGCCTCAAAGGATACCGTCTCGAGCAGCCGTTCCATCACAGTGTGCAGACGTCGCGCGCCGATGTTCTCGGTGCGCTCGTTCACCTGCCAGGCGACTTCGGCGATGCGACGCACACCATCCGTAGTGAAACCCAGCTCGTGCCCTTCGGTGGCCAGCAACGCCGTATATTGTTCCGTCAACGAGGCGTCCGGTTCGGTCAGGATGCGCACGAAGTCCTCGGCGTTGAGCGCATCAAGCTCCACGCGGATCGGCAGCCGTCCCTGCAATTCCGGAATCAGGTCGGACGGTTTGGAGAGATGGAACGCACCCGAGGCGATGAAAAGAACATGATCGGTCTTGACCGTGCCGTACTTGGTCGAAACGGTGCAGCCTTCCACCAGCGGCAGCAGGTCGCGCTGCACGCCCTCGCGCGAGACGTCCGGCCCGCGCGTATCGGTGCGTCCCACGATCTTGTCGATTTCGTCGATAAAGACGATCCCATGCTGCTCCGCGCGCTGCAACGCCCGGCTCTTGATATCCTCGTCGTTGACAAGCCGGGCCGCTTCTTCTTCCGTCAACAGCTTGCGGGCCTCGAGGATCTTGACCTTGCGCGGACGCGCGCGCCGTCCGCCGAGATTCTGGAACAGGCCCTGGAGCTGGCTGGTCATTTCCTCCATGCCGGGAGGAGTGATGATCTCGACGCCCATCGCGGGCGTGGACAGCTCGATTTCGATTTCCTGATCGTCCATCGAACCTTCGCGCAATTTCTTGCGGAACATCTGGCGTGCGGCACCTTCGGCCGGGCGGGACGTTTCACCCACGGCGAAACCCATTTCGCGCGCCGGCGGCACCAGGATGTCCAGGATCCGGTCTTCGGCCGCGTCCTCGGCGCGGGTGCGCACTTTTTCCATCTCCTCGATACGCGTCATCTTGAATGCCATGTCGGTCAGGTCACGGACGATGGAATCCACGTCGCGCCCGACATAACCGACCTCGGTGAATTTGGTCGCCTCGACTTTTATGAAAGGCGCATGCGCCAGCCGCGCCAGCCGGCGCGCGATCTCGGTCTTGCCGACACCGGTCGGACCGATCATCAAGATATTCTTGGGCGTTATTTCGGCGCGCAGGGAGTCGTCGTTGACCTGCATGCGGCGCCAGCGGTTGCGCAGGGCGATTGCCACGGCGCGCTTGGCGGCGGCCTGGCCGACGATGTGCTTGTCCAGTTCCTGGACGATTTCGCGCGGGGTCATTTCCGACATGATCAAGCCTGGAGCTCCTCGATGGTTAGGCTGCGATTGGTATAGATGCAGATGTCGGCCGCGATATTCAAGGCCTTTTCGACAATGGCGCGGGCATCGAGCTCGGTGCTCTCCATCAGCGCCCGCGCCGCCGCCTGGGCGTATGGCCCGCCGGAGCCGATGGCCATGAGCCCGTTCTCCGGCTCGATTACATCACCCTGGCCCGTGATGATGAGCGAGGCGGTCTTGTCGGCCACCGCCAGCAACGCCTCGAGGCGGCGCAGGATTCGGTCGGTGCGCCAGTCCTTGGCGAGCTCCACCGCCGCGCGCGTGAGCTGGCCCTGGTGCTTTTCGAGCTTGCCCTCGAAGCGTTCGAACAGGGTGAAGGCGTCGGCAGTGCCTCCGGCAAAACCGGCGATCACCTGATCCTTGTACAGGCGGCGGACCTTGCGCGCGTTGGCTTTCATGACGGTATTGCCCATCGTGACCTGGCCGTCGCCGCCGATGACGACGCGGCCCTGTCGGCGTACCGACAGGATCGTGGTGCCGCGTAACGATTCCAAGACGAGCTCCTTCATTTCTGACCGCCGGCTACACAGGTATGGTTATATTTTACGAATTTCGAGCAAGCCTGCACATGGTGCAGCATGACCCGCTCCGGGACATGCGCTTCGGCGCCGCTCATTTCGGTCTGGTCATTCGTCCACGGGTATCCGCGACCAGCTCCAAGGAAAAACTCATGGAGAGAAACTTCGGGCGCGACGGATCAAAACGCTGGCACGGTTGTGGCGGCGCGCGCCGGCGCCGGCTGACCGGGCGTGAGAATGCCGAGCACCTGTTCCAGCAGCGCCCGGCGCCCGCTGGCCAGCGGATACACGACGTAGACCTGACGGTCGATCACAGGTGCGTCGTTCACGCGATGCAGGCGCCCGGACTGGAGATACTCGTTCACCATCTGTTCCGCCAGGTAGGTGGCTCCGCCCTGGTGCAGCAGGAAGGAAAGCGCCAAGCGACCCAGTCCCATGCGCACCGCGGGCGGCGGCATGTCGGGAAAATGCCGCGCGTGCGCGATGGCGAAGGACGTCCCCCAGTCGGTCATGATGTAGCCATTACCCACGGCTTCGCGTGCCGTGAGGTTCGGTCGATCCGCCACCATGATCAACTTGATCAGGGTGATCTCCCGCACCAGCAGCTCCGTCATTTGCGGCGGCTCGAACATGAACCCGATGTCGAGCGCACCGTCGAGCAGGCGGCGGACAAGCCCCTCCGCGCCATGCGCTTCCGCCTGCAAGGCTACGTGCGGCAGCTCGCGGTAAAGCCGGTGCGCCCAGTCCTGGAGCAAAATATCCCACAGGCTGAAGGCACCGCCGATGGCAAGCGAAATCTTGTCCTCTTCCCCCAGCGCAGCGTCCTGGCGCGCGCGGTTCCACGCGTTCAGGATCGATTCGGCGTATTTGAGCAGCCGGGTCCCGGCCGGCGTCAGCTGGATGTCGTTGCGGGTGCGGGTGAAGAGCGGGGCGCCAAGCGTCTCTTCCAGAAGACGAATGCGCGCGCTGACTGCCGACTGGGTAAGGTACAGGTTCTCCGCGGTTCGGCCGAAATGGCGGGTGCGGTAGACTTCAAGAAACGTTTTGAGCAGATCGATATCCATCTCGTTCCAGAAAATTCTTTTATTAAATCAATCATTTCATTTTGCTTTATGGCG
>Ga0187775_10000214_pt1 | contig 14093 bp, 15 predicted proteins | sample 0216_BV02_MP12_1_FD_132441 | JGI IMG/M metagenome (GOLD analysis project Ga0187775, IMG submission 132441) | Tropical peat soil microbial communities from peatlands in Department of Meta, Colombia - 0216_BV02_MP12_10_MG | ecosystem: Environmental > Terrestrial > Soil > Wetlands > Peat | place... | reverse complement strand
GCCAGGCCGTTGTTGATCTCGTCGCTCACCTCCAGGCGCGTGAGGCGCAGGATCGAGGTGAGCCACAGGCGCAGCACCTCGCGCCTGAGCTGCGCGTCGCGCGCCGCGTCCTGCGGAGCCGCGAGCAGGCGCGCGATCTCGCGCTCGCAGTCGAGGATGCTCTGGCGCTGCACCTCGGTCGGGTGCGCGGTCAGCACCGGGCTCACGCGCGCGCGCGCGAACCAGGCGACGAGCTCCTCGCCGCCGACGCCTTCGGCGCGCAGCCGGTCGAGCGCGCAGGCGAGGCTGCCCGGGCGCGGCGGCGAGCCGGCAGCGGCGTGCGCCTGCCGCCTGCGGTTCTGTTGCGTGTCTTCGGCGATGTTCAGCAGGTGCGAGAAGAAGCTAAATGCGCGCACCACGTGCAGCGTCTGCTCGATGTTGAGCCCGTTCAGCTGCGCCTCGAGCGTGGCCTTCGCCTCGCGCGCCCCGGACTCGGCGCGCCGGAACGCGACCGCGGTCTGCCGGATGCGCTCGATTCGCTCGAGCATCTCCTCGCCGACCTGCTCGCGGATGGCGTCGCCCAGCAGCCGGCCGAGCAGCCGCCGGTCCTCGCGCAGCAGCTCTTCCTTGGCCTCGTCGGCGAATTCGGCGAGCGCTTCCATGGGGCGGAATTCTACGCGGCGGCGGACACGATCCAGCCCTCGCAGGCCAGCACGCGCCGCGGCAGGCCGAAGTTCGGCCGGGCGGCGCCCCAGGCGGCCTGCACCGCGCACAGCAGCGCGTCCAGGCAATCGCCCGATCCGTCCTTGAGGATCCTTCTTCGCATGCTGGCCGACTCGAAAGAAACCCTTGTCCGCAAAGGATGGCGCCCGCGCTCGAGCGCGGCGAGGATGCGGCGGCGCGCCGCCAGGCGCTCCGGGGTCTGCCTGGCGCGCGCGTCGTTCTTGTACGAGGCGCGCGTGACGGCGCGCGCGAGCAGCCCGGGATAGGCCTCGAGCGCGACTCGGCTGGGATCGCCGCGCGCGAGCCCGGGAATACGCAGCCCGGCCGCGGCCAGCCTCGGCGCGCCCTCGCGGAACATGAGCGCGACCGGCGGGTTGACGAGCTTCATCGGGCTGGAGGAGCCGGCGGGCCCGTCGGTCGCGCGGTGCGCGTACTTGCGCCCCGGCGGGCGCGCGGCGCGGTAGGCGTCCAGCACCCGGCGCAGCTCGGCGCGCGTCAGGCGCGCGCAGTGCTCGATCAGCGCCGGCCAGCGCGCCGGCCAGCCGAGGTCGCGCACCAGCTCGGCGGGCAGGCCGAACGGGAAGTCGAAGCCGCCGACCCAGGGCCCGGGGCGCGCGAGCAGCGCTTCGAAGTCCGCGAAGCCGTACAGCGGCTCGAGCGCCGCGAGGCGCAGCGCGCCGCCGGCGAGCTCGGCGTGCGCGACCACGATCGGCTTCGCGCGCCGCGGCGCCGAGGTGAAGTCGACGCCGAGGATGCGCATCGCGGTTGCGTCAGTCGTGCGTGAGCGGCTTCTTCGTGAAGAGGTAGTCCTTCAGCTCCTTGTCGAAGCTCGGATCGGTGCGCCGGATCCACTCGAGCACCATGGCGGCGTGCTCCTTCTCCTCGTCGCGGTTGTGCGCGAGGATTGACTTGAGCACCTTGTCCTTGCAGGCGTCGACGCGCTGGTTGTACCAGTCGATCGCCTCCAGCTCCTCCATGAGCGAGGTGATCGCGCGGTGCATGTCGCGCGTCTCGTCCGACAGCTCCTCGACCGGCTCGTGAAAACCCTCGTTCGCCATTCGTTTCCTCCGTTGCGTTCAGTTGGCCGCCTGGCGCAGCGCCTCGGCCGACAGATTGTACGTGCGGCCGAGCCCGGCGACGAAGCGCGCATCGCGCGGCGCGATGCTCCAGAAGGCGAAATCCGCCAGCTCGAAGGTGACCGCGGACTGCGGGAAGCGCTCGAGCCAGGCGCGCTTGAGGCGCCCGAATTCGGCGCCTTCGCCGGGCTGCTGCACGGCCGTGCCGCGCAGCGTGACGCGCGCGAGCGTCTGCGGGTCGGCGCGCGCGTCGTCGGGCTCGGCGACGACGAGCGACACGCGCGCGTCCTGCAGCATGTCCTGGGTGTGCCAGGCGAGGCGGCTGACGCGCAGCACGAGCGCACCGAAGTCCGCCTCGGCGAGGTAGGAGACCAGCGACACGTTCGGCGCGCCCTGGCGCAGCGTGCCGAGCGCCGCCACGCGCTGGCCGCGCAGGAGCCTTGCAAGCTGCGCCGTCTCGCCGGAATCCATTGCGGCGATTGTAGTATTCTCGCGGCACCGTGCGTTACGAATTGCTGATCGGCCTGCGCTACACACGCGCCAAGCGCCGCAACCACTTCATCAGCTTCATCTCCCTCATCTCCATGGCGGGCATCGCGCTCGGCGTCTGGGCGCTGATCGTCGTGCTTTCGGTGATGAACGGTTTCCAGCAGGAGCTGCGCTCGCGCATCCTCGGCGTGGTGTCGCACGTGCAGATCTTCGGCACGGACGGGCGGCTGTCCGACTGGCGTCAGGTGCAAAGCGAGGCGACCAAGAATCCGCACGTGATCGGCGCCGCGCCGTTCGTCAGCGCGCAGGCGCTGCTCACCTACGGCGAGGCCGTGCGCGGCACCGTGGTGCGCGGCATCGTCCCGGAGGACGAGGAGCGCGTCGCGGCGTTCGGCTCGCACATGCGCGCCGGCAGCCTCGCCGCGCTGAAACCCGGCAGCTTCGGCATCGTGCTCGGCGCGGACCTGGCGCGCGCGCTCGGCGTGTTCCTCGGCGACAAGGTGGCGCTGATCGCGCCGCAAGGGCTCGTCACGCCCGCCGGCCTGATCCCGCGCCTGAAGCAGTTCACCGTGGTGGGCATCTTCAACATCGGCTTTTCCGAGGCGGACGCGGGGCTTGCGCTTATCGACCTGCAGGACGCGCAGCGGCTCTACCAGATGGGCAGCACGGTCACCGGGATACGCCTCAAGCTCGACAATCTGTTCGACGCGCGCTCGGTGGCGCGCGAGGAGATGACGCGGCTCGGCCCGGGGCTGTACGCGAGCGACTGGACCAGCAGCCACGCCAATTTCTTCCGCGCGGTCGAGATCGAGAAGCGCGTGATGTTTCTGATCCTCACGCTCATCGTCGCGGTGGCTGCGTTCAACGTCGTCTCGGCGCTGGTGATGCTGGTCACCGACAAGCAGGCCGACATCGCGATCCTGCGCACGCTCGGCGCCTCGCCGCGCTCGATCATGCAGGTGTTCATGGTGCAGGGCGCGATCATCGGGCTGATCGGCACGCTGATCGGCGTGGTGACCGGTGTGATCTCGGCGCTGAACGTCGAGACCGTCGTGCCGTGGATCGAGCGCACTTTCCGGGTGCAGTTCCTGTCGAAGGACGTGTACCTGATCCCGGAGCTGCCCTCGCAGGTGCACTCGAGCGACGTCGTCACCATCGCCATCGTGTCGCTGGTGCTGTCGTTCATCGCGACGCTGTATCCGAGCTGGCGCGCCTCGCGCGTCAACCCCGCCGAGGCGCTGCGCTATGAGTGAGGCGGTGCTCGCCTGCGCGGGCCTGAAGAAGACCTACTTCGGGCCCTCGCCGGTCAGCGTGCTGGAAGGCGTCGACCTCGAGGTGCGGCCGGCCGAGCGCATCGTCATCGTTGGCCGCTCGGGCTCGGGGAAATCGACGCTGCTGCACCTGCTCGGTGGGCTCGATCTGCCGAGCGCGGGCACGGTGACCGTGCAGGGCCGCGCCTTCAGCGCCATGGGCGAAGCGGAGCGCGGCCACGTGCGCAACGCGACGCTCGGCTTCGTGTACCAGTTCCACCACCTGCTGCCCGAGTTCTCGGCGCTCGAGAACGTCGCCATGCCGCTCGTCATCCGCCGCATGCCGACCGAGGAGGCGCACCGCCGCGCCGCGAAGGTGCTCGAGGAGGTCGGCCTCGGCGCGCGCCTTGCGCACCGGCCGGGCGAGCTCTCGGGCGGCGAGCGCCAGCGCTGCGCCTTCGCGCGCGCGCTGGTCACCGAGCCCGCCTGCGTGCTCGCCGACGAGCCGACCGGCAACCTCGACTCGCAGACCGCGGACGAGGTGTTCGAGGCGATGGTGCGCCTGTCGCAGACGCACCGCACCGCGTTCGTCATCGTCACCCACGACCAGGCGATCGCCGCGCGCGCCGAGCGCATCCTCGAGCTGCGCGGCGGCGTGCTGCAACCCGTCGCGCGCGCCTCGAGCTAGCGCGCGCACTTGAACGCCGGCCGCTCGGCGCAGCGGCGGCTCCAGCCCGCCGCGCGCGGGTACTGCTCGAGGCCGAGTCCGAGACTGGCGCCAAAAGCGAGCACGCTCCCTGCGGCGACGTCGGCTAGAGAAAACGCCCCGAACAGATAGTCGCGCTCGCCCAGCTGCGCCTCGAGCGCACGCAGCTGCCGCGCGAGCTGCGACAGGCAGTACTCGGCCGCCGCCTTGCTGCGATCCTCGCGCCGGTAGGAGACCGGCGTGTCCATGCCGTGGTACAGGTACTGCATCATGTAGGCGAGGAGCTCGCAACTCGCCCATACGGTCCAGCACAGCGCGTCGGCATGCGCTTGGCTGCCGGGCGCGGGCCACAGCTTCTTCGCTGCGCCGTACTTTTCGCCCAGGTGCAGCAGGATGGCGGCCGATTCGAAGAAGCGCTGGCCGTCGTCGACCAGCGCGGGCACCTTGCCGTGCGGGTTGATGGCCAGGTACTTCGGCGCCTGGTGCTCCTTCTTCTTCGGGTCGAGCTCTACATACTGGTAGGGCACACCCAGCTCCTCGAGCGCCCACGAGACGCGCGTGCCGGAGCTGCGCGGCCAGGAATACAGTTCGATCGCCATTTGCGCCTCCTCTGAAGTTCGCAGCAGCGCCTTACTCGATTAGGACGTCGGCTCGCAGTAGCAGCTCTTTACCAATCGTCAATCCGATCGCCTTGGCGGTCTTGAGGTTGATTGCCAGCTCGAATGTCGTGGGTTGCTCGACAGGCAAGTCCCCAGGGTTCGCACCTTTGAGGATCTTGTCCACGTAGGTCGCCGCTCGATAAAACTGTTCCGCCAGGTTCGGTCCATAGCTCATCAATCCGCCCACCTGCACGGGTTCCCGGCTCGAAAACAAGGTGGGCAGATGTTGCCGGGCCGCAAGTTCCGCGATCCGACTCGACTGCGCGAAGAACAGCCCGTCGCCGAGCACGACGAGGGCTCCGGCCCGGGTCTGTTCGATCACGCTGAATGCGGCGTCGATCTCGCCCGCGGTGGCTGCTTGAATTGGCAGGACTCTCACGGTCTGTTGAGCGGCCGCCTGAATGCTCCTTAGGTAATCAGGATGGCCCGGATGGCCTGGGTTCACGAGCACGGCTACCGCCGAAAGACTGGGAACGGCTTCGCGCAGTATCTCCACATACTTGTAGCTGACGTCGACGTTCGCACTCGACAGTCCTGTTATGTTTCCTCCCGGCCGTGACAGTGTCTGGACAAACCCGAAGACCAGCGGATCGCCGCTCGCTGCCATGACGACCGGTAAGCTGGTCGTCGCTTGCCGCACTGCCTGTATAGCGGCGGGCCCGGCGGCCACCATGACGTCCAGCCTCTGCGCCAGCAACTCCGCTACAAGAGCTGGGAGGCGCTCATACCTCGTCTCTGCCCATCTAGCCTCGATGACAATGTTCTTGCCCTCAACGTAGCCGAGGTCACGCAGGCCTGCTCGAAGTCGATCTAGCCGGACGTTCGCAATGTGCGCCGAGCTGGTGTCCACATAGCCTATGCGAAGAACTCTCGCTGCCGGCTGCTGGGCGAGCAGCGGGGCGCCGACGCCGCCGATCGCCAATGCTACGAGGATCTTCCTGCGCCTATTCACTCGGTTACCGCCTTTGCTCTGTCTTGCGGCCTAAAGGTCCCGTCGAGCGGCGCGCCAAATCATTGTGACCTCGGCACCTTACTCCTATCGCGTCCGCTCCAACGCGTTGTTGGGCGCCAGTCCGCGCGGTCCTCGATCAGTCGAACCGGTCCTTCTGAAGCGTCCAGTCAATTCCTTTTGTATCCGGCAGCTCTCGTCCATCATCTACACCGATCTCAGCGCCAATGATTGCTTCAAGCTTCGCATTCATCGCAAGAATCAGGTTGGCGTTCCTGGCTCGATCCGCGGCGAGATTTGTCATCTCAGAGGGATCGCTCTTACGATCGTAGAGCTCGAGATCGTTGTATGCGTAGAGCGTGTCGAGGTTCACTGGCTTGTGGTGCTCGGTCGGCGAGAAATACCGCGAGAACTTATACCGGCCATCAAAAGCGGATCGCACCGTGCCGCGTTTCTTGAGATTAGGCTTGAAGCCGGACGCCGACATCTCGGTCTTGGGGTCTTTGCCAGCGGCCCTGGCAGTGGAAATGAACTTCATTAGATCGCTGTCGTTCGACGCAATACCGCTGTAGGTGAACAACACGGCCTCGCGTACCGCGTTGACGGCGGCGCTTTGCGGATTGTTCAACAAGGCCGTGAAGTCCTTTCCCGGGAGCTCTCGCCCCGCCAACTCGGCCGTCTTGGTGCGATCCACGCCGGCAAGCGCGAGGAGTGACGGCGCAATATCGATGTGCGACGTCAGGGCGCCGCAAGTCCGCCCACCACGCACGTCGGGATGAACCACGTACATGGGCACATGGAATGTCTCTTCATAGGCGAACGGACCCTTGCCGCGCAGGCCATGGGCGCCTCCGCCTTCACCATGATCGGCCGTGTAGACGACGACCGTGCTTTCCGTCAGGCCAAGCGAATCCAGCTCCCTGAGAATGGCTGTCAGTTGGAGGTCCACGGATCGAATGCTATTGATGTAGAAGTTGTTGAAACGGTGCCACCGCTCTTCTTCCGGTGGGATATGGCCCAGGACGTAGTCCCATGCCCTGCTGAACTCTCCATGCGCTTTCGGTCGACCGGCTTCGTCGAAGGGTTGGGTCAGGCTGGCAGGAACCGGTATGTCCCATTTTGCGGCGTACGTCGAGTTGTGTGGTGCAGGTGCCGCGTGACTCAGCAATCGCCCGTTGTCCTGGATCTTTTGCCCCGGCGCATCGGTGTTGAAGTACATGATGTCGTGTGGGTTCACGAGGCTGACCGTCAGAGCCCAAGGCTTGCCATCGTCACTCAACGGACGGCCCACGCGTCGCAGCCAGGCGATGGCGCTGCTGGCGATGACCTGGTCGAAGGAATATCCGCCGAGTGTGTGCCCGACGACGTCGCCGGGAGAGACATAGTCGGAGAAGCCGTAAGCCTCCATCTCCCTCGTGAACAGGTGCTCAGGCGGGAGCTCCTGGTCGAACGCGCGCGTCAGGTGCCACTTTCCTTTGTACGCCGTGTAGTACCCTCCCTTGCGCAGCATGTGGCCGAACGTCGGAATGTCCGTGGAAAGATTTTTCACCCACGGCACATCGAGATTCTCCGACATGCGGTTGTCTGCAGTTTGCAGCCCGGTCAACATGATCGAGCGCGAGGACGTGCACATCGTCGCGCCGATATGGTGTTGTCGCAGATAAGTGCCCGTGCGCGCGAGACGCTCGTGTCCTGGGAGGCTGAGGCCCCTCGGCCAGCGGGAGAAGTGACGCTCCTGATCGACGAACACAAAGAGAATGTTGTGGCCGGGCTTGATGGCGCCCCCTGAGCGAGTCCTTTGCGCTGCGCTAATGGCAGCAGCACCGATCGGATTGGTCCCCATCAGGGCGACGGCGACACCCGCCGACGCGTTCAGGATCAGATCGCGGCGTGAAATGTCGGGCGATTTCTTTGTCGTCATGTCGTCCTCAATCGAGTGGATCTGTCAAGACACCAAGCTAAGAACGTTACATCTAGCGATCGCTTCCTTCGAGGCGCCTAACGTCCGCAGCCACCGGCGCGCGCCGACAGATACCGCCAAATCGCCGTGCTCGTGCGTGCGACCGCGTGGGCTGCGCGGTTATGCCCCAACGTCAACGTAGTCGACGCGACTGGCCGGCTGAGGAATCGGCGCGCCGTCCTCGCGCAAGCCTTCTAGATGGAATTCGATCGCTTCGCGAATCTGAGCTTCGACTTCCTCAATGGTAGCTCCTGTAGCGACGCAACCAGGAAGGTCAGGGACGTACGCCGAGTAGTTTCCTTCGGCCTTTTCGATCACGATTGCGTAGCGCATTGGAACCTCACTTCTTCAATCCAGCCTGTTTCAGGATGCTATTCAGTGTACCCGGTGCGAGGTCGTCGTTGGGCTTACCGGGCACTGTCACTCGCCCCGCCTTTGCAGAGTGCTTGAACTGCCGATGGCTACCACGGGTAGCCACAAGAAACCAACCGTCGTCGCTCAATATTCTTAGTACCTCTCGGACCTTCATTCTTGCAGCATATCAGGGCACCTCGTCCGCGATGACCGCGTCGACCACGACCCGGCCGTTAGCCGACAAGTCCGCGACGTGAAGAAGAAGGCGAAAGAAGCACACACGGATGTCAACCTTGCTCTATTTGGTAAACGGTTGTTGTTTCAGCATCGAAGCTGGTTTGCTCGGATCATCGACGTCATAGCGGCAGCGACTGATTGGCGCGTAAACCGGGACACGCGGCAGTTGCTGTGTAAGATAAATTGCTTCGCCTGTGGGGACCGTGTTTACAAAAATGGGGCGCCCTCTATACAGAAGTATTGCGCCGGCAAAGTCGCTTCCGGTGCCAGCTTTGTCGCGCTTCAGGGAGTTACTTTTTCCATCATAGAAGAACCAGCGGTATCCGGTGTTATCAGATGCGCCGAACCGCTTGAAGTCCGCCTCACAGCCGCTCGGATTTCGCGAATACGCCACAATATCGATTGGGCTACCCTTTACGAATTCAATTTGCGCGCGCTTAAGGTTGGCGTGAATCGCGCCCGTCTTGGACTCCGCCTCAAAGGTCTCGCGCCATTGGTCTTACGACGGGTGCCTCTCCGGATGGAATAGATAGATCCCCCAACTCATCTCCGCTTGATAAATAAGTTGGAGGTGTTGCTGCACATCCACCTGGTGCCACGTCGGCTCGCTAAAGTCTTTGTTGCCTGGATGTGGGCGAGGGTCGCAGACTGGATCGCGTTCACTCGGGCCAAACGCCCGAAGATTCCGAAGGTAGGCCTCGCAAACGGTGTATCCCATTCCCTCTTTAGTGCGATAGATTGGCTTTCGGCTGCTATCTGCCAAGGCGCTCAGGGTCGACACGTAACACAGTGCACCGATTGCCACAGTCAAATACCATTGGCGCCGAATTTCCCCGCCATCGAACGTAGTCCCGGCGTTACCGGTGGCGATGAGCTCGGACGGCATTCTTGTCGCCTAACGCTATATGGATGCGAATAGTGTCCGGATAACATGGTCAACGCCGGGCGAGTGCGCGTCAATGGAACTTCGAATCAACGCATTAGCTGCCTTAGTCCGTCTTTCGCAGTTGGACATACCGCGAAAAAGGGACAAGCCGCTGATTGGCCACGACTATGCGGCGCGCGGTGGGGCGAGCGGCATAGAGCCGAAGAGGTACATCTCGGCGCCCGAGTCGCTACGCGCCCTGGAGCGGTTGGACTTCTTCTTCGACGCGCAGCACGCGCGCTGCGACGGCCTCCAGGTAGAAGCGCTCGTCTTGCAGCGCGCGTTGCAGGACGAAGCCCTGCGCGCTCGAGCGCACGAGGTAGCGCAGTCCGATCGCGAGCGCGAAGACGATCGCGCCGACGATGAAGTGTCCGATGAGTGCGATCGCGACCGAGATGCCGAGCACGGGCAGCAGCAGGAGCGGCAGGAGGCCGCGGCCGGCGACGAAGCGCTTGGCTGCGTCGCGGTCGATGCTCACTTTCGCGCGCCCCGCCTGGTACGCGGCGACGAACTCGGCGTGCGTCATCGCGCGCGGCGGCGCCGCTTGCGGGCGCGCCAGGCGAGGATGACGTAGGCGCGCCAGGCGAGGTGCACGCCGAGGTAGCCGATCGCCGCGAGCGTGAGCGCGAGCGCGGGCAGGCCGACGGCGAGCGGCTTGCCGAGCGAAATCATCCAGTGCGCGAGTCGGTGCAGCGAATCGAGCAGGTGCGTCCAGTCCATCTCGAACGGCTCGACCGTCGGCGGGCGCGCATTCGCCCCGAGCAGCAGCTTGCCGTACCCGTAGGCGAGCACATACAGCGGCACGATGGTGAAGGGATTGGTGTACAGCGTGACGAGCAGCGCCACGGGCAGGTTTCTCCTCAGCGGCACGGCGAGCAGGGCCGCGACCAGCATCTGGAACGGTCCGGGCACGAGGCCGGCGAACAGGCCGATCGCCACGCCGCCGGCGACCGATTCGCGGTTCAGGTGCCAGAGGTTGGGGTGGTGCAGCAGCCGGCCGAACACCGCGATCAGGCGGTTGGAGCGTACTTGGTCGGCGTCCGGGGCGTACTTGCGGAAGAACTTGCGCATGGAGTCATCCGGCGCGCGGCCGGAGCGTTGCATTCTAGATGACGGGGGGCATCCTGGCGTTCGCCGCGGGCGTGCTGCTATTGCAGCACCAGGCGGCGCTTCCGCCGGCGGCGTGGTATTGGGCGCTGCCGGGGCTTGTCGTGCTGGTCGTTTGCAGCCGCGTGCTGCGCCTGCCGGCTGCCCTCGCGCTCGGCTTCCTGTGGGCCGCGGGATCTGCGCAACTGCGCATGGCCGACCGGCTCGCGCCCGAGCTCGAAGGGCGCGACCTCGTTGTGACCGGCGTGGTGGCGGGTCTGCCGGCGCGGAGCGAAGCCGGGCTGAGCTTCGAACTCGACCTCGAGCGCTCGGCGAGCGGCGAGCGGCTGCCGCAGCGCCTGCGCCTCGCCTGGTATCCGCCACCCGGAAGCGAGCCCCCGCGGCTCGAGCCGGGCGAGCGCTGGCGCCTGGGCGTAAGGCTGCGCCGGCCGCACGGCCAGGTGAACCCGCACGGCTTCGACTATGAGCTGTGGCTGCTCGAGCGTGGCATCGGCGCCACGGGCAGCGTGCGCGCGCAGCCTGCGGCCGAGCGGCTCGGCGAACGCGGCGGCGCCTTCGATCGCATCGAGCGCCTGCGCGCGGCCGTGTGCGAGCGCTTCTTCGACGCGCTCGGCGAGACGCCGGCGGCCGGGATCCTCGCCGCGCTCGCGGTGGGCGAGCAGCGCGCGATCTCGAACGAGGAGTGGCGCCTGTTCCGGCGCACGGGCGTGACGCACCTGATGAGCATCTCCGGACTGCACGTGACGCTCATCTCGGGGCTCGCCGCCTGGCTCGCTGCGCTCGGTTGGCGCGTCCTCGCGCGGCGCGCGCCGCGCCTCGTGCGCGGCTTCCCCGCGCGCAAGGTCGGCTCCGCAGCGGCGGTCGCCGCCGCGCTCGGCTACACGCTGCTCGCCGGGTCGGGCGTGCCGGCGCAGCGCACGCTGCTCATGGTCGGCGTGGTCGCGGCGGCGCTGTGGTCGGGCCGCATTGCCTCGCCCGTGCGCAGCCTCGCGCTCGCGCTCGGCGCGGTGCTGACGCTCGATCCCTGGGCCGTGCTCGCGCCGGGCTTCTGGCTGTCCTTCGGCGCGGTTGCGCTCATCTTCTACGTCGCGGCCGGCTGGACCGAGCGCGAGCCGTGGCTGGCGCAATGGCTGCGCATCCAGTGGGCGATCACCGTCGGGCTCGCGCCGGCGGCATTGCTGCTGTTCGGACAGGTGTCGATCGTCGGTCCGCTCGCCAACGCGCTCGCCATTCCGCTCGTCTCGGCGGTGATCACCCCGCTCGCGCTCGCCGCGGCGGTGCTGCCGCTCGACGTCCCGCTGCGGCTCGCCGCCTGGCTCACCGAGCGGCTGCTGGAATTCCTCGAGTGGTGCGCGGCGCTGCCGGCGGCGGTGTGGCAGTCGCATCTGCCGCCGCTCTGGAGCGTGCCGCTCGCGCTCGCGGGCGTCGCCTGGCTGCTCGCACCGCGCGGCACGCCGTGGCGCGCGACGGGCCTCGCGCTGATGCTGCCCGCTTTCGCGCTGCCCGCGCCGGCGCCGGCAGCGGGCGAAGCGTGGCTCACCGTGCTCGATGCGGGGCAGGGCCTCGCGGTGCTGGTGCGCACCGCCGGGCGCGCGCTGCTGTACGACGCCGGCCCGGCCTACGGTGCGCAGGCCGACGCGGGCGAGCGCATCGTCGTGCCGTTCCTGCAGGCCGTGGGCGTGACGCGCCTCGACACGCTGATCCTGAGCCACGACGACGCCGACCACTCGGGCGGCGCGATCTCGGTGATGGAAAACCTCGAGACCGATCTCCTGCTCTCGTCGCTCCCCGGGCGGCACGCGGCCCCGGCCTTCGCCGCGACCGCGGCGCGCTGCGCGCGCGGCCTGCGCTGGCAGTGGGACGGCGTCGAGTTCGCGCTACTGCACCCGGCGGCAGCCGACTACCGCAGCGCGCGCCGCGGCAACGACCTTAGCTGCGTGCTGCGCGTGAGCGCGGCGGGCCGCAGCGCGCTGCTCACCGCGGACATCGAGCGTGCGGCGGAAGCGCGGCTCGTCGCGCGCGAAGGAAGTGCGCTGCGCGCCGAGCTGCTGCTCGTTCCGCACCACGGCAGCCGCAGCTCCTCGAGCCCCGCCTTCCTCGCTGCCGTCGCGCCGCGCTGGGCGGTCGTGACCGCGGGCTATCGCAACCGCTTCCACCATCCGGCCGAGGAGGTGCTCGAGCGCTACCGCGCCTCGGGCGCGACGCTGCTGCGCACCGACCTCGACGGCGCGGTGCAGGTGCGCATCGGCGCCGCCGGCCTGCGCGTGGAGAGCGAGCGGCGCCGCTCGGCGCGCTACTGGCGGGGCATATAATCGTCCGGCGGAATCCTCCGCACCCACTATCGCGAGGAGGCACAGATGGCGAAGAAGAGCGCCGAGGCGGTCTACCGCGTCACCGAAGTGATCGGAACCAGCACCGAGTCGTGGGAAGACGCGGCGCGCAACGCGATCAAGACCGCTTCCAAGACCTTGCGCGACCTGCGCATCGCCGAGGTGACGAAACTGGACGTCAAGGTGGAGAACGGCAAGGTGGCGGCGTTCCGCACGCGGCTGCTGCTGTCGTTCAAGTACGGGTCCTGAGCGGTGCTCCGGGGCGAGCCGGCGTTCACGGCCGTCGTGCGGGTCGAGGGGCCCGGCCGCCTCGGGGACTTCCGCGAGCGCCTGCGCTGGCTGATGGTGCGCGACATCGACGCGGAAGACTACGTCGAGCGCCACGAGGCGGGCCGGCTGGAATACCGCTTCGAGCCGCAGAAGGGCATTCCGTTCCCGGCTTTTGCCGCCGCCTCCGCCGAGTTTCCCGAGCTGCGCGTTCAGGCCGAGTGGCGCGACGCGCTGCGCGGCGTGCGCGGGCGCGCGCTTATCGAGAACGGCAGGCTGATCGAGCAGGAGAGCGAACCGCTCGGCGATGAATCGCTCGCCTGCGCGCTCGACACCTCTGCCGAGGGCGAGCTCGAGCTCGCGCTCGCCTGCGCCCGGCGCGGCGCGCGCTGGCTCGGCTACGGCGCGAGCGCGGAGCGCCATGCGTATTTCGCGCTGGACGAGACCTCCGGCGAGCTGCGCGTCGCCGAAGACGCCGGCGCGCGCTGGACGGCTTGCCTGCGCGCGGGACGCGCGCGGGCGCTGGACGAGCCGATCGAGGACGCGCTGCTCGCGGAGCTCGAGCGGATCGCGTTTCGCTTCGCCAACGAATGGCTGTGGTTCGACGGCGAGCCGCCCGAGCAGATCGCGCTCGAGCGCGCGCGCTACGCTGCGCGCGGCTGGCCGGTGCGCGGGGCGAACCTGAAGGCCGAGCAGCGCGCTCGCCTGCCCGCGGCGGGACGCATCGAGCGGCTGCCGCCCGGCGCGGCGCAGGTGCCGGAGCTGCTGCGCGCGCTCTGGGGGGCGCGCCGATGACGCCGAGCGCGCGCCGTCGGCGCGTGCTGTGCGCCGATCCGGCGGGCCTGCATCGCATCGCGTACCTCGAGTGGGGCGAGCCGCGCAACCCCCGCGTGCTCGTCTGCGTTCACGGCCTGGGGCGCTGCGCGCGCGACTTCGACTCGCTCGCGGGCGCGCTGGCCGACCGCTACCGCGTCGTGTGCCCGGACATGGCCGGGCGCGGCGACTCGGACCGGCTGCGCAATCCGATGTCCTACGGCGTGCCGCAGTACGTCTCGGACGTGGTGACGCTGATCGCGCGCCTG